>Ga0123352_10022255_pt1 | contig 10107 bp, 3 predicted proteins | sample TergutLab28metaG_FD_89700 | JGI IMG/M metagenome (GOLD analysis project Ga0123352, IMG submission 89700) | Labiotermes labralis P1 segment gut microbial communities from Petit-Saut dam, French Guiana - Lab288 P1 | ecosystem: Host-associated > Arthropoda: Insects > Digestive system > Gut ...
AGTTTAACATTCAACAACTGTAGGCTCTGCCCACACTGTATTTATGTGTTTTGTATTTATCTGAGAACAAACAGCGACTTGTGCCACTTACAGCATAAACTGATTGGTTTTTATAACCGAGATAAAACGTGTTTACTGCGCGGTACGAAATGGGGTCTATAAATAAAAAGTCTGCGCTTCGTCTTTAAGAGGATAGGTCAGTGAAGCTGATAACTAAACACGGCACCTCCTGAAACCTCAGTAATATTAACACTACATCAACCTGTCTGTCACTATCTCAGAATTTCATACAATAATAAATACTAACAGCACGTCTGAGTCACTATCAGACTGCTTCTTCCTCGGGCGGTCTCTGGTTAAATTTTCAGCCGGGAAGGTTTTTGCGGATTTCTCTACCTCCTCCAGACATGCGCTGGGATAGTAAATTGAAGTAAACCACTATCAGTTTCTTTCATGTCCTTCCAAGTTTAAGTAACTGCCATACTTCAGAGCGAAGGTGTAAAAACCGGCCCAAAATTTCTCCTGCCCCATTAAAAAATTAATGGAGATTTTGGAGGACACGTTCATGATTCTTGTACCTGTTGTCTAATAACTGTAAAACCGTGACATAAAATCAAGAATACTAAATATTAAATAAATTACGAAAATTTCCCTTTCAAATTTATCTAGGCATCTCTGTAATAATTAATTACGTATTCTTCATCAATTACTTTTCGCGGTTCTTCGTCATCCCATTTGCTCCGCAGCGAACTTGCATATGGCACATTAAGCACTGCAGGAGAACGGACATTTCGTCTGAACAGACAGTGTAGCCTGTATAACTGTGCTAACAGCATTAGCCAAATGTCAAATGTTCCGACTTTTACAGCAGCGCGTAACATCTTCTGGAATATTTTTTTTTCCTGTGGCGCTGCGGCCCAACGAGGGCCATGGCCTCCTAATTCTTGAGGTTTGCAGATCACACACAATGACGCATCACAATCGGTAGGACTTCTCTGGACGAATGATCAGCTCGTCGCAGTGTCCTCTACCTGACAACACACAACACTCACAACATACAAACATCCATGCCCCCGGTGGGATTCGAACCCACGATCTCGGAAAGCAAGCGGCAGCAGACCTACGCCTTAGACCGCGCGGCCACTGGGACCGGCTCTGGAATATTATATGAACTATTTAATCACTAAATATTGGGAGGGAATATTTCCTGACATTCCAAGTTCATAGGGACTTTTTGTAAATACAGAGACATTAATTGTTTGATAACCGTCGATATTCTCTTCCCGTCGGCTTGTTTAACACACAACATTTTTGCGAGGTGATAATTAGACATGGCGTGTGTCTGCTAATCGAAAACAATTTCCAGCGCCTTCTTTAAATATGGTGAGAAGAAATTGAGACATTGTCTAAAATAGAATTAGCTTACAGCAAATCGAAATACGGGCGATGGCTGCTACGTCTGCCGTCACGCACAACTGTCTGAATGATGAATGATACGAACTGTCAAACAAAATAATATCTCTGTCATTATATTTTACCCATGCAGTAAGATCAGCTCTAACAACCTCAAATTGCGACTTGGTATCACAAGAATTAAAATCCGCAGTTCTGGATCACATAATATCTAACAAAAAAAACTCGTAACTATGCCGCATGATAGACTAAATGTCCTGACTTCCGAGGGCACCCCTGCGACTAGGCAGCGAGTTGATATCAAAGCTTCTAAAGCCTTCCGGTATCCAGTTCAGTGGTTTGGACACGGACCCATTGAGATTACAAAATGCTGCGCTTTATTGTAAAGCATGGCCTTGTGCTAGGAAGTCACTTCCATACAGGATTCCTGTATCGGCTGATGTTCCAGATATCTCATACGATTTGGAAGCTTCACAAGTTGGTTATGTGACAAAGGAAATTCGATGTAGTTGATCGTTGGGGCTCAGACAGACACTGTGATTAACCGATCACTCTGTGTCATCGTCATCCTCTACCAAATCATCTAGGGCAGGGGTTACATATCTTCATTAGTGAGGACAACAAGAGTGTATTTCTGTTAAAAAAAGAATGCATGAGCTCTTAAGCAAAATATGTACATTTACTACTAACAGGCCATAAATCCCGTGAAGACGGTAAATGGCGAAAGTAATTTTCTATCCAATGCTCCCTGATTTCCGGAAGAGCATTACGTTTCTCAAGGTACCCAGGCTTCACCTGTTTGTCCTTCTGGTAAGAGTAGTACACACAGGAGGACGAGTATGGAGCTCCTCTGAACGAGTGATCAGCCCGTCGCAGAGGCCGCTACCTACAGCAACACACAGCAAACATTAGAGACTAACATCCATGTCCTCAGCCGGATTCGAATTCGCAATACAGGCAATCAAGCAGGTGCAGGCCTACACCTCACACCGCACGGCCACCGGGGTCAGTCTTTCATAAAATACTACACAAGGAGTTCTGCAATATGTTGCGGTTATTCACCTACACATTTTCGGTGAATAACCGAAACGTTTTCATGGAGATAAAATACGAGACTATATTTTTTGATAACACACATATCAATAGGTGAATTAATTTGCAGCAAATCCTCGTGTTTATATTTCACAAATTTTCTGGTTCTATTTGCTCTATGTCTGCATATACCTTGCTGCCACTATTAATTTTTTTTAAGCTCACGGTTCCGTGCATCGTAATTCAATGTTAATAAAAATCCAAGCAGATGCAACAGTATGCAGATATTTGTTTACTGCAAAGTCACTCTACATGTTTCGGGTGTCACAGCACCCATCATCAAGAGTACTAAAAACTGTAACCGCAGCCTCCGGTACAGGTTATAATACTGGTACAGCTACTTCCCTCCAACGTGGCCCGATCGGGCCACGTTGGAGGGAAGGGCACAAGTAGAGTGACTTTGCAGTAGACAATTATCTGCATACTGTTGCATCTGGTTGGATTTTTATTAACATTCCACTATTAAAATTTGCCGGCGGACAAATTAAAATTAAAAATATATCAATTTTGCTAATTACCAATAATTCATTTGCAAGAATGCTGAATGACGTTGCCATTACACCAGTTTTATCTGGCTTGGTATGTTGTGCCCCTCTCAACCTAAGTTTCATCCTTTGCCCATTTGGTGTGCTGATTCCGCAGGGTTCGTCTGTGTCACGTACACCATATTGGACATTGTTACAGTTTATTATAGATTCAGCAACACTGCTGGACTTCATCCAACTTAATTAGAGCACAGCATCAACACACAAAAACAAACAAACAAACAAACAGTTTCAAGTGTTCAGTGTGTCTGTCTACAACAACAGTTGGTTAAAACATATTTGTTCATCAAATGGATAATTGTTTATTCAGAACAATGTATTCTTTTCTAATGCATCTGTGATTTTCATCACGACACAAGCGGCTTCCCGTGTTCACAGTTAATCCTAAGCCATGAATTTCATTGCTGTACGAGATATATAAATACCAGTATTGCCTAGGCAGTCTGGGAAAACGTCAGGCACTGTGGCCCATGATTTTTATTTCTGTCGCTGTGATATTTCTATTCTATGTGCAAAAACCGACGTGCTGAAAATATTACGATGTAAACAAAACAACAAAACAACCTAACTGCTGTGAATATTATAAATATAATATAGGTCTACTAATAATGAGTTTAAAATAATACTAAGAAATGCAACATTTCTGTCTTATGTTTTGCTGTGTTGCATTTGAACCTTCAAAAATTCAGCATTCACACTACATACAATGTTCTCTGTGTATAAAAATGTATGTATGAATTAAATTTCACGTATTTTATCTCACAGTGTCCTTAGTAAATAGGCAAAAACCTTCAAATTTCACATCAATTCTGTATGCCGTTTGTTTATTACAAAATTCTACGGCATGTTTTGGTCACGTAATCACAAGTATGGAGCTCTGGTAGCAAAGTGCATCAGCCATATTTATCTGATGAATGTCGTGTGAATGAAACGTATGAAGGAAATACATAAGCATTTATCGAAGTGTATTCTTATGGCTTGTGTGACATGTCGTATGAAATGAACAGACACACTTTTACATCGGTGAAGTTGTATCGGTCATAAGTTTATCTAAATTGGTGACACGGTCCACCAGCAGAATAATTGACAACCCCTGATACAGAAACTTAACTGAAAACTGCGTTTTCTTTCCGTAAGTGCTGATGAATCTATAAACGTAAAACTTGCCCTAATATGAGCAGTAATTCAGAACAAGAAGAAATACCGTCGACCACAAAATCAATTAATTGAAACAGTTTTACGTATTTTCAGAACACACTACATGTTTCGGCATACAAAAATAGTATCAGGTATCCCTTTGTTAGAAATGCCGAGAGAAAAGTATGGTTAAAAGGTTAATATTTTAATTATGAAAATTATGGTCTCGGTTTACAACACGTGAGACATGCTTTATAGAGGGGTCCCTGATATGATTTCCGTAAGCAGCAACCTGTAGTGCCTTCTAACAATGAAAGATTTATCCAGTAATTGTTTGGTGACTGATGTTTGTCTTCTTGACTGTATATCACATACAGCAAAGTGATGTTCCTACCAAAGTTCTTGAGTAGTAATTACCACAAACTTTTGTAGGTATCTCGTGTTTACCGTTCGAATGACCAAAGTGCTCGTAATGTGAATTACTTTTGTCCTGATAAATAGATCGTTTGAGCTTTTATGCGGCAATCGGAGATTCTACGTTATGAGCTCCATTAAGTTTATTGCATGCTTCAGATCTGACGATGTCCCTTGATACACTTTTTTATTGTCAAAGTTTTATTTATTCACCAACTGATGCACCAGTGATTTGTCTTAAAAAACAATATTAAAATTTGCATTAAAACAGCTCCGACATATTTCGGTGTTACAGTTACACCATCATCAGGGAACGCATTAATTTGTGCTTACTAAAGTTACTAAATTCGAAATTGGCTGGACTTTCCCTTATTGGTGTCTGGACACCAACAGGTGTAAGTCCAGCCAATTTCGATACGATTTATTATGTTTTGAAAATTCTATTTTCACAGTATTTGACACACCGTTATTCATTAAAGACCAAATATAAGCAGCCACACCACCAAAGTATTAACCACAAACCGATGTATTTTAATGGACTATTTTAACAACTGTAACTTTAGTAAGCACAAATTAATACGCTTCCTGATGATGGTGAAACTGTAACACCGAAACATGTCGGAGCTGTTTTAATGTAAATTTTAATGTTGTTTTTAAGACAACTCACTAAATTTGCTTTTTTAAATTCTTCCTGCAGCAATTTTTCTTTGCCATATAAACCTCTGACATTTCAATCGCCTATTTTCAGACGGAACTGGTTTCAACACTTGCAAAGAATGCCATAAAACCGAATCCGTTTGAAATCATATTACTACAGACCACAAGGAAGGAGAACAATTGGATGACCGAAGAAACGTTGGAGAGAGCAGTTGTAACTTTGGAGAAGGAACGGATCAAAGGGTCCAATCCTTGGCGTTGATGATGATGAAGGCAACTCACTAGTGCATCAGTTAGTGAATCAATAAAACTTTGATCATATCAAAATGCACGGTACGAATGTGGGGGGGGGGGAATTCATGTTCAGCATTACTCTATTTCAGAAAGAGAAACCATCTAGCTTGAAAAAACATAGTCCTAAATACACTGTATGAACGTATTCTTTTATTTTTCAAGTTTTAAAATCGGATTTCCTTCACTTCTACACCCAAACTCATAACTGGGAACTCAAAGGTCTACAGGGAATATCAGTTCGAATTTGTGATTAATTATGAAAAAATATACGTAGTTCCCAGCAGAATTCGTAAAACTCTGTTCCTGTCGTACGTATAGCTTTGGTGCACACAGACGTTGTTGTTGTTATTGTTATTGTTTTGTTTTCTTCAGTCAAAAACGTGTGACGTCAGTACTGATTTTGTGCTGGCACGTTAAATTCGTCGGCTGTAATCTCAAGGATTCGCGTCGAATACAAATTCGTAATTCTTTTACATGCAAAGAATATCCTTCATGTCATAACTAAGCAATTTTAAGGGCGTTCGAAAAATTTCGAAAAACGACTATTAGCTACGTCATGTCTCTCCGTCTGTCCATTCGCATGGAAAAACTCGGCTCCCACTGGACGAATTTTTATTAAATATGATATTTGAGGATTTTTCGAAAATCTGTCACGAAAATTCAAATTTCATTAAAATCGGACAATAATAAAGAGCACCTTACGTTAAGACCGATACACTTTTTTATCTTATCTCACTTAGAATGAAAAACGTTTCAGACAAAAGTTGTAGAGAAAATCAATATACATATTTTGCGTTCGGTGGCTTTTTGTCGATAATGTTACCGTTTATGACATAATGTGGAAAATACCGTAGAGCGGGTCAGACCACTGACGACAATATGCACATGCGCATTGCATGCTGGATACCTAAAGCTACAAACACACATATACGCCGGTTGTGTAAAACTTATCGCTTCCCCAGCGCAACAACGGTTGCACGAACGCGCCTCATTGTTACGTTATATGTACATTTCCTGTATTGTACGATCCATGTCCGTCCTATATTATGCCCATCCGACACAATTATCCTCTAGTCGCCGCTATTAAAATGAAGAATACAGACCTTACCTAACCGTAATGCTGTTACTTCATATTACACCAAAAATTACCTCAAAATGTTTGCATTTCTTCTGTTCCTATGAACGCCTGAAGCCCGAGGCGTCAGCGTCGCCCCCGCCTCAACCACTGTTGCGTCCGCCATATTGTTATTACAGTTTTGCACACCGTTAGAAATCCCTGTGTTGGAGTGTCCTCTGACTGAATAAGGTGTACACCAAACATATCAAATTTCGTTAAAATCTGTCCAGTGGTTCAAACGCTGAAATGGGAATACAGATCACAACATGCACAACGCACCGCGATGTTTTGGGCCTAATTATTTCTTCTCTTTAATGATCGACGGTCTGCCAGTAAAGACAGTTTTCATTTATGCGTTTCTATAGAAAAGTTTGAATTAAACTTTTCTCTCGCAGAATACCTACGCACTTACGTATCAAGCTAAATCGCTACTGAAAGGCAGCCTGTTGCTGGCAGGACGTGGAAGTTCCTTGCTCTTTCCTTCTTTCACGGCACACTAGAATTGCGAATAGAAAGCTTGCATTAAAAAAATAGGACACTTTTCTGAAAATTATAGACGGATACAAAATTGTGAGGTTTTGACGAAATAATAACAAATTCGAAAGCTTCAGTAAGCCCGGCGGTTCCCACAGTTTCGTTGCATATCGGCACTTCCCATCGTCAGAAAACAGGCGTCTTGCAAGGCAGAGCAACGCTACTACTGTACTTTCATAAGCTATGTTTCGACTTCATATATCACATCACATTCAAGTCTGTAGGCCTACCAAAAAAACTAAAATTTACATATCACTATGTAAGGAGACATCTCACAACACCTTTACATCATCTGCATATTGTGGTGCAAACATTTGCACAAATACGCGTGTCGTCACAGACATCCAAACTGTATTGTGCAAAATTGGGCTAATAATAAAATTCCTTTTTTTGTTCCCCTACTGATAAGGACGAACATAAATATTTTTATCCGATGGGTTCTGTAACTTAAATACAGTGTTTTATTACTTAAGTACGCTTTGTTTACGTTAGTAAGGTGTGTTTAATTAAGGTCCGTTTACTTAAATAAAGTGCGTTTATTAAAGTATGATTTGTTTTTAATTAAGTACGCTTTGTTTACTTAAATTCGGATTGTTCACTGTTTAAGTACAGTGTATTTACTTAAGTAAAGTGCGTTTACTTTGGTATGATTTAAACTAGACTGGAGTGTATGTACTTGTCTTATGATTAAGTATGATTTGTTTTTAATTAAGTACGTTTTGTTTGTTTAAATTCGGTTTGTTCACTCACGTAGAGTGTGTTTAAGTACAGTGCGTTTACTTAAGTATGGTGTGTTGACATAAGCACGGTTCGTTCGTGTTTGAGAGTGCGTAGGGTACCCAAAAAGTACGGACGACATGTAATGTTTTTCACTTCTCTGTAAAGACCTACTATGGAATGATTTATATCACACAGTTATAGCATTTATCTGTCACTTATCCATGACAGCTATGATCTTTGAATTTCGTTTGGGAACTTTTTAAAAATACACGTAAATGGCAGAACGTGTGTGGAAAATACAGGTAAGAGAGAAATAGAGAGTGGGGAAGAGAGCACAAGTTATTGTAACACGGGGAACTGACCTACGTGACGTAACTACATATTTTTATTTTAGTCTTTAGGCTTATATTTAGGTTAAACTTCATATTTTGACGATGACGTCGCATTCTGCCGGAATCTTCCACCAAAATGCAGACAGCAAGATGTCCCGAAACGTCGGCGAAACATCCCAATAAAGCACCAAGTTATCACTAAAGAATTAAATCATACGCACTCTTCTATAAGCACTTTTCTTTCTTAAACTTGTTTAGATGTTACAATACCAAACAGACATGAAGTCACTAATAATTGACAGATACCCTAAGTCACTGGTCAAACGCAGCTAAGCAAGTCACCTCTAAAAATAACATTCACATTTTACATGCAAAAGAGGCTGTTCGTGAACGGGGTTTTGAGAATTTTTATAAAGAAAGAAACCCCACAACTAAGAGACAGGGTAACATACTGTGTTTGGGTGACCAGAAAACTAAAGTTCTCATATAATAAAAAAATATTTTGACTTATAAATTCAATTTTAAATAATAACAAACTTTACCATTTTTTGTCCAAAATATTGTAAAAAATCCGATACAGCTAATATTCGTCTTCATAAAATGGCCTTCCTCGTACTTGTTTTGTAAGTCTTCACCTTACAGCTCACTTCTTTATGTTCATTGATCGTACTTGTAATTGTCTCAAGCAGTGAGGAGTGTTGCTACCGTACGATTAAAGACATGGCTGTTCCCTAAGATGCTTCCTAAACCACAGCTCTCTAAGCTCACCTAGCAGGACACCCCAGCCCTATATACTGCATAGCGACTGGTTTACTGAAAAGGATCTTATCAGCAATAGGCTACACAGAATACAAGTTTGTTATGTTTTTTGTACCGTGCATTGTGATACAATTATGTGACGTAAACCAACTAATGCACACTTTTCAAATTAATGTTTTAAATTAATTCTTGGCTTCTTCTACATGTATCGAACATCACGTGTTCAGCATCAGGAGGAACATTTGTACATGCAGTTTTGTATGGTGCGTTTTTCTTACATTTATGTCAGCAGTCTAGCGTGCGGAAGTTAGTATCGAGCACTTCCTTCCACCTGCTAGACTGCTTATATAAATGTATGAAAAACATACCATACAAAACTGCATGTACAAATGGTCTTCCTATTGATGAACACACGATGTTTGAAACATGTCGAAGAAACCAAGCGTTGAATTAAAACATCAATTTGAAAAGTGTACATTTGTTGGTTTACGTCACATAACAGAATATAAGATTACTCACTGCATTTTCTTACACTGATCTGTAAGCAGTATTGAAATAAATATATCAAATATACTACGTATCCATAGGACGCTGGAACTTTCGGTCACGTCACACGTCTAAGAATTTATTTATTCATTTGCTTGGGAATAAAATCATTTCTCTATACGTACATAATTTGTGTCACTTATTAAGATTAACCATTATCAAGAGATCACATTCTGTAACTTCAACGAGAGGGACTCAAGGTCTTTTCTTGAAATATGTGACAAATGTTCACTACGTCAAGCAATTCCTTGAATTTACGGAACCAACGAATTCATCTTCGTGTTAATTAAAAGCCCACCAAAAGACTGCATGCTCGGTAGTTACATTCACTAACAAATTCACAGTTACTTTCTTTAAGGTCCGTGTAAACTTTCGTCTCGGAAATAACTTGAAATGCCAACTTGATGCAACAACGTAATTTTATTAATGTATTCTTATCTCGACATGTTTCGGGTACATACGCCCATCATCAGGAGCAATGGATGTTGATTTGCAGCATATGGTTTTCTGCACCGAGTTTTTGGATGGGTGGTGGTCTTGAGAGCCA
>Ga0123352_10022256_pt1 | contig 10107 bp, 6 predicted proteins | sample TergutLab28metaG_FD_89700 | JGI IMG/M metagenome (GOLD analysis project Ga0123352, IMG submission 89700) | Labiotermes labralis P1 segment gut microbial communities from Petit-Saut dam, French Guiana - Lab288 P1 | ecosystem: Host-associated > Arthropoda: Insects > Digestive system > Gut ...
ACCTGACTTAGGCGACAGGTTTTCAGGATGTGTCTACGGACAGTTTCTTATATTTCATATATGTTTGCTCAAAGATTTATTTGGTTGGTTATACTTTAACAGGTTCTGGTTTCAATCCCGCTACAGAGATATCCGTAAGATGTCCATTAATTCAAGGGTTGAGTGTTTTAGAGGTCAAGAAAAGTCTATTGATTTTTCTGAGGATTTTGTACAGTGATTGTGAACTTTTCATACTAGCCTGCTTGATTTTTAGTTAATGTCTGCCTGACTTGTTATAACACACCGAGTAATTCCTACAATATTATCCTATGGACCACTAGAATTATAGAAATATTGGAACGCTGTATTCCTTTACGGCTCACTTTCTGGTGGTTACAACCTTTGCTAATCTTCATTCTTCTTTGCTACTCATGTTTATTATTTACTAACACAAATCGATTTTTTCTTTATTCTCCTCCCTCTTTTGCTGACATCTTGAAAAAGAAGCAACGGATACTAATTTGAAATAATTGTTTGTTCAATAAATCCCTTCGAAGAGACCGAAGCATTACTTTTATTACATTACTTTATGTACAATCAAAAGAACAAGAATTAAGAAAATATTTTGGTAAAAAATTTCATTTTAATATGGCGCCTCTTGAGGCGTGACGCCGTGTAGTTTTAGTATTCTACATTAAATTTTTCCAGTCCCTGTTCTTACCTTGTCTCCTGCTAATATACTTTCATTCACTGATAAAGTGAGGCAGCATGTTCTTCCTAAAAGTTGGTACTGTCAACTAGCACGACATAAAATTGTAGAAAACAGGGTACAGTCCCAGTCATGTCACTGGAAACCTCAAATCCCTCAGACTTTGCTTAAGTTTCATATTGCGTGAAAAGTATTACATCGCTTGTTCTTATCGCAAACCTGTCTGTCACTTTTCCGTTTACGAAAAATAAGAGCTTAAATTTCCTTGTTTATAAAAATACCAGAAATTGAAGTGTGTATAGGCGTACAATCTGTACGTAACACACGCACCTTCTCTCGTCATGTAGGCTATAAAAAGTTTAGAACAAAGTTTCAAATAAATTTTGCTTTGCTTAAAGAATGGCATGTTTTGTGTCACGCCTTCTGAGAAGAGATGCTGCACGAAGAAAACAGTCCATTTTCACTGTCTAATTTAGGATTAATATAAGGTTCTCCCTCCAGCGATCACAAATTATCGCTACTCATTCGAACCACTTGAGACCAGTTGATGTTCACTGACAAAAAAGAGTATAAACGCAGTTAGAGTCCAGCTGAAACGTGATGGCACACGGTACGCACAGGAGGGGAAGTGAAGGGGAAACTGACGAATGGAGTGGGTAGCCAGTACCCTTCACACTACGTCGGATCATGGTGAATCCAGCGTTACTACCGCTGATGCACACACCTCGGCTGCCAGTAGTCGACTGAAATAACGCCCCTGCCAATTTAAATGGATTCGTCCGTTTCGCCAAAAGAAAAAATCTCTATTCTGCGCGTGTGCCATCACATTTCAAACGCAGTCTACCTTAGTTAGTCCGTCCTGTATTATATTTCTCATAAAGCGCAACAGCCCAAATAAGGTTCTGGCTTGCTCAACCACTTTCTTCCAACTGTCTCTATTCTGTGCTACTTTCTTTCAATTGCTTATGTTTATGTTCTTTATATGTTACAAAACGTCATCTTCCCAACGTGTTTTTGGTCTTTCAATTGGTCTTTTAGACATGGGTTTCCATCTGTTAATCTTCCGCACAATATTATCCACAGCCATGCCTTCAACATGGCCTAACCAATTTAATCTTTGTTTTTTAATAAACCCAATTATATTTTTCCCTTTTAATACATCATTTATTTCTTGATTAGTTTTAATCCTCCAGTAGCCATCATTTTTTCTTGTAGGACCATATATTTTCCTCATGGTATTTCTTTTGAAAGTCATCAGTTTACTTGTCATGTTTTCCTTAAGTACACATGTTTCGGAGGAGTAAGTTACTGCCGGGCGAATTAACATTTCATAAAGTTGTAGTTAGACGTTTCGGGATGACATTATAATGATTGGAAGAAACAAAGAAAATCTTAATTGACACCTTTTGCAAACTCAAACATGAGGCGCTATATGCCGGATTAATAGTAAACAACAACAAAACCAAATATCTATATTGTACCAGAAAAACAATCCACCCTGCCTACATAAATACAGGAGAAGAACATTTTGAACAAGTGAATTCATTTAAATGCTTAGGAACAATGGTGACCATTGAAAACTCTATCGAGGAGGAAATTAAAGAAAGAACAGCAGCAGGAAATAGGGCATACCATTTTCACAAAAAAAACTATTTTCCTCAAAATTAATATCCCGAAACTTCCTGTATCATACCGGACATAAACCCCTGTCGACATTTGCTGCATTTCAAAGACCGTTTCTCTCTCGGATAATTACCAGCATTATCGACAAGGACGGTGAAATAGACGACCACCACGGGCATTCTAGACACATTTGTTGAGTTCCTGCAAAACTAATATGATCGTATAAAGGTGGATGATGCCTGTGTGACTCGAATGGAGAAGACTGGGCATAGGACCTTACCGCTGGGATGTAGGGACATCCTAGACACTCCCCTCACTGAAGAGGAACTACAGGCTGCGGTGAACAAAGGAGCTTGTAACAAAGTTCCTGGAAGAGAGGACATCTGCCTGTCATTTTTTAAAGTTAACTGGGACAACTTCAAGTATGACATGCTGTCCCTATTCAAACAGATGTACTCGGATGGTCGGTTCATGCAACTACAGAAGCATGTCATAGTGGTGTGCATATCTAAGGCCGACATCCCAACACACCAGCGGACTACAGACTAAATACTGTGCTGAATATAGACTATAAAATTCTAGGCCCTATTATAGCGAACCGACTAAGACCCACAAGTTCTGACATGCTACACATGAGTCAGTACTCTGGGGTGCCAGGCAACACTACTTTCTTTGCGGTGGCGACGGTACGAGACGCTGTAAAGTATGCGTTCCTGACACACGCCCCATTACGCATCCTTTCCTTGGATTTCACAGCAGCTTTTGACGGGATTTCGCATACTTATCTATTTCGGATGCTGAAATGTTATGGCTATTGTGTGAAATTCATCACTCTCATACAAGCACAGTACGACAAAACCTTCCCCTCGGTACAAATTATTGGTTAAGTTGCAGGACCCTTTCCCAAACGATGTTCCATTAGTCAAGGTTGTCCAATGAACATGTTACAATTCGCTTTCGTTTTGAATCCGCTAGTATGTCTGCTGGAGCGACATCTTACGGGCATCAGAATTGGACATTGGGCAACAAGAGCCGTGTTGGTGGCACACGCCGACGATGTCACGATTTTGAGACGTCATCAGAAGACATTCAACTAATCGGTGATCTCCTATTGACCTACGAAATGGCAAAGGGTGCTCTTTTGAACATCCGAAAATTCAAAACTATGGCGGCAAGCTCGTGGGACAAATCGATAAATATGTTGGACATCCCATATTATTAGGAAGTTACCATACTGGGTTTCAGATTTAGGAGTACAGTAGACCCTTCAGCGAATGCTACTTTGTCGAGGGCGACAAGGAAAGTCAAAGCCCTGGCGAGAGACACGTACCGTAGGGACCTATATCTAAAACAACGAATTCATTACGTGCATACAACTTTACTCTCTAAAGTATGGCACACAGCACAGATTTTTCCAAATCCGAAGAGACACTAGCGACAAATCGTAAAGGCAATATCCTGGTACACATGGCGTGGTGCGATCTTCAGTGTGACTCTATCAACCTTACAACGCCGGACGAAGAACGGAGATATGGGCTTTATCGATAAGGCAGCCAAAAGTCGGGCCCTTTTTCGCATCAAATATTAGACCCGAGGGTACAGTAGTGGGTCGCTGACTGTTGAGTGGCTTAATGTATGGGCCTCGCTACCTCCCAGGACGATCCTCCCGCACATACGAGTGATCCCTCGAACCTTGAAATAACTACGCATTTATGTTCACGTATCGGCGTATTTGGAACCGCAGATGCAGGGCGAAACTTGGCGGGCTTTTCAACGAAGATTGTGTGACACCTAGCGAACTACGTCTACTGCGGAGACGAAACCACGGGAGGTGCGCAACATACATCCTTAGTCAGCCATTGACTGGTCACTAGTTTGAGGAAATCTCCACAACGTAACATTGCCTGATGGAGCCAGGTCAGCACGGTACATGGTGATTCACGACTTTATGCCCACGAATGTGAGGTTGCATAGAATTCGACCTACGGATACGGAAATTGGACATGGTGGAAGAAATATCAGGACAAAAGTATGATACAACTGGTGAGAAAATATCTGGAGGTGTTCTAAGCTAACCTGGAATATTGGAACACTACGATTTTTAATTTTTCTTACTAACAACCTTACGATTTTGACAGAAGTCACGAATTATTTACAGACTTCTCCAGGCAGTGGATCTTATTTTTTTTCTCGTATTGGTGAAATTAATCAAATGCACACACATAAAGGTACTTCCGAGAAGTTGCTGTTCCTTCATAAAAACCCTTGTGTAAAATCCACGACCCCTTCACTGCCATTACTCCATCAAGGAAACGCTACTGAAAAATATCAGTGTAATAATAAATGTTTATTGTATACCAATATATTTACAAATAAGTGGTGTAAATTTATATTAAAATTACTTCGACATGTTTCGACCTTAATACACCATCTTCAGGAGTTTAAAATATGTTAGCTTAAGTTATGAATTATTAAAATGATAAAATAAAATATAACATTGTGGTGTTATGATAAAATCTTGGTAAAAGTGGCTGTGTGTGTAACTAGGAACCGGTTCCTGTATGCTCCACACCACACACACACACACACACACACACACACACACACCTAAGTAGGAATTACGTATGCGGCCACATTTTCCAAGGTTTTATCATAACAGCACACTACTATATTGTATTTTATCATTTTAATAATTCATAACTTTACATAACACAACTTGTAAACTCCCTGAAGATGGTGTACTGTATTAACACCGAAACATGACGAAGTAATTTTAACATTAATTGACACCGCTTATTTGTGCATATGTTGGAAAATAATAAGCACATATTATTCAATAAGCACAGGATGAACACGAAAGTAATCAGTTTAGTATTTACAATGGTAATATTTACTGATATTTTTGTGTTCTGCTTTTCAATTTTAGTGTCAATAGGTCCTCAAAAATTCAGTTTGGTGTGATATACCTCGAGACACGGGTAGCCACATCCCTATGTCACATTCTCGACCCTTGAATTTCGCTCTTGTTGCTTTGTATTTGACGGCGCACACACACGGCACCGAATTGCCTTACACAGCATTAGCCAGTGGCAGTCGTGTCTGGCTTGTAGATGGCTTCCTTGCCTTACGGTCACAAAAGCTGAGTGGAGAAGGGTCTTATTGATGTGTGGAGCCTCGTTTTGTCGTAACCAACTGGGACACCCTATAAGCCTGTCGACTACAGTACAGTAAGTCGACAGTTTGTATTATCAGTCCACTGCGTGAAGTTTGTGTCACTGACGTCATCAGTGCCATTGTCAGTGTCACTGTCAGTCTGAGCAGCAAAGTCTTCCGATGAATGTTTGTCAGGGTCTGATTATAACATCAGTTCCGTGATGCCTCATTCTACGCCGTTTCTCCTTGTAACCAAACTGGTGAATATACGCAACTCAGCACACAACAAACACAACGCCTAATGAATCGGACCGCATTTCAAGCGTCTGCGCTACCTGGACTCTTGCATGTTACTGCTCTGACAGCCAGCGTGATGAAATTTTGAGTTGAAGATAGACATGGAACGGTGCAATTCAAGAAATTCAAGGAGAAATCCATACAACAGAATGAAGAGCATTTGCTTCTGGTCCCACATTTGCACTATCCAATGAAGAGAACCTTTGTATGCATTACTTTCCTCTCCCACTGATTGCATATGAACTGTGCCACAGCAATCCGATAAGACAGAACTCCCACGAGACCCACATATCATTACAAGATTTAAAACTAAACAACGTGTGAGAGAATACAATAACACGTACAGCCAGCTCCAAATTTCATACCACAGGGTCTCCAATTACAGCAGAAGTTGAAAAGAATAAATCTGGCAAATGAAAATAAAATAAATGCCATCTTCAGGTAAGCTTCGTAAAAGTATTTGAATTTTCTCCAAATTATGCGAAACGGGTAGATGGATTCGTCAACGGTTGTACTTTTTTAAGTTTTTATCTTTAAAATGTATGAAATGCAACGTATAAAATCAGCACTTGCAAAAACAGGCACTCAAAGCAAAAATAAATCCGGACGTCAGCGACTACTTTGGGATTTAAATCTCTCGTACTTCAAGTGCCGATATACTTCCATTTCCCTCGTGCCTTCATGATGCATATAGAGAAATCTTTTCTGTCCTATATTTGTTGAAATTATAGTGCAATTTATATGCCTTTCTTTGTACAGGTTGCTTGTTCAGGATCTTAATAGTCAGAGCAACAAGCCCTCAAACTACAGCAGCCCGAATCGTTTTATCAGTATCAATGAATTACTAAACATATATCAGCGCGCCTAATTTATTAAAAATAATTAAAACTTATATTACAAAGAGCTTATAACAAAATGTAAAGGGGCAAGTTCTTTATCATCACATTTATCATTCCATGAACTGAGATCTCTTTCTGACAATTATTTTTAAATGTGTTTTATTTTGAATATTTGCCTTACTCTATATAGAAGCAATATAACAATTTGTATTTAAACGATATTTTATAAGTTTAAAAGAATTAATACCCTTTCTACTGACTCTAAAGTTTCATATATTTTAAAGTGGCGTTAATATTCTGCGTGGTACAATTGTTTTAAGAAAGCAAGCAATCCTCTTTCCATTTCATTATTACTTCCCAATTCAGGCTTTTTTTCTCTCCGCCCCAATTTCATTCCAGCTTGTGTCTTTATAATTGTAAAGGGTAATACTCTTACCTGTGGGCCGGGTAGCTCAGTCGGTATAGCGACTGAGCTATGGGCTGGACGGTCAAGGATTGAATCTCGGTGGGGACGAGATTTTCCGCCCTTCCAGACCGACCCTGGGGCCCACCCAGCCTCCTGTAAAATGGGTAAAGGGTCTTTCCCGGGGATAAAGTGCGGCCGGGGTGTCCTTCTGAACACTGACCCCTTCTAGTGCCATGGTCATGGAAGAGTAGAGCTATACCTCTACCCACCCTCTCGGCTACATCGGACCTGTAACGGAATCACTTTACCTTTTTTAATAATCTTACCTGGTAATTAATATTTCGTAGATTTATCACTTTTATAGTAATAATGACCTTAATATCCAATTATTTAAACTCAGTGTTATGTTGCGTTAAGTATCTATGTTCACACTATTAGTGTGTGATAAAAACAGGGCACAGTGTTAGTGCAGTAATGACGGCCAGCAAAGCAAAGGACAATGCGTAAACAAACAAACAAAACTAAACAGGTGTAACCGCTGGGCGAAACCTGAAGTTTGTATTCATTTAGAAATCTAAGTCAGAGCAAAATAGCTTGTTAGTCTTAAGACTGGGTGTTATTGTAACTAAGCGCCGATATTACGTTTAATAAATAAATAAATATTTATGTTTGATTTACAGATAAAATTCTCGTCTTCTACCTACATATTTATTTTTCTTGCTTGTATCGAATTTACCCCATTATACCTTTTTATTATTATCTAAATTTACTCTTACTGTAACATAGAACGAATACGCTGATTGGTTTTTACTAGTAACAAGAAGAATAACATTGATTAAAGGAATTCTTAGAACTATTCAGAATAACTTCATCTGGTCAAAAGTCAGCGTATGCTGTTCGTGCACGAGTCAACTTCATCCTTGTTAGGTACAGCAGAGTAGGCTTATCGCACTATGGATAGGCCTGTTATATATGAATTTCTTGAGGTGGATGGGCACCACATATACATTTTCATTATTTGAGTTTATATTTTTATTTCGAAACATATATTTATATCGCGTAAGATGTTCACAATTAGATTAACCTTTTGGCGCCGGAATTATTTTTTTAATTTTAGTACACCCTGTACATGAAATGTGAATAATACAGGAACCAAATATGTTAGAATTATGAAAAAAACTGCATTTTGAAGAGAAAAAAACGGAGAGTATGTACCCTGTTATAATATTAGGTACCTATATTTGTTGAATAAATATATAAAATGCAACTTGGGAGGTTAGTGGTGCGGTACGTCAACTACAGTTGACGTTAGGCGTCTAAAGGTTAAAGAGAAAAATTACATATTTTGTTATCAACTGGATGTTTAGCAACCTTGGAATTTGTGTAGCAATTTTTGAAGAATGAAAATATTCTTTAAATATTTTCAAAAATGTCCTTTCTTGTGACCTAGTATTTTTTCTAACAATCTGGACATGTTAGCTAATACATGCCACTAACTTTATCTTGTTTGTTACTAGAACTAAGTTCCAAAATATTCCAAATGTTTTACAGATTGTTGAAAGGTTTAAGTTTGTGTTCTTAAGGAGTTTATTGCGTCAGTAAAACTACACAATTTTGCAGGTACAGCAGTCTGTTGAAGAAGGTGGCTGACTTTACATTGTTTTATAAATACGTACATTAATTTTAGTTGGAAAATCTGAACAATTATACCACTTGCGAGATCTAGAACTAGATCTAAATCTACTTGTAACATAAATAATGAATAATTTCTTAATACAAATTAAGTTGTGATGGTCATGGTAGGGTTTGATATAGGGTCATTTCATTACGTAATATAATACTGAATAGTGTACGTCAGCACAACTACTTTATTACTCAAGGTACTTACATAGGCTACATGTTTCGACTGTAGACTAGTCATCTTCAGGGCTATTTTTATCATTTGAGTCACAAGATGCTATGCACACTTTTGGATCCCATCGTGTTTACATACACGGTATGCATAAAATTAAATCATTTGTCTCAAAGTGTGTGACGTGTAAATTGTGTTTACACCAGTGGGATATATAAAATTAGATCATTTGTCTCTTAAAATGTGTTAAACAAATTGTGTAATAAACAGTGAAAATATATAAAATTCTTAAAACCGTGTACTGGTGTTCACCATTTTACAAATGTAAGTCCCGTTACTTTTCATTACGGTAAATAAATTCCGGTTCCGCAAAAAACTGGAGTTTTTTTGGAGCAGCTGAATGACAGGGAGCTCTGAATGGACTTCGATCTGTGAACTGATGATATTGAATTTGGTGATTTGAATTTAAGTGGTCCATGTTTGGGCTATGTCGCTGATGTCTGTTGAAGTTCTGAACCCCTTAGTAGACAGCTTAATGACAGAGCCGATCAGCCAGATGCTTTGGAGTTTCTGTCACGAAATTCATACGCTTTATCTTTTTGTTACACATCTACTTTCCGTCATATCTCTCCATTCTACATCCTGGTCTCTCTGTAATCCGATTAAGAGAGGACATAATCATAGAGTGGCTTTAGACTTGCGCATTCTAAATCAGATACAGTGGGGATTTGTCGCCACTTTAGAAGCACCGGTGTCCACGACCTAACACAAACTGATTTATGGCTTCCGTTTTAATGTGCGTTCACAAAATTGCGAAAAGGGTCCAGCTCTTTGTCATATCTGTCCGTCCGCCTTCCTGTCTGTCGGCATGTAAGCACTCGGCTCCCACTGGACAGATTTTCATTAAATTTGGTATGTGAGGGTTTTTCGAAAATCTGTCTAGGAAATTCAGGCTTCATTATAAGCTAACAATAATAACCGATATTTTGCTTGAAGACCTAGGACTTTTTGATAATATATACTGAACTGTCCGTAGAATGAAAAAATGTTTCGAAAAATGTTTAGAGAAAAGAAGCACACATCTTATGTTCGAAGAGCTTTTTCCGAGAATCTTAGCTTTTATGAGATAACGTGGAAAAATATGGTAGAGCTAGACAAGTTTAAAATATGGTAGAGCTAGACAAGTTTAAAATATGGTAGAGCTAGACAAGTTTAAAATATGGTAGAGCTAGACAAGTTTAAAATATGG
>Ga0123352_10022258_pt1 | contig 10106 bp, 8 predicted proteins | sample TergutLab28metaG_FD_89700 | JGI IMG/M metagenome (GOLD analysis project Ga0123352, IMG submission 89700) | Labiotermes labralis P1 segment gut microbial communities from Petit-Saut dam, French Guiana - Lab288 P1 | ecosystem: Host-associated > Arthropoda: Insects > Digestive system > Gut ...
ATGAAGTGAAGCAAGCTGTGACGTCGTGGATCAAACAAAGAACTCCTGAATTCTTCATTGACGGCATGCGTAAACTTGTTTTACGTTGGGAAAAATGTATTGAACGACAAGGCGACTATGTCGAAAAACAAGTATGTCAATTTGTAGCTAAAATATTGTACTTTACTTCCTACTTTCGTTTGTTTAAATACATGGTCTCTTTTCCTAGACATTTCACTGTGTGCATTACCTATCAGCCGCCCCTCGTATTTAAACAAAAACTGCAAGTGTTACTTTTAATAATATTAAATTTTGCATTAAGATTACAGTGAGGCTATACTAGGGAACACATCAACTTCACTAGGGCTACTTTCTTCACCGGGGTCTCCGCTAAGCTTGTCAAGTCTAGGAGGAACTCCTCCTAGTTCTGGAGGTCCCATCAAGAGGAAACAACGCAGATACAGGTAAACACCATCACCTTCAAGTTGCATAGAAATGTCAGCAAATGTCCAAACAGAGAAGTACCATGCTTGCTGTGTAATATGATGTAAAGGACAGGCAGTGGCTCAGACAGCAAACCAGTGAGATTATTTGAATGCACTGTCAACCAGTTTCCTTCACACTTACTTACTTACTTACTCCATGGTGCAGAGTCCTTCTTGAGAAGCTAACTGGTTTGCAGCTAGTCAAGAAATTCCCCGCATTCACACCAATTATCAATATTTTAAATTTACTTCACACTAATTATCAATATTTTAAACTGGTATTATTCATTATTATCCTTGTTGTTGTTGTTGTTAAAAGCAATTACTGTTTACTCACTGACACAGAACGACATTTAGTAATTTTCAACTTGAAGAACTAGAGCGAGCATTTCACAAGACCCATTATCCGGATGTGTTCTTCAGGGAGGAACTGGCTCTGAGGATAGACTTAACAGAAGCAAGAGTACAGGTGGGTTGGCCTACATTTTTGTCACTGATAGACATCATGGCACGAAACTGAATATTCACTCATGAAGAAGCAACAAGAAACTAATCAGCCAACTGAATTTATAATTAAGAGTGGTATTTTTAAGTTAAGAACTTCAATAATTCGTGGTACCTTTGTAAACAAACTGTTACACAGTGTCACAACACAAGAGCAGTAAGGGTTTAAAAATAATAGAAAATGGAAATATATAATTTGTACCTTTATGAGACACCCCATATTGTAATACAAGACCCAAAAGAGTCCAAGGTATCCACTGTATACATAATTTAATACAATAAAAAGTCCTTTTTACTGGGTTCAAATAAATTTTGAGATATTATTATCAGTTGAAATATGTGTGAATTTTAATATGTTGCTTTAAGGTATGGTTCCAGAACCGTCGGGCCAAATGGCGCAAACAAGAAAAGCTGGTATCAAAACATCAACAGGCAGCACACTGTAATGCCCAATTAGTTCAAGGGCTTGTGTCAATACCAGGCAAGTACCTATTAGAAAACAGTAACCGAAAAGTAAATTACAGTGAACTGAGAAGTGGACTTAACACCATTTGAATTCTAACTATTGTACACTATAATTTGTCCTACCTGTAAAATGATAGTTAGGTGTGAAAGTTCTACAACAGCTCTAACTTCAGGTATGTCAGTGGAATTAGGTCAACATGACAGATATACCTACATGCCATAAATTCCACAGGAGGACTTTTGTAATCTTGGAATCTGATAAATAATATGGGGACTTTACCGTGAAGACATATGGGGGAGAAGAGCCACAGCGTCACTCACTCTTAATCTTTGCATTAGATGGAGGTGAGTGGTCAACTTCACGCCACAGCCACTTTATCCCCGGGAAAGAACACCAGTACCCACTGAACAGGAGGCTGGGTGGTCCCTGGGGACCATCTGAGCATTTTGGAGAAGATAAAAATCCCTTGCATCTGCTGGCATTCAAACCCTGGATCGTCTAGCCCACAGTCTAGTCACTAGGACATACACACCCACACACATTTATTTTTATTTCTGAAACCTGCCAATGTACTGCAATGTATTGACTTATTCCAAAGTGACCTGCTTTTGTAACATACTTATTCTGAACAATGTTAATTTTGTTACAGTATCAAGCCCAGGAAACTTAAGTCTGGAGTCACCACTTTTGACACCAGCACAATCACTCAGTACTGTAACAAGCAGTGCTACTAATTTAACCCTTGGTAAGTCAGGCTTGTGTCATTTTATTACATTTCTCATCACCTTACTAAGACACACATAAAATCTGTAGATAACACTCACAACACTAATGGAAGGCACAACAACATACGCAAAGTACGTACAATACAATATTGTGGTGCGGTCACATAATGTTTCTACCTCCTCTGCACGGTACCATTTCACTCTAAAGACAGCATTTTTATGGCTGCTCGCAATGATAATACATACATAGTTCTTCATGTGAATGTTCTGATTTTAATGAAATTTGGAATTCCTCAACCCCCAGATAATGTAGAGTGATAGTATGTTGTAAATGTATCTTCATGGAGTTTAAGAATCACATTTTATTATATAAAGCATTACAATTGGTAGAACTGATAACAGTGACCAGTAAACAAACAAAAACAAGGAATATGCCATACGGAAAATGTATTGAAGCCTCCTCACAGAACCCATTTATTCTTTCAGGAAGTAACCCTTTGGGCTCCTTCAGTCCTGGTGCAGGTGGGCCAACAATGTCCACCTCTCCTGGGTCAGGAGGTATTTTCCTTGGTATGGATTGGGGAGGCTTCTCCCCATACCACTTGCCACCTACTGGACACAAACCTATTGACTCTGGAGAATTAGATGCAGACCTCCTTAGGTTGAAGCCAGCAGCCTCCAGAGAGCAACACACACCACCACTACCACCACTTCTAACACCTGAATAATATGTGTTTAATACAATTACAGGTGTTTCTGTTGCAATTCAAGATTCACTACTCAGTACAAGCAGTATTTCCAAAATTAATAATGAAACACTGTAAATAACTTTGTTACACATCATTTAGAATGGTTCACGTATGTTGTTTGAAAAGTTCATCAGTGGACTTTGCAGTAAGGAATGATAATGAGACATGCAAATCCTTAACTGTACACAAATGCCAGTCTGGCCCAATTATTACTGTAGGATTACAGCAACTTCGAGGCAAACTGTGGTGAAACCTAAAGTAAAGTATGTGCTCACACCTCAAGGGACTTTGCATTATCATTATTTTCAAATGGTTCCCTTACCACAGACTGCTGTTTTACCAGTTAAGTAATCAATGTATCTTGCTTCCCTAATGGCTGCAATCAGCTGGCTCCTGTACCTGCTGCCACATCCAGGCAGTCAACCTGCACAGACAATATAAATTATCATATAATATAAAGGGTCACTGAATAAGAGAAAGGGTCACTGATGCAAATATATGAATTTATTTACGTAGCCTGTATGCTTAAGCACGCCGGTCCCAGTGGCTGTGCAGTCTAAGGCTGTCCGCCTGATGAGATTGTGGGTTTGAATCCCACAGGGGGCATGGATGTCCGTCTGTTGTGAGTGTTGTGTGTTGTCAGGTAGAAGTCTCTGCGACGCACTGATCATGCGTCCAGATGGGTCCTACTGACTGTGATGCATTGCTGTGTGTGATCTAGAAACCTCAAGAATGAGGAGGCCATGGCCCGCGTTGGGCCGCAGCGCCACAAAAAAAATGCTTAAGTGCAAATGCTGGCAATGCTTATCAAGCACACAGTAGAACCAGGACCAGCTACTTGTACCCATTAATGTGGTAGGAACACCTTTTATAAGGATCTCGAATTTATAAACTATCCTGAGCCAGTTCATACCCCATTTCTTTCTGATTAATTTTACAGGGTAGCATAAACAAATAATCTGCAATTTGCTTGTGTGCTGGCTGTGATTTAGACAATTTCCATTGACAGTGTCCTTCATTTTATCTTTTCTCATCTTTTATATTTCAAAAATAATTTCATGTCTACTCCTTGCAGTTTCACAGTTGGAATACTCAATTTAAAGCAGACCAATATCATGTGGATCATACTATAGTCTTCAGAGGATGATATTCAAGACATCCAAAATTATAAGTGCATTAAGGCCATGACTGAAAAACCAATCTTAAAAGTAACTGGCCTAAATACGGGTACTGACAGTCCCATTTTGCCTCATGTGACAGTTCATTATACTACCATGATTGATCGCCATGAAGTAGCCAGTGCACTCTTCTACACACCAGATGTAATGTAACAGGTTGTGGAATTTTCTCCACACCATACATAATTATTGCAATGCACGATCTGATTGCCAGCAACTCATCTTCACACTGGACAGCACTCTGCTATGGTGAGGTTGGTATGCCATGCAGGTAGTATCATCACACTGCTCATCATAGAGCAGACTACATCACTGCTGCATAGCAAGCCATGATCCCAACCATCTGAACATGCTCAGGCTGGCAATAAAAAATACATCCTACAGTAGGGGCTTTAAAGTGTGCATTCTTACCCTTATGTGCCATCCCCTACCCTCACACAAAAGGACTTTGTTGTTGTTTGTTCCAGCTGATGATAGTAATGTGAAACCTAACAGCATACTCAAAACTGTGTAACTATTTACCACCACATGTTAAACTGATGTTTTCAACCGAGCATCAACACAGCAGTGGTATTAAAACATTTGAACATGTGCACATGCAAAAATATAATATGCAGACAATATGGTAAATCACAGCACAATAATGAACTGCAAACTTCTGCAGCTTCAAAAATAAAAACAAGTCCAAATTGCCATGTTGTATTCACCCTAGCCCACCATCTGAAAAATGGAAGGTACCTTATAATTGCTGATAAAACTTGAATATGTTCTGTTTAGGTATTTCCCTACAAATTTAAGACTGCGAAGGTAAATACAATAACTGAGTGTTCAATTCTGTCACAATGCTCTAGCCTATGTTCCATCACCACTACAGTATTAAGCCCATTGCTTGAAATTTGTCTTGATGAGTAATGCCATTTTTTACCACATAAACAGCATGGGTAATATGGTTTGTTTTGTTATTTTGTTCCATTTTCATGTTTCTCAGTTTCTTTAAGTGTTACCCTTTTATTCCATTAGATGCAAATAATTTATTCACATACTTTCTCATTCTCCTTACCCAGCAATAAATTAAAATTGGAAAGCAGTAGTTAAAAAGAGTATAAAGACAGACTAATATTTCATAACAAAAATTTACATCTGTCCACACACTCAGCGATGCCTGGCTGTTTCGTTATGTTTAGGACTTCCTTGTCAAAAACAAGACTTTATTTTATGGGGAAGCATCAGACTACTGGTCTAATGGTTACACCACAGGACAGACTGCTTGTGCAGCAGGTCAGTGTTAGCACTCAAGCTAATTTTATTCACTGCAGTCAGTCACTTAATGGTTGCAGTCACCCAATGCTCAGTTAAACAGATTCACTTTGAAGGTGACATCCACTGGCCATAAGCAGGATGATGGATGAAAGTAACATTAGCCACAGAATTGACTTTAAAACATCCTGAGGAAGAATGATTCATCCCACGTTCTAATGATTTTAGATAAATGATTCACATCATTTTGTGGGCATCCAAATTAACATAAAATGGTGTGATTCATAGACTTTAGTTTATAAAACACTGGATCTGTGGCAAAAAGCTTGATAAAATCTGCTGCTTGTCAACTGGCCCACATTCGCCAAAATAGGTGCATGGTAAATTACATAATCATATTGATCAACTTGATGATAAAGAGATTTAGTCAGTGACACATGCCCACCATATTGTCATGTACAGGTCATTAAGGTTTAATGTTCTGGTTTTGCCTTGAAGCACTCTTTAATTGTACATTGTTCTTATATACACACTGGTTTATTTACCATATGATTGAAGTTGTGAATATCTGAAGGTTGCCTTACATTGTCCAATAACAGTGGCACACTCATACATACCAAACTCACCCAAGATCTGTGATTACATTTCGTTACTTGCAAACTCACACACAGAGTATGGCCATGCTGAACTTCGTATATGTACTTACTGGGACTGACATGCAGGCAGGAGAATGGTGGACTTGTGGAGAATTAAAAGGAAATAGTTCATTAATGCCAATAATGGAGACTTACGAGCCCCAAAAGGCCAAAAATAGATTCCCTACTGACATAACTGATTACTTACAAAGACTTCATTGCAGTCACTGAGAAATCTTCATGCTTTATTTAAATACTAATTCTTCTGCAACAATCTGTGTGAAAAGTAGTGCATATGAATATACACACTTTATGTGATTGTATGTTCCATGATTTCTACTAGATTTGTGGTCCATAACCATAGAATTCTAACAAGTTTTACTTGGTTACACAAAAGAAAACACCAGCATTACAGAACACAGAAAAGCATGATAAAGAAGGCAAGCTTCTTTATTCATACTGCTGTTCCTTTCATTTATACCCTCACATTCTTGTTAGCAGGTTCATTATTCATGGCTGTATATTCGGTAGTTCAGCCTTTAACCTGTCTTTGAGAACTCAACACTAACAAGATAAGTCACATGTAGAACTTCATTCTTGCACTTCCTTTTGTTTTTACTAATGTATGTTATCTTGTATCATGTATGGATCTCAGGAAGTATGAACATTTGTTGAATGCAAAATGTATTAAGATGAAATTTAATGTTAAGTTTCACTTTAATTTTGGTTGATGTAAAATTTCATCTGCATGATCACATATCAACAAATATTCTTCCTGTTGTCACTCTGTATTGCTCCAATCTCTGAAAACTGCCTTGGATGTGCACAGCATACTCTACATGTATCAGAGAAGCAGGGACAAACCAGATCAGAGAGGCTAATAAACAAGCAGCAGTGGCCATTACAGCCAGCGCACCAAACAAACTCTGTGTTCCAAAGGAGACCAGTGTATCACGCTTCATGATTTAACATAGAACTGAATTGTGTACCTGACAAAATTGGGTGATCACATGTCCTGACAAGACAAGTAGATTCAAACCCACAGCCTTTGGAACCATCACTGCCAAACACATACACACTATATTTTTGTTTCAGGTGTTGATGTTATTAGAAAAAACCCAACAGTTTCTTGCGCTATTAGCTAATAAAAAATTATTATACAACATGAAAAATACAAAGCTGGACAGAAACAACTTAGTGATATGTTACATTTGCTTGCATATTCTTTCTTCTATATCTATGGTACAGTAACACAGAACAATCTGGGAAGAGAGGAAAGCATAATAACATTTGGTTTTGGCATAAAAATAAAAAAAAAAATAAAAATAAATTCTAAAAATTCACGTTAGGTAAAATAAAAAGCAAAATATATCCATGCAGACAGATAGGATCCTGTGCTTGAATACAAGTCCATTTCCTGTCCAAACCAACAATAATTTAGACACATAGAGTACTATAAAAATGGCAAACTTAAGAATAATTTGTTACGTGTGAAAGACTGAATGATTTAGATTACCTGGTTATTTGTCGTGCTGTATCATTTGCAACGTTACTCGGGTAGAGGGTAAAAGCTCTGAAAGTGAAAGACTTCAGAATTCCAATCATGTATTTGCAGTAGCAATAAATTTATGTCAATAAATAACACAAACGTTTTCAGAAACAGTATTCAGGTAGCGTTCATTACATCAACAAATAGCGCACACCTTAAAACTTGAGAAATAAATCCATATTAAACATAATATAACTCAACATAATATTAAAATCACTTAAATGTACTTCCAGATTTTTTAAAAGTGTTTCTCCTCTGAATATTACCGTACGTGTGAATTATGATCAGGCCCTTAGAAGGATCCTTCACAGCATTACTTTTTGCATACATCTTGGAACCTAAAATTAACACCCCAATAAACATTAAATTCAAAGCAGAATATATCAACTGGTCAGTTTATTGGTATAAGGATATCATGTTGAGTTACACAACAATCAAGTTTCCTTTACCTAATACAGGGCATAGCGTTAACTTTTACAATGCATTAACACACCAGGACTCATTTCTTCCACAGTGCATCCCTACATTTCAGATTCTCACATTACATAATATAAACTCATATCTCCCAACCTCAACCAAGTTCACAAATTGACAAAGGTCTGAAAAACATGATGGTCCAATATATAATCTTGTTTGATAATTCTAATGCATTCATAAATTTGTATCAGTATAATAACTGTAATCAGTCACAATTTCAAGTCTTTGGTATCCATTGTCTAAAAACAACAGTCGAACACCAAAAAAAAAAAATAATAATAAAAAAAAAATAAGGCCATTGACCAGCTGACATACGCACTTTTCTTGGCATCTTTGGTTATAAGATACTATGTGTTGATAACATTCTGTAAGAAGGTACTATGTCTCATTGAAGTTACAAATACTGCCATGATATTGAAACCAATTAAGGTCACCCCCTGCTTTAGACAGCTTGGAAATTCTGTTGTCTGATGATATGAAAAACCTGATCATACAATACACTGAAATAAAACTCTGGAACTAAACAGGAAACATTATTCAACACTGTAAATTTCCCATGAAAAATAATAAACTGGTGTACGAAACGTTAACGTTAAACAGCACGAGTGCATACTGTTTCACTGCCAACAAAGAGAAATTAAATTCTAAAGTATAACATAAATATCCCTGTAAAACGCTTAATTTTGTTTATTACATTCATCGATGCACTTAGAAGAAACATCACGCTTTACAAAAACACTCTAAATTCACTATCAGGATGGCCAGTCTTTGTCAAACACTCTCCAGCGAATAAAATATCAAGACCAACCTAGACTTAAGATGCCAAAACAGTGGCCATTTAAAAAATTTACTCAATTACACATGAAGAGTCAACAATGAGATACCAAAATACTGGAAAATTTCCATTCTCACACAATGCCAAGCAATGTGTGAATGCGGTTACCCTTTTTGACTTTACCATTCTCAGAAAGTAGTAAGACAAAAATCAACACAGATGAACAATAGTATCAAGGTAAAAAAAGTCAGAGTTATGATAACTGGATGATAACCAACCAAAAACAAAACACATTTACAGAGGTATTAAATAAGAAAACAACACTGCATGCAGTTGCCAGAGGACAACATAAAGATTCAAATATTGTAAGACCACACACTATTCACTTTTCTCATATCGACACAATTTAGTTGCTGCCATCTATTTGACACATTTCTCATTCTTGAAAAACAAAACACTACTGAACTGGTAAAAAAAGTATCTCGAATATGCAAAAATGCAAGCCAGTGAAACTTTAGGTTTATCACACATCAATTATCAAGGAAGACTGTTACTTTCTTTACACACATTACTGACATAACCAATGACAATGCATATTTTAATGCTTAGACTTATATAAAATACAATTTCTATACAAAATTCAACATACTGAGTTTTTTTTTTTTGACAATTCATGGTCATTGTGTTCTTAAATAATCAAAGATATATTATGAAATTCAGTTGAACACAATCATATATTTAGTTCACAATCAGCATATATTTGAGTTCAAAGTCAGTTACATGTTTCACCGATGTACGGTCACCATCAAGCTGGCCACAAGAAAGAAAATGAGTACACAGTTGCATTTAGGATTGAGACCTCACTGCTTTGTATATGTATTATATAAAACACACACATGGATTTGGAGAGCTTTGGGAATGAAGATGGTAAAAGTTGCACTTTGTGTTGCAAAAAGACTGGGTAAAGAAAATACAATAAAACTTATTTTAGGTATGTACATAATTACTGTATGATAACATACAATAAATTTTATTGTGTTTGGTTAACCCTATATTTTTAAAACTTCAAAAAACATATATATCGCAACTTTTACCATGTTTATTCCCAAGGCTATCAAACTTGATATGTATATATTTTATATACGAGGGTCATACCGAAAGTCATGAGCAACCATTTTTTGCATGCAAACAGGGAACAGCAGATGAAGGAGAGTAAGGTGGTAGATGGAACCAGCTGTTGTGTTATCCTTGAGTGTCTCGTGACGTCAATAGCTTGCATCACGTGACCAGTATCACTCCTAACAAAATGGCCGACAACGATATGTCG
>Ga0123352_10022260_pt1 | contig 10106 bp, 6 predicted proteins | sample TergutLab28metaG_FD_89700 | JGI IMG/M metagenome (GOLD analysis project Ga0123352, IMG submission 89700) | Labiotermes labralis P1 segment gut microbial communities from Petit-Saut dam, French Guiana - Lab288 P1 | ecosystem: Host-associated > Arthropoda: Insects > Digestive system > Gut ...
ACATGCCCTGCCCATCTCATTCTTCTCGATTTTATCACCCGCACAATATTGGGTGAGGAGTACAAATCATTTAGCTCCTCGTTATGCAGTCTCCTCCATTCCCCCGTTACCTCGTCTCTCCTAAGTCCAAATATTCTCCTCAACACCATGTTCTCAAACACCCTCAGCTTCCTTTCCTCCCGCAATGTCAGCGATGCTTTCAAAATTATTTTGTTTTGTAATCTTTCTCAATGGAAAAGTACATTAAAATATAAAAAGTTTTAAGCATAACATGTCATTTGCACTTTAACATACCAAGTTATTCCATTTTTCTTAATCTCGAATGCATACATTTACATAAGCGTCTAAAGAGTTAATTTGTGCCTCACGTGGTTGTGGTACTAACGATATTCACTTCGTTGAAACTTTCAACAGGTTCATCATGCTGGGATTTGAATCTTCAATTGCAAGAAGTCTCAGTGTTACTGCCAAGCTTTCCGTCACTAATGGCGTTTCTAAAGTTTATATTTCTATTGTTAACTGCTGGACCAAAAAGACATGCCAAATTCTCGAAATCTTCGCTTGACATTAAAAAAAGTTCTGGAAGCTCGTTCGCAGTCTCCCCAGCATCATCATTCCACAAATCCACCAGTAGTACATCAGTCATATATTCTTTGTTTACCCAGTGTCGGCCTCACTCAAAAACGCCTCTGATGTATCTTCTGGTATTTTTGATGCGAGGAGCGTGAAATCAGTCACAGCCATGCATATGTCCTCATTTTAATCTTCCTTGAAGCGCCACATGATGTATTCATTTAACTGTAGCGGTTCACCGAATGTGGGCAGGACAAAACAAAACTGAAACATCTAGAAAATGTTTACGTTATGTCGGATGTGTGTGGGGAGTATTTTCACTTTTGTTTCTGTTTTCTCTTTGTTCTGTTCCTGTTTTGTTTTTGTCATTCTAGTGTGGACCCGGCTTCACGCAGTACGTTTGTACTTTTGTAGTAGCGTAATGGGGCTGTATGGAAACCGGCTGCACGGTTCTTGCAGTGCGAATCGTGTAACATTTCAAAAGTATTTCCTGCGCGAATCGTTGTGCTCGCTCACCTTCATCCTGCGTTTCCATTCTGTTGACGAATGGCTTGAAGTTTAGCGATGACTACAGTAGATGGCAGAAGCGGGGAAGAACAGCACAGCGTTTCCTGTCCTTTAATTCATGCAGTCTGGGTAACGTACGCGTGACGTCACAGACAAGTGAAAGTGCTTATCCGATCTGAGTGAAACGTCTGGAAAGGGGAATGTTTAAGAGATCGGCATTTTCTGCGGTGTCCGTTTAATACGCAGTTACAGTGATGTAGTCGACATAGTGACAACGCTATGGGCTGAACGACCTGGGGTTGTCCGGCAGGGGAAGAAACTTTTCCGCCAGTGTCTAGAGCAGTGTTTCCCAACTATTTTTTTATGGAGACCCCTAAAATGATTTTTCGTGCCATGGGAAACCCAACGCCTGAAATCGTTTACAGGCCAGCAAAATGCGACAGCGAGGCGCACAATTCAATTATTGTTAAATTGTTAGGAAACTTCATGTGCTTCCCCCCCCCTCTCTCTCTCTCTCTCTCTCTCTCTCTATATATATATATATATATATATATATATATATATATAAAGTCAGCTTACACTGCGAGGAAAAACTGAAGCGTTCATTACGGAGAGTATTTGGAGATTACTTAAGTATTGCCAATTGCCGGACAAAAGTTGGCGAGATACTTCGCGGAAACATTTTTGCGGCATTTCAGCATTTTTATTTATTTATTCCACAATTTCTCGTGGAACCCTGGTCGGGAAACGCTGCTCTAGAGCAACTGTAAATCCCATCCAGATTTTTGCTTGGTGGGTTCTAGGGGCACTTTCGCCGGGGGTAAAGCGGCCAGGCAGAGAAGGTAACCGCTCACCTCCTTGTATAGGTGAGGTTAATAATGCCTCCTATCTCCCACAAGGTTTCACGTTATGTACCTGCACTTCGTCCTTACTGTACCCTTGCAGGACAGTGTGATCTTGTTAGCAACATAAAGATAGAGTCGAAGTTTGTGTTGGCTGAAGACTGTCTTTAGTGTGATCTCCATGGAACGGGCTTCGAGAACAAGGATGTTGCTGGAAAGATGACATCATACACTGGATATATAAAAATGAAATTATGTTAAGAAGGTACTTATGTACTGAATTGTTGGGTAAAGACAAGGATATGAACGTAAATTGCTTAGTAAGACTCCTTGTGATCTAGTAATTGTCTACCGACATTTCAGAAGAAACTGCTGCCTCCATCATCAGGGTGTTCGATAGATGCAGCGGATTCCTCTGTATCTTCGGTACCAGGTTACACGGTGTCACACCCAGCATATAGCTGCCTTCACGGTTTGTTGAAATTGTAAATACGCTTCGGGAGCGAACAGGGGTTGCTTGCTCTTTTACATAGGTTCTTTAAAAAAAGTGGGTGCAATTGAGGTGTTGTTCTTATCACGCACATTGACGCCATAATACGCAAACTTCAAGATGGCGGAAGAAATAAAAGAGTGTTGAAAAGTGTTGCTAGTTGTCTGTATAGTAACTTACGGACTAAATCCATGAAGAAAAGTCCCTGTTGAGAAATTCGGCAAGCCATGAAATGCTACACATTTTATGGAACTCGAAGGTACAGTGCGGTGTTCACAAATTCACTTAATCGCTCACTCTCCGGGCCCAGATGAATCCAGTTCACATCCCTTGTCCTTCTTGAGGTACATTCAAAATCCTCGCATCTACGCCTAGGTTTCAAGATGGCCGCTTCCCGTTATGTATGCTCGCCAAATTCATGTACGCATATTTTATTCTTTCCAGCGTGTCACATTTCGTCTGAAGGTTTATTTGTATTTATTTAATTACGCTGGGTGTCGAAAGAAGCGATGTGGTAGCTTAGTCTACCTTAAAGGACATTAACGAACGTTAGTTCTACTTCCCAGTAACTCTTATTTTGAATTCTCGTAATGAACCCCTACCCGAGCTCAGAGTGACTTTTGCGCCCTTGTACCTGGCTCAGGAGTGGGAGTTTCGGTAGGACAGGTGTTCATGGCTCCAGGAGAACCTGTCTTGCCTCCGTAGTCTGTCACCACTGTAATTTTTGCCTCGTCAAAACACCGGGTTAAGATTACAGGCGCGCATTCTGACCGACTAGCTTATCACTTTCTCTATGTTACCTCGTCTCTTCGGAAGAATTGGGACGGTTGATGAAACATATGGGGATGGATGGGGTGTTACCCGATCATGACCACAGTAATTACCACATCAAACCTTAGTCACAACTATGTTATAATATGGAGCCTACGTACATACCTGATACCTGGTTCATATAAAGGTCCTTCCATGTATAGACGTAATAGATATAGGTATTATGGAATTTTCTTGGGGCCCCCCAGTTGCCAACTTCTGGACTTAGGAAATATCACTCTGATCCTAGACTCATTATTTTTTACCAGTCTTAATATTTTCCACGTGTTCCAATAAATTATATATATATATGTACATTGTATTCTTTACCAAATTATTCTGCCTGAACTAACAATTTAACGATTGTATAATACACAAGAGACAAAGCAGTAATGGCCCATCCTGTGATGCAGTGACGAACAGCAGTCGAACTTGGTTTGTTGGGCTGACCTTGGCCACGTTTACGTAAGGCGACACACGTGAAGTTTTAATGTAAGATCTTTACGTCAATCAACACATACGTCACGCAAGACTCCTTCTGACGCGTCTTGTACTAAAATTAGGTGTCCTTTAACAGTATAAATATAAATACAATACTGATTTCGTATGTGTAATTCGTAGAGTTCATTAGACTAGCCTCTGACTGCTGTATGCTTTCTTGGTTCAGCGAGCGTGTGTCATAGAAACTTATTATCTTGATAATATAACTTGGTCTGCAACAATTCCCGTTCGGTGGCTTGAAATTACGTATTTTGTAATTAATATTTTTAAATATTTCCCAAAATAACAGTTTTCACCTTACACGGGATAATATTACAATGCATATTAAGAATACGATTGTCAGCTAACTGCGGGTAGGATGTAATGGCGAACTTTTGTAAAAACGGCAGTGAGCTTCTGAGTTCCGTCAGTACGATGGTTTGTGTTTTGGCAAGTTTAATTTTTAATGCTCATGGAAATCCGTACAGCGTAGATTTAATATTTACTTCGAAATCCGAATGACTTGAATGAAAGCAGAGGTCGACATCTCAGCAGATCCTAGCAAAGAAACAAGACACGATTTAATAGATAATACCAAGAAATGCACAAGTATTAAAATATTAGGCCTACACTTTCACGTACAATCCACTAATGCTCTGACATGTTTCATTCTCATTATATCATCCTCAGGGAGTCTGACATCAAACAAGCGTGTGTAAAATACAGACGAATTATGAAATAGATAAAAAATCTAGTCTTTAAAAATTACGGATATCATAAAATTCGTAGTACATGTGCAGAGTTGGTCCATATAATGTGAATATCATAGCGTTACGGATTACAAGTGTTCTTTGGGGGAACATGAAGTAAATGTAGTTACAAAAATTTGAATAGGTATTACATATTTGTAAGAAGATAGTTGTGTGTTCATACCATATCAAGAGAACGGTAAGTTAACGTTCTGATAGCGTTTTTTTGATATACACATTTATTAAGGACTACCGTTTTAATCTATTTGATAATTTAACTGTTGTTTATACCTGCTTGTTTGTTGTAAGACTCCCTGAGGATGATCTGAAGAAGACCGAAACATATCGGAGTGTTAGTGGATTGTATGTGAAAGTGTGTATTTTAATACCTGTCCATTTGTTGGTTATTGACTATTAAATTGCTCATTAATGCACAGATATGATTACTGTTGCCCAACTGGCAAGGGTGTACACCATTACAGAAACATCAAGGAGAAGTTTTGTAAAAACATTGTCTCGATTTAGTTTTTGAAAAAATTTGCAGAACATACCACCTTACACCGATTTATGTTCATGTCAAGGCTATCAAAACATACACTTGCCTTTCTTTTGATGTCATCTGCATTCAGCTATCATGTTATCTGTATGTAGTACGTATTCGAATTTTCTAGTCATATTTAATGTTATCATTTTCATGTTACCTCTCAGAACACTTTTAATTTTATAACGCTATGATATTCACATTATAATACACAGTTTTAATCTTTTTGATAATTCATCTGTTATATATGTGCTTGTTGGATTTAAGACTCTGAGGATGATCTAAGAAGGTCGAAACATGTCGTGGAATGTTGGTGGATTATTTGTGAAAATGTAGGCCAATGTTTTAATACTTGTGCATTTGTTGGTATTGTCTATTAAATTGTTCATTAATGGTCGGATATGCATACTATTAACACAACACAACACTTAGCTGACAAACACTGTAATGTGGAGTTTTCCATGAAAACCTAAGAGCCGCTCAAATAATCAAGAGTTTACCTTTTGTGGAGTGGGCTGGGATAGCGTAGTCGGTATAACGACTCGCTACTGGCTGGACGGTCCGGGGATTGAATCCCGGTGGGGCGTGATTTGCCGCATCCGTCCAGACAAGCCCTGGAGCCCACACAGTCTCCTATACAATGGGTACTGGCTCGTTCCCGGGGGTAAAGCAGCCGGGGCGTGGCGTTGACCACCCACCCGATCTAGCTCCGAGGTCAAAGAGAGAGTAGAGCTATACTTCTACTCACCCTCTGGACTTTCTTGGCCTGTTCTAGAGTGAACTAACTTCACATTTTAAGGAAGCTGAAGTTTCATTGCCTGTCGCGTTCACAAGAGCCGCCACCGGCCCCTATTCTGAGCCACGCCCCCATTCACCATTTGTTTGCGATGAATTTGGGGCTATTTCCCCGAATTTAGAGAACATTAAAGGCGCCGTAGTGTCCACACTTCTTACGGTTGATAAGCAAGTAGAAAGGTCTGCATACCACAGTTACCCTCTGTGTCGGCAAATAGAAAGTTTCACTGTCGGCATTGTGAACCGGCCCGAGGTTTGGGATGTGCACCTTCCACTTTTGAGTACAAGAGATTGTGTTCCTCTGTAAAGCGAAGCCGGTGCAAACGGTTCGGTCTGTCTACGTGGATATCGCTCAGAGTTGCTGTTCGAATGTGCCTGGCAGCAGAATCCCAAGGTTCAGCACGGCTATATCAGTGGCTGCCATTGTGCACAATCAAGCCCCCATCCTCATAAGCCATTTGTCTAAGTTTCTCGTTATTATCTCAGGTTGCAGAACCCTAATATTGGGGCTGCTTGTTGAATACACTCATTCGCAACTGCCGACGATTACGCGAAGCCATTGGCTGAGGGCGCCCCATGCCGTGGTGACAGGGACACGCTGGGGATATTTATATGCGGGTAACTTGACCATACGGAGTGGACTGATGTGAGACACATCCGTGCGACCAAACCAGGGACACATCACTTGGTATTATGAGGTCTCGGGTTTACATGTCGTCCGGAGATATGATATTGTGACATTGCGGTTTTCGTCAGTCCCCACAGGAGGTGCAGGGACAGTACCTCAAATTAGGTCATGGCCGTTTCCTCTTGCGTCCTTTCCAATTTATTATTCACTAATCATACTACTATTCCACGCAGTGTGGTCTCATTCGCTGACAGCGTCGTTAAATAAACCGTTAATCCACGAGGCGTATGTTGCCGCTCCCGTGTAGTTTGGATGGTATGCATGCTGTGTCTGTCTGCACAAGCCGTCTGCTTGTCTGTTTATTTGAGATGCCGTTAATATCTGGGCGTAATGTTTACTCACTGGCAGCAGTGACAGTATTCAGATGCCTCCCATTTCATCTGCAGCGCAAAGTTCCTCTCCGCTACTCTTCGCGATTATCCATAATCAGGACTCAGTACAATTGCAGGCGAAAACTGTTTCTTGTATCACCGGTCGTAAAAGCACTGTCCCAAGCAAGCAGAGAGGTATTCGAACAACATGGACATTTTTAGATTGCTGTTGCAATCGCGGAACAAAACTTGTGTTTCCAAACGGTCATTTCACGTGGCTGTTATTGAGAACATTTGGACGTGAGAGGGAGTGACAATTGGGTGGCGAAAATAACCTAATACGGACCTTCCTTTGCACTCTTCACCAGATATTATGGTTATACGAGCCAGGATGATGAGATGGGCGGGCCGTGTAGCTCGTATGGTAGCAATGAGAAATGCATGGAGTTTTCTTAACACGTGATTTATCCCGCTGTGTTATATAGCTCATTAAATCTTACTTTGTCCTAACCCACACAATTCGTCAAACTGAGGTTCCCGCATTACTAGGCATTTGGGTTACAAACACACCTTCTGTCAAAATGTTGTGTCCACACAAAAAAAAATTGTTTCTCCATGTATTTTCTTAAAATCGTAACAGTCTTAAGTGTTGGTCTATTAAGGATCTGTCAAGTTCTTTCTTTCTCCTGTAGAAATGAGTATTGGTGGGTTACGACAGTTTGCTGTTTCATTACCGTTATAACAAGACCGGCATTGTACGTATAACGTAACATTTAGGCGCGTCCTCGTCACCATTTTTGCCGTGGTAGTGCAGTATTACATATTCTGAGTGTGCCTGAAGTCTTAGTAAGACGCAAAGCGCATGCGTCGTATTATATTGTCATCTGTGGCCTGTCTTGCTGTACCATATTTTTCCACATTATCTCGTAATGACACGATTTTCGGAGAAAAGTTATTGAACATACAATGTGTTCTGGTTTTCTGTACAACTTTTGTCTGAAACATTTCTCATTCTAAGAAGAATTCAGATTTACAGTAAATGTATGTATGTCTTCATGTGAAGTAATCGTTATTCTTGTAAGATTTTGACGAAACTTAAGCTCTCTCGACAGATTTTCGAGAAATACTCAAATTTTACGAAAATCCATCGTATGGGAGCCGAATTGTTCCATGCGGTCGGATAGACAGACATTACGAAGTTAATAATCGCCTTTCGCAATTTTGTGAAAGTGTCTAAAAAGTATATCTGTCGAACAAAACTGACATTTTATTATAGAAATAACAGACCATGTAGGCGGGAGAGTTGTATTAAAAGGAGTGCAGAAACATTTGGTGGGAGTTTGTGGCATGGCTTCTTCTGACTATGGCCAACATTGGTGTTCCGGTAATATGCGTTTGGCGTCCATAAAATGTGGGGTTTGCTTGACTGGCTGAGTGACTTCTCAAGATGGCCAGCATTATGTGGGGTCCGTTTGTTTCCAGTCGACCCGAACTGGCTGCACAGTGCTCTGCTGCAACACAGGGAAACAATTTCCCGTAACCGCATTTTGCTTCTAAATTGTTCAGTTCACAGGACACTTCCGCACTCTCTCACGCTGAGCACATCTGGATGCTATCGTGGCTGTTTGGTTTGCATGTCTGGGGAGTGTACCTCGCTGCCCCATTAACCCCTATCACTGTTTTCACATGCTCTGTTTCATTACTTCATATTTAATGTACACGCGGTTTCTGTCGACATTGCTTTTTGTTCATTTGTGGTGGGGTGAAATACTGTCTCAGAAACTGCGGCATCGTAGGTGTCCTTTGTCCATTCTCGGGAATGTAGCTTGAGTGAAAACTGGCAGGCGAAAGTCGAACCGCTCATAGAAAAGCCTTTCCCAGTGTCCTTTTGTTTATCGCCAGTCCGAAATGGACTGTCCTGGTAGCGAACCCACGGACTGGTCTCCTGAGCTGAGGCACCACCGTGTTCAATATCGCCAGGATGCAGGGTTCAGTCGTAACGTAAAACAGCTGTAAAGGTGGAAAAGTCACGTGACTGAAGGACTTGGCTTCTGTAAGGTCTGTGCTCCGGAGAGTATTTACGAAATTGTGCTACATTAAATATTCAACCTACTGTAATTATTGAAAACCACAGTAACAATGCTTTACGACGGTACGTATGTGGTAGAGCTGGTATATCAGATCTACACTGTAGACGACATGGATTCAGTTGCGAGTGGCACGGATTTTTCCGATGTCGCTGCCCACACCGGTTCTGGGGACCACCTATCCTCAAGTCTAATTGATATCGAAGACTCTTCGCCTGGCGGTATCGCACAATATGAAGCTGTCCTTTCACCTCAAATCTGGTGTCACTGTAGAGAATGCTTAGTGATATGCATCCATACTCCCATACGCCTTCACGGCATGTCGCTTGATTGGAAAGAAACTATACTTTTACGAGGAAACGTTCTGAATCGATAATATTTAATTTTAATGTGTGCCATACCCATTGTGTCAGTACAAATACGTGTATATCAGTAAAACAATCAGTCCGTACACAACACTTTAGTATGGTGATCTAAAAAAGCTGCATCAGGCTTCGCATTTCAAAATGCATAAAGAGGAAATTATATAACTTTAGCCATACATTTGGTAATAAAACTTACGGGCGAGATCTTGTCCTTACATATTGTATTTGTAGAATAAAATTTAGGAGACATTTTTACCGTAATAATATGTAAAAGTACTGTAAAAAAATATCATTAGTTGGGATAAAGTATAAAATTCTTAAAAATGGAGATAAGATTTCCCAGGATTGGTTGTAGATAAGCCACGTGGTGATTCAAGACGGGAGTGGGGCGCTGATCGTCCGCTGATACAGTTATGTGGTGGTATCTGTAGCAAAATAGTGTACTGCAGTAAAACGTGCATGTAAAATGATATATGGTGTAAGGAAAGTGAGAAGAGGAATTTCTGTAGGAAATTATACTTACATGTGCCACTCGATGTAGTTCCGTGGAAATATAATGTAAGTTCGCCAAATATGGTTTGATATGGTATTGACAATGTATAGAGTGGATCAGAGGGGGGCGCATAGGGTCTTGGTGGGGAAACCGGAGGGAAAGAGACCACTGGGGAGACCTAGGCATAGATGGGTGGATAATATTAAGATGGATCTCCAGGAGGTGGGATGTAGGTATATAGGCTGGATTGGTCGGGCCCAGGATAGAGATAGGTGGCGGACGCTTGTGAGTGCGGTAATGAACCTTCGGGTTCCGTGAAATGCGGAGAATTTCTTGACTAGCTGCAAACCAGTTAGCTTCTCAAGAAGGACTCTG
>Ga0123352_10022265_pt1 | contig 10105 bp, 6 predicted proteins | sample TergutLab28metaG_FD_89700 | JGI IMG/M metagenome (GOLD analysis project Ga0123352, IMG submission 89700) | Labiotermes labralis P1 segment gut microbial communities from Petit-Saut dam, French Guiana - Lab288 P1 | ecosystem: Host-associated > Arthropoda: Insects > Digestive system > Gut ...
CAACTCCTGGAGATCCGTCCTAATATTATCCACCCATCTACGCCTAGGTCTCCCCAGTGGTCTCCTTCCCTCCGGTTTCCCCAGCAAGACCCTATTCACCCCCCTTTCCTCACCCATACGCGCCACATGCCCAACCCATCTCATTCTTCTCGATTTTATCACCCGCACAATATTGGGTGAGGAGTAAAAATCATTTAGTTCCTCGTTATTCAGTCTCCTTCATTCCCCCGTTACCTCGTCCCTCCTAGGTACCAATATTCTCTTCAACATAATTTTCTCAAACACCCTCAGCTTCCTTTCCATAGTCTTCTATATACTTTGAAAATCATTATTCACCACCATAAAAAAAATTCGACGTTAAATACAGCGTCATAACATAAAATGAAACTAAATAAATAATTACAGCTAATTGTCTTTGATGAAATGTGTATTATGCGATATATATATATATATATGTAGTATATTTAAATTAAACTTTCACCGAATGTTTTTTTCGCGCTTATTTTCGTATAAATAACTTTTAGTCACAACACTGCAGCCGCGAGTTTTGCTTCTTGAAGGCGAGTTTTGTCTTGTCAGTAGCTGAAAGGTGCGGAGGTTCCTCAGTTCACTACAGCGTGTTCGATACATCTGACTCGGCTGCCGTCCTGGTCTTGCCCTTAGAATTAGCAGAAGTTTGCTCGTATGTGCAAACGAAAGTTTTGCCGTCTGAGAATTTTCGCCACTCCGCCATTGCCATAGCATCCGCTGCTAGGTATCTCGCCAGAAATTGTGCCCATTTCTAGAAATTGTTGGTAAGATAACTTCGGTAGGACTCGCGACACTTTACTGTCACTTGTGCACGCTGCCATAGGCTTTTATATTTAGTCTCTAAATAGCGTCTGCAAATCTCACATTCCTAAGACGGATAATTTCTGAAGATAGTTGATGTAACGAGCTGTTGTCAGAACATCTTTTTAATTCCGGTTAGACCAAAAACCTAACATACCTATTAGGTTAATACAAATGTTTTTAAAATATCGGCAACGCTGTTCTGAATGTAACGAACCAGTGAAGGTGAGCGAACAGAAGCTGTTGTCAAGATACGGCCGACCGACCTGGAGGAAGGACCCCCTGCGTCGCTATTGTTGTGAGTTCTCCTCGTGGAATCTTACCAGCTAGCTGAACTCGTCACCAAATTCAACAACACATTGTGAATAACAGGTACCTCGAAAAACAACTGTAATTTTACAGTTATACATTTTTTCTTATTCTAACTACAGAGTTGACATCTCTTTCAATGTAAAGATATTATTATCAAAATGTTAAAAATAGAGATGCCTCGCGTCCCAGGCAAGTTTATTTCGCGATGTGAGGCGACAAGATTACAGTGTTAATATATTATTGGACCACAATCGGTTTGGGGACTGGAAACGGGATTCGGATCCCAGGATGGGAAAAGAATCTTCTCTTCTCCAAAAGGTCCAGACCTCCTCTGGGGCCCACCGAGGCGCCAATTAATGGGTGCCGTAGTCTTTTTTACTGTGGATCAGAGCGGCCGGTGCTTGATGTTGACCACTCACCTCCGTCTACTCGGAGGTTAAGAACAAGTGGAAATTATGGTCTATCCCTATGACATGCCTACATAACCTGGACAGGAACAAATTTACCGTTGACCTAATCGTGATCTGAAACCACCTGTTGGAAAAGAAACTGAGAGAAACGATGTATGGAGGAGTGGATGTATATCTCCACCCACTTTAAATTTCGGTAAAACACGGAGGTGTATGGTTAGCTTAGTGACCCTGGCGCCTTACCCTCAGAGAAATAATCCCAAGAGCCCATTAAATAAGCGGCTGGTTGGGCCCCAGTTCCAGGATGGACATTTTGGAGAACAGAAAAATTTCGTCATTCAATATTATCTGTAAATAACAAAATTATTCCACCAGTTGTATAATAAATCTACATGGTAAAGACTGGTTTACACAAGGTTCCAGCAATTCCCGTTTGTATGGGTTAAAAAACCTGTTGAAGAAATTCTATAATTCTTTATGGCACATTTTTGGTGAACATTTATATAAGCCCAAGTTTCCAAATGAAATATTGAGTCGTTTACACATAGATTTAAGAAAGTATATAATAGGATATGAAGAGGCACAAGTCACAGGCTTGTTATAATAAATTGGGGTTGTGTTGAGGGAGAGTCTTTAGTAAAAGTAAAGCAGCATCAGTTAGGGGCTTGGAAACTGGGACGAAGTTAGAGGCGCAAGGCAGTCTACCAACCTGGGTACTTGTTTACATTTTTATCCTACCTTTTATGAGGACTAAGAAGGGGGAGGGGGTGTGGGTGATTTTAAAGCAACCCAGGTGTCCTTCCGAAACCTCTGCTCTGTGGAATGTAGCGAAATAAATTACTAAACTCATCCCATCGACTAGACCCAACCCAAGAGATATGAAGGAGCATAACAAAACCAAGGTTCATTGAAAAAAATCGGTTGACGAGGAAGAAGTTTGGAGGGTTCCCAGCCCTAGTTTCATGTTGCCAGTGTGTCTCTCTTTGCTGGAACTGTGTCCCGTGTGAAAACTCTTACCTGCTGCTGCCTCCATTTTTTTTTTTTTTTTTCTTTTGAGTTATGGGCGGTATGTGGGCTGGGGTGAAGGGCCCAAGGACACACATCAGGGTGGTACTAAACCTGAAACCTATGACAACCGGAAATTGGGGCTTACCTGTTTGTTGAACATATGAGGCTGGAACAGCGAATGACTAAATTACTTTGGAATGTAGGAATGAAGAAGAAAAGGTGGCCTAACTAGTACTGAGGTTGCTAAAGCCGAAGACTCAGTTCCGTCAATACCACACAGGACATTATTCTTAAATATCCCCATCTGCAACCTTTCACTGACACATCTAAGTATCATCCTTGACATCGCAACTGCTGGCATTTCTGTGTTATTTCATGAAATTCCAATTGGAAAATAGTAGGGATTTTTTTCATCCTGTCAGCATAATAATCCTTACGTCATAGATAGCTATATAAAATTCTTCTCTTAGACAGCTATATAAATGATCACATGTTTCCACCTGTATAGGTTATCTTCAGGTGGAGTGTATTTAAAAAAACACGAAGGCAGTTGATGAGATATCCAATACTGCGTAACGCACTGCTTACATTCTTTTTGTTTGTTCGGTATTGTGGCGTGGTAGACTCCAGTTGAAATGTTATGGCACACGGTGACGCAGGGAGGGGAAGTGAAGTGGAAACTGGCGAATGGAATGGGTAGCCAGTACCCTTCACACTACCTTCGGAACATGGTTTATCCAGCATTACTACCGCTGATTCGCACACCTCGGCTGCCGGTAGTTGACTGATCTGAAGCCCCCGCCGATTTAAATGGACTTTTTCGCCGAAAGACGAAATCTAGTTTCTGCGCGTGTGCCATCACATTCAACTGGCCTCTACCTCAACGTGAAGATGACCTTCAGAGGCCGAAACATATTACTATTTTTTATATAGCTATCTAAGCTAAGATCCGCATCCGTCCAGATCGGCCCTCGGGCACACCCAGCCTCCTGCACAATGGCTGCCTGTTATTTCCCGGGGGTTAAAGCGGCTGGGGCATGGGCGTTGACCACCTTCTAACGCCGAAGTTTAAAAAAGAGTAGAGCTACACACCTACTCCTCCTCTGGACCTTCGTGGCCCGTTCTAGGGTGAACTTTTTTTTTAATCTCGGATAAGAACTCTATGTAGCTCTTTACGTCATATTAGAACTAGGTTTGGATTGAGTTCCATCCAAACCTGCGTACCAGACATTCATCGACACAGAGTGACATAAACCAGGTGTCACATTGATACAATAATTCTCCTGATGATGGACACATGGCTGTCCGAAACATGTAGAGAATAGAATTAAACATACACAAAAAATTGTGCGTCAGGTTGGTTATTTACAAAGATCTTCGAGGAAGTGGGCATGAAACATTTGGCTTTAATTCAGTCATTTAAGAGAAAGTAAAAACGCGGCATTTTTTGAATATGGTGATTGAAATTCCCGGTTTTTTACGGGATAAACAATGTATCCAGGAACTGCAGTCTCAGATGGATCCATTGTTCATTCCCCTAATCAAATACTGATGGAATAATCGTCTACTGAGCACAACCGACAAACGCTCTTAAAATGTATGTGTCCAATTGCCTTTTATCCTCCATAAACCAAACGCGAGAATGCCCTGTGTTTGAACCCGGTCCTTCACAATAACATGATGACGACTAAACCACTGAGCTACTGCATGATTACGTAATAGCATGACATTTCTTCAACAGAATAGTAGCAAACCTCCGACAGACTCTGAAATGGAATCAATTAGTCACTCAATACGTGCAATTTCTCATATGATTTCAACAATGCTGACTCAAATCGAAGTCTTTCGGTTACCCCTAACACAAAGTTAAAATTATTTCATATATAACGCAAAATCTAACATAAGGAAGACAACTAAACACTATTCTCTGTGTTTAGCCTATTATGTCTATACTGAACTGAAACCACTTCGGTCTTAGAATGAGTAATATATCAAAAGAGAAAAAGGAAAGAAAAGGCAAGGGTGTCTGGCATCAGAGCGACAAGACGCGGCTACTGTGTCAGCCCTTGGCTTCATCTCTTTCGTCCAGCCGCCTATGTTATAACGGAGCTTCATTAGTCGCTATTCAGTAAGCGAGTGTTCAGGAGAGGTGGTAGGAGATTTGAGTAGGGGTAGGGGGAATCTCTTTCTTCTACTAGTGATGAGGGATGTAGGGAATCATCATCATCATATCCTCCTGCGTCTTGTATGGCATCTCTTAACGTTCTCAACACGTCTTAGCTTCATCAGTGACTTCAGAGTTAGAATACAAGCCACTACTGTTGTTGATGATCTCCATATATCCGACCTTTATCATAAAGTAAGCCTTGATGTGAAAAATTTTTGAGAATACTGTATATATTCTAAGTATTCATTAATTTCTGTGCTTGTTTATTTTATTTTCAGTGTCATGGTAAATGAAATAGGAAGTCAGCTATTATTAAGATAACATTAATTTCTTTCCACACACGTGCAAAAATTAAAGGTGTAAGATTGTAGCAACATTCGTATTTAAACTTGAGTGTTGTTTGACCGTGCATCTTCCTCATGAAATGAAGTGAAATGCCAATTTGATGCAACTGGGTAATTTTATGGATGTGTTCTTAGCTCGACCACCACCCATCCAGACACTCGGTGCAGAAAACCATACGCTGCAACTCAACGTCTAATGCCCCTGATGAGGGGCGTATGTACCCGAAACATGTCGAGCTAAGAATACATCAATAAAATTACCTAGTTGCATCAAGTTGGCATTTCACTTTATTTCATTCATAATTAATTCTGATTTCCAATTTTCGTGCAGTACACTTCCATATAGAGAAATGTGTATGTGCGCTGTAGTGCTAACTCTGCAGCCTTGTTAAGTGGGGACAAAGAGGAGACGCGCTCAGATTACTTAATGCAGTTAGTGAAATAACCTGGAACAATTTTCACTGCATCGGCACTGTCTACAATTTTTGTGCTCTTGTTTATGCCATGCAACTTCCACGTATGCTGAGAATCCTTTTTAATATACGACGCTGCAATACTGGGAAAGCGTTTTCCGCAATGGCGAAAGTTTGTAGTTCATCGCATTCAAGGGTCTAAGTGTCCGAGAAGTACGTTCCTCCGAAACGTCAGAAAACCCGTATCCAGTGACGCAGCTCAATGCCTCAGAAGTATACGGACACTTCAACGACACCGCTGAGAGAACCGTGGAACTCTCGTATCCATCTAGTGGTGCTGTATTTCTAGAGACGTTTTCACAACTTATGCAGTCATATCACAAAGGAAAACCTTTAGCTAATCGAGAAACTAATTAACCTCATAAACCTAGCGGTTTCCTTACGTACTACCAGGTTTAAAATTTAAAAAATCTATTTTGTGCTCGCTTTGCGTTGAATATTTTGTACGTATCTCAGAAAAGACAGAGACTTATGCTTCATACGTCATTAACCGATTGGTTTTTAAAACCGCGGTGAAAGGTGTTTACAGCGCGGTACGGACTCAATCTTGTATAAGTCGGATTACGCTTCGTCTTTAAAAGGTAAACGGGAGAGTGTGAGATTTGAGGTCCTCTCAGTACTTTTAAGAATGTTTTGAACTTTATTGGAACGTTACAATCTGCCTACTGGTTACGAACGTTTCGTAGGAGAAGAGTCCATCCGAAACACTGTTCCTTAATTACCAGTAAATAGGACATTAACATTTCAGAAGAGCTGAATCTTCATTACCGGAAAATTCCCTGAGGTGGCGATAATTATTCACTCAGTCCAGCAGTGTGTGCTTTCAAACATCCAGAATTTCCTTTATCGTGTTTGCAGAAGACCGCCCGTAAAAATCCATCATGAAGGTTACTGCTTTAATCTCTTTCAATTTCATCCGCTTTTCTAACCTGTTCTCTTTAATAAAAACGAAAAACTTCATCACTTGTACCTTTGAAAAATTCTAACACATGTTACAAAACTATGCATAAATTTCATGTAAAAGATAAAGCAGTCCCGTTACAGGCCTGTAGTGGCCTAGAGGGTTTCACGAAGTTAAGTTACCCAGATTTCGTGACAACGGCACAGGATGGCGGTAGGTTGTCAGCCTTACGCACCGTCCGCCTTTACCCCCAGGAAATTCTTCTGGTACTCATTTCTGTTAGAGGCTGAGACGACCCCAGGGCCATAGTGGGATCGGAAGGATTTTCTGTCAATGAGAAATCCACTGACACCAGCTACGATCGAACCAGCGACCTTCCGATTTGTAGCACAGCACCTTAACCACTGTGCTACCGCGGTCCCCTGAAATTGGGCTGTACTTGTCAGATTTCGTACGGGGATACATTATTCAAATCATATCTCAAATTTATTGCCTACATTTCACACAAAAATAAGACTAAACTACACGTAAAATGCTAATAAAGGCAGATATGTGCCCTTAGAAGCCTGTACAAGAAGAAATCACGTCTGGATATTTTGCACAGATTTCTGCACAGAGCCCATTCTTTCTGTACAGGCCTGACACTTCCACTTTATGTTTCTGACACTTAAGCATTCACTTCGCTTCAGGATTTCAGAAAAAAAAATGTTTTTTTTTCGTAATGCTGTGAAACGACTATGCTGAAAGGAAAACAATAAGCTACAATAGGCTGTATTCCTTCAATAGTTCTTTTACTCCTTGCAATAGTTCCAAGTTTCCATGTCTTAAGAAACCTGATGTATGCATAACTTTTCGAATTGCATGGGCAGGATAATACACTTCACTGATTCACAACAAAACTTCTGTAGACAGGATTCAGATAGGACAACTTTTTAGCTTGTCCTTTTCACATTACTGTTAATGATTTAAATTCCAGAATCATCTGCTTCATTCTCTCAGCTAGGTAATACGGGTTTCAGTGTTGGATATAACAGAAATAGCGCAAGTGCTCTTTGCGGCCTGTGGTGTTTCTCTCTGACATCTGACTTTCACAGCAGTATATCAGCATCATAATACACTGACTCCTACACTTGCGACGTCAGACGGTGCAGCCATATCGACGATGACCAAGAAGAGATTATCTAATGTTTTGCTTTAGTCGAAACCCATAGCTAAATCAGAGAGATGGAAAACAAAATGTGTCCGAAGGTGGGGTGTATTTCAAACGCCCACAGTATCACTTTATGGATTATTCGTGAGAAAATATGCTTGGTATTTCTGATTTAGGCTGCTGACAAAACCTGTCTCTAAATAAAATATCTCTCAATTCCTCGTCTCATAGTGATAATTTAGGCCTAAAATTTCTTCCATAAATATCCTATAAAACAGCAAGCCTGAAGGAAAATAGTGAAGGATCAACTTACGGAAAAATTCGGAATAGTAGAGTGACAAAACATAATCTCCCGCTAATGCTTGTGAAAAATAATATTCGGATAGCTAATACGCACAAGAGGCTTACAGTGACAAAAGTTTTAAAATATTTTCTAAACAAAGGAGACTAATAGGCGATTGAAAGTGAGGTATTTTAGGTGGATAAACTCAAAAAAGGATAAGACCCTCAATAAGGCAAAATATATTACTTTATTTGTGGAAGGGTCTCGTTTGCACACTTGCTCACAAAGTTTCGGCTTATGAAGGCCATCCTAGAAGGTCATATGTTTTGTAGGTACTAGAGGACGGATAAGCGACGAATTAGGTTCACATTTACGATAGAAATAAAATAGAAACTATATATATCGCAACTTTCTTTTTGAAAAATTAAAAATAGAATGTGTAGAACGTTTCTCTCCCATTCATCGACGAGCTCAGACTGAAGGTGATACAGAGCAGGTAATCTTGGTGGAAAAACCTGAAGATGGGAGACGGCAATTTTACTCAGAGATTACAGGTTTCTGTTCATAGGTACGAGTAAATTAAATTTAAGTTTGTCCCATTATTGTGCGGGTGATAAAATCGAGAAGAATGAGATGGGCTGGGCATGTGGCGCGTATGGGTGAGGAGAGGGGGTGTATTGGGTCTTGCTGGGGAAACCGGAGGGAAGGAACCAATGGGGAGACCTAGGCGTAGATGGGTGGATAATATTAGGATGGATCTCCAGGAGGTGGGATGTGGGTATATGAACTGGTTTGGGTTGGCCCAGGATAGAGACAGGTGGCGGAAGTTTGTGAGTGTGGTAATGAACCTTCGGGTTCCGTAAAATGCGGAGAATTTCTTGACTAGCTGCAAACCAGTTAGTTTCTCAAGAAGGACTCTGCACCATGCAGTAAGTAAGTAAGTAATACTTCACTTTTCTGGTCCAACATAAAATCAAAATTTAAAACTGGACTGAAAACATAACATAGAATGAATAAAATTAAACACGTTTAATAAAGGTCTACATGTGTGCATAGCATGGAACTTGAAAGTCAAATAAAGTGTATATTACATATTCATAAATCAATATTTTATTCTCTCTTACATGTCAACAATTTCAGTTTTCCACCTGATGAAGTACACTTTAGTAGAAACAGAGGAAACTGTAGAATTTCTCTCAGAGTTGCTTGTGAACTTTGCACCTATTGACTGTGGTGAGAGTTAGTGGCATTCTAGTTGTGCATAAATAGATTTAGTATCATATTCATCGGATCAGTAAAAGAGCCGAGCGAGCCATACAGACCCTCTGATCTCCTGGATAGAAAAGTACGAGAGCAGAAAGAACTTATTTTTCTCTCTTGTACTGCACAAGCAGTAATAGCAAGAACACGTACGTGCTACATACAGTAACACCCATAAATATAGTGTAGATCTAAGTACCAACTATAGACCACTTAGGTCAGTCATAACCCATACAGGCTGTCGGTTACAGCGCTGCCAATCGTTCCTCGTAAAGTAATTTACCTTTCGCAGCTCTCATATCTTAGCTACGTATTCTAACCTGACAGTAGTAACGAATCATAGAATTAAAGTAACACGTTAAATGAATTTTGGAGAATCATGGAACGGAGCAAGCTGGTGCTGGGTTAACAATCGGTGCGACTATTGACCAGCATGACGGACGGTCAGAATTTTCGTACTTTACCGCAAACTCTAAAGAAGTAATCTCTAAGACAGAATTATGTCTTACTATATCCCTACTTACTTAGCATTCGTACTGACGTTCCCTTCCCATTTGACGCAAAATAAAAATTGAAAATTCTATGTTAATAATAATAATAATAATATTATTATTATTATTTGTAGCATAAATTGTAAATACAGAACAGTTGTAACATTATATCCCCTTGAAACATGGTTTCTTTCAGGTAAATAATTGTAAATACCACGCATAAAGGTGATAAGGATAATAGGAATAATAACAATAATAATAATAACTCCGAGGAGCAGAGTACTTATTGAGAAGCTAACAGGTTTTCAGATATTAGAAATTGGCCATATTTTATGGAAAACTTTGTATTCGTTACGGCACTTACAACAGCCCGTCACCTGTACCTGTTCTAAGCATGATACTTCCAGTCCATCCACCCAACCACCCCCCCCCCCCCCCTCACCCTCACATTCACCTTCATCACAGCCACTCTACC
>Ga0123352_10022274_pt1 | contig 10103 bp, 13 predicted proteins | sample TergutLab28metaG_FD_89700 | JGI IMG/M metagenome (GOLD analysis project Ga0123352, IMG submission 89700) | Labiotermes labralis P1 segment gut microbial communities from Petit-Saut dam, French Guiana - Lab288 P1 | ecosystem: Host-associated > Arthropoda: Insects > Digestive system > Gut ...
GCCTGTGACCAATAGCGGAAGTTTTGCTTGTTTACAAATCCACTTACATGAAAATGTGCTTCATCACTCACCCAAATGTTATTCACAAGGTCGTCGTCTTCACCGATTAGGTCCAGCATTTCCTGACAAAAGCATACTGATCGCTGTGAAGAATTCTTCGCACGGACCTTGGAGTTATTCCAAGAGTGGTTGCGTGTTGCACGGCAGATCGGCGCAGACTTCTCTCAAACGCCTCTCTAACCCTCTCAATGTTCTCTGGAATTCGCACAGTTTTTTGATTGCCACCTCTTTTTTTAGATGTTGATCCACTCACCTCAAAGTTTTTTACCCATGTGTTTATTGCATAGTTTGATGGAACCGGTTGGTTATGCGCAACATTGAAATGAGTGTCGAACGTGCACCGAGCCCGCACCAAACTCTCTCCATTTTGATAATAAGCCTTAATGGCAAAAGCACGCTCCTCGCCCATCCACTGCTGCATTGCTACTAAATGGTAGGAGCTACAGAAGGGGAGATGTTAGTTCCCCACCTTCCCATTCTACTACAGTGAGCCCAACCTCCCCTTACTTTTTTCCCGTTCCATTGCCCAACCCTGTATATACCACTTTTGTCATGGTCCTGTGTTGTGTAGTGGGTTTTGGGTTTGGTCAGCTGTTGCAGTGTTTGTACAGTTGGCTACCTTTCTGACTTTGGAACTGTGATAAGTGAAGGTGGCCCATTTATTGTTGTTGCCATTGTCCTGCAAAACATACCATAAATATGGTTCCCTCAAAGACACCATGTCACTACTTAAACCAATCCACAAAACCTCAATGCTAATTCCCTATGAACAATTACTAATCCAAACTTTCCATCAAAATGGAAAACTCATTCCTGAACAAAACTGTGGCGAACAAAACCCACTATTTCTGTTAGCTACCGACTACAGCCTTACAGAACCACCTGCCCATAACCATACTTACCACATGATCCGCACAAACCAGTCCTGACCTAGCCATGTTGGAACCTTACGTAACTACCTACGCTCAACCAATCAATATCTACCACATGACTCGCACAAACCCGTCCCGATCAGGCCACGTTGGAGGGAAGTAGCTGTACCAGTATGTGAGTACTTTATTAACTAACTCCATCCATTGCATCTTCCTATTACGCTTTTAACTATTCATATTTATTATCCAAAGAGCTTTTAACTTATAAACTTCTACGATATTATATACCTAGACTTTTGTAAATATGTTAAAGTACCACCACCCATTACTATCAGAAGTTAACAAGCCAACACACACTGTTAGTTCGTTCCAGTTAATTTTTGTATTTTACAGTATGACCTGTACCGGAGGCTGCGGTTACAGTTTTTAATACTCCTAATGATGGGTACTATGACACCCGAAACATCTAGAGTGACACTGCAGTAAATAAATATTTGCATACTGTTGCATCTGGTTAGACTTTTATTAACATTGAATTATGATGCATGGAACCATGAGCTTAAAAAAAAATGTGAAAGGGGGTCATATTATATTGAGATAAATATGGTAATGTAGGATGCACATCTCTGTCAGTATAATGACATCCAACTGTCTGAAGAGAGAAGTAAAGCCAGTTTCCAAAATAATTTGCACACAACATTCAGCCCAAATAATAGACAACGTTCTAAATAATGGAGATGTAATACAACCACCATTACAAATCTTTAGTGTATCAACACAGATCAGTACCTTTCTGCTTTGTCGTAAATTCCTTAGCCTGGCGCTCCCTCATGAAGCGACGGTACTCTTCATATTTATCTGGAAAGTCTGAATACATAATGTCCAGAATTTCTGAACTGTTTACTGCTGTAAGTCCTTCATGAAACAGAGACATATATATTTCGCTATAAACATTTTAACACCATATACAAGTATGCATGCAATGTTTCACCATTTGCAGCCCTGCACTTTTTACATGTATCAAACTCCAATGTGAACAACGAAAACAAAAAATGTGCATAGTGTATGTAAAAAACAATACATAATAGTGCAAACAGTGTTTATGAAGAAATGTTTATGTGTGTGAGAATGTTCAACACACCATTCAAGATGGGCACTTCCATAAAATGGTTCTGGCTATGTGCACCATAAATAATTAAAAAAAGAATTCAATACACTTCCTTTCCTTATTGTCATAATTGCACATAATCTTAAGAATTTCTTAGTTATATTACTGTGTAATTTCAGCTGCAACATACCAATGTATTGACCTTCGTTGTTAATAAGCTAATAATTTCCATCACTTAACTAATATGTACAATGACATCATATGTTGAAAATGTTTTGGCATTAATTTGCTATTATATTATCACACCATGCTTATTCATACAGAAGCATATACTGGAAGCTATCTATGTATTTATATACTTATCTTAATAAGTTAGTACCTAGCAGTGAAATTCTTAATTTATACTTCTTGTTATATTCTGTTCACATTTTTTTGTAACACACAACCTATGTCCAGACAGTTCCAACAATGAATGTATTGTGGGCAAATCAGGAATAGCCAGCCTGTTCTGTTTCTGTGGGAGTAAGTAGAATTACCTCCCTACTGCTGCGCAAGTTTCAACATGTTTGGACCTGCACTGCTACTCACTACAATGGCTCCCAATTATGCTGTGTGAGACACTTCTGTAGGCGGTTTAGCCACACCAATGGACGAGCAAAGATTGAACATTAAGTTCTGTCGGAAACTTGGGAAAAGTGCCACTGAAAGTTACAACTTAATACAGCAAGTATAAAGTGCTGAAGTGTTATCAAGTACATGTGTATTTGAATGGCATAAGCTTTTTCGTGAAGGATGGGAGACAACGGATGATAATGCGAGATCCAGCCGTCCATCCACCATGCACACTCCTGAGAACATTGAGTGAGTTTGAGATCTTTCACAACAAAATTGTCAATTTACCACCCAAATGTTGTCAGAGAAGCTGAATATCAGCAAGACAGCCTGCCACGAAATTTTACATGAGGATCTTGGTCAGGGAAAACTGAAAGCTGGACTCATACTGCACAGTCTAACTCATTAAGAGCAAAAGGAGGATTGTTCTGCAATTTACGCTGCCCTCATGTTAACAGCAAGGATGATACATAAAGCTCTTCCATCACTGTTGCTGAAGAAACATAATGCCTACAGTATGACCCACAAACAAAAAGATAAAGCACAGAGTGGAGAGGCACAAACTCACCTGCCTCGAAGAAACCTTTTGCCCAGCCTTCAAAAACAAAAAAAATGCTGATTGATTTTTTCAACTGCAGAGGTGTGGTGCACAAGGAATTTGTTCAATAGGGTCAAACTGTAAACCAAGATGCCTACAAAGGTGTACTGCAACCTTTACACAGCAGCATTTGATGTCAATGCCCCCAAGTTGTGGGCAACAGTGAAGTGGTTCCTCTGACATAACAATGCACAGACACACGCATGGCATTATGGGATAATGAATTTTCATCAGTACATCAAATCTCTATATGGCCACATGCACCATACTATCCAGATTTGTCACCTTGCGATTTTTCTTATTCCTAAGACTGAAGTGGGCACTGAAAGGCCATTACCAAGCTGACATTCAGGCCATTCAGACAGCCACGACAAAACAGCTCTTCAGCATTCCAGAAAGTGCTTTCCAGGATTACTCCACCGACCTCCAAACACACTGAAAGCAGCGTACTGATGGAGGACGAAGATATTTTGAAGGAGATTCTCAGCACCAGAGTGTAAGTACACCATGCTCATTTTTATACCATCAATCTTGGAACTTTCCAGACATAGACTGTAAGAAAAACCTTCCCAATCAGGCAGAATTTCAGTGGAAACCTGCTCCCCAGTGAAGGGTTTAAATGTGTTTAATACTAAGCATTTCCAAAAAGGCATACTGTATTTCTGTATGTATCTCATGTTCTCAACAGTTAAAAAGAACAAACTCTTACTTTAGATGAGCGGCCAAAATTTCAATATATCTTAATTTCCAAATCAAGCTTTCAACCAGTAAGCCACAGGCATGATTACAAATATACCTGTGGGCTGAATAAGTAAATATACAAGACCATGTCTTAAGTGTGGGCCAGGTAGCGTAGTCGGTATAGCGACTGGCTACGGGCTGGACGGTCGAGGGATCGAATCCCGGTGGGGGCGAGATTTTCCACACCTGTCCAGGCCGGCCGTAGGGCCCACCCAGACTCCTGCATGATGGGTACCGGGTCTTTCCTGGAGGTAAAGAGCAGCTGGGGCATGACGCTGACTCCTCACCCCCTTCTAGTGCCGTGGTCAAGAAAGAGTAGAGCTATACCTCTACTCCCCCTATGGGCTGTATGGCCCATACAGAGTCTCAGTGCCTGTACAAGGGTGCACTCTTTTTATGTGTTAAGTATGTAACTGATTCCTAAGTTTCTTAATATGCTCTTTCGGCTGTAGAGGTTACGTAATATTGAATGAGACAAGATTACAGTAGGTAATGATTTAGAAAGTGGTGATTATGGCCTATGTTATGGCACAACTCTGAAGTGTATCTGGCAAAGTTGCAAATCAGGAAAGCTGTTAACTGTAACAGTACAATGCTTGAACATAAGTCCAGTAGTCAGTACAGCATCAATAATTCAAACTCTGAAATGCAGATCACAACAAATACAAAAATGTAATTACCTAAGTCACACATTGCTTCTGTAACAAGACCTTTCTCTCTTAGGTACGTCTTCTCCTCAGCTTCCACAATGCGGCGTTTCAAGTCAGGGTATTTCCTCTTGAAAGATTTTACTCCCAAATATTCTGAAATCTGTTCCTGTATCATCAAACTCTCCCCACCCTTTTCCAATGGCCACTGGTACTCAATGACTTGGTCCACAGTAAACTCCTTACTGGTAGCATAAAATAAAATAGAATAAAATCAAACAATAAACAATATGTTTGAGAAACCAACAGCAGATATACAAAACTCTGTGATATGTTTATATTATGAATGTTTATTCTCAATAACATTAATACCAATAAATTTCATATCACTAGAACCAGCACAGTTCATCAACAAAATTTACTTTTAGAAAGATTTATCATGAAAAATTATACCACACACACTTGAAAAGCACACAAGGCAACACAAATGTGAATATTGAACTCTCCATGATCTCACAAACTGAAAGTGATATGAAGATGTCACCTAATATCTGCTATTTAAGGTTTTATTAACATACAATTTCCATGGTTACAGATCATATCTAAGTGTTAAATCTCCCCCCCCCCCCCTTTTTTGGTTTTCCTTAATTTAGTGTTCCAATCAACCACTTCCCAAGAAAATGCTAAATTTCTTTCTAAACATACTTGTTGTTCTAACTTTATCCAATTTTTTACATGTCGCTTATATAAACAAAATTTACTAGACATATTATGACGCTCCAGCCACTACCTTTCACTATCTCCAACTTCCATGCGTCCCTTCTTTTTCATACTTTCAGTTGTTGCTGTGCTAATTGCACTACCTTGTGACTCTTCACCAGGTATGTCAGTTCCACCTGCAACAGCATAATGACACATGGTTCAAGTACAGTCATCCTTGGTTACAATGGATTCTCAGGGGTGTCCCACAAAGAAATGTTATAACCAAAGTCTGTGATAACCAACACCCAGTTACACAACATTTTAAAACAACATTCACGTTGATACTGTTCAAATGATGCTTAAATTCAATTCTACCTCATATGGTCATTAACATATACATTCAGTACATCCAAGAGTATTCTCCTTTGCTTCAAAAAACAGTTATGTTTCTTTCTTCATGGAGCCTGATAATTGCCTTTGAAGGTGCTTCTCAACACAGACCACATTAATATCTACTTTTTCATATAAACAATGTGCATCACAGTATTGAGTTATGATCAAGAAAGCTCCCACACCTCTCTGTGCTGTGACAAGTGGGGGCATTCACTTTCTCATTCACAAGCACAGGTCTCAGTTTCATCATCACTGTCATCCATTACAGCACAAGCAGACACAGGAGCAAAAATGTCATGATAAATAGGGAGCCTCATAAATTGCTGTGGTATCACCAACAGTGACATAATCATTAAATTTGACTCCATTGGAAATAGAAATGCCGTGAGTAATTGCATCCCAATCACTTCTGTCAGTCATGGCTTGTGAAATCTGACAAATCAGTTACTTCATTTCTCTCAAAACAATAACTCCCTCTGACTTGTAAAAGATGATGATTATTTCTAGCTCTACTGTGTATGAGGTGGGATACAAAACACAACGAATCAAAAAAAAATTGAAATCCAACTTCTTTATTGCGAGCAGCAAATCACTGGCATACCAAATGATTGCATTAATGCAGCTTGAAATTTGTAATTACCCTAGCATTCATCAAAAGAGTGGTGATTAGTGAATTAGGTGGAAGGAAAAAAAACTAACATGCTTGTCAGAGTAGCTGTGTTTAAAGAATGAGAAGCACAGTTATCTAGAATAAGAGCAAAATTGTGCTTTGTAGCTCACATCTGCTTATCAAATTTTAGCAGTCACTCGTCAAACAAGAAGGAAGTCATCCATGCTCTTCTGTTAGCTCTGTATTCAACAGGCAGCCTACCTGCAGACTTCAAAACCTGCAGCTTTGCATCCAAGCAATGGCACCTTTTCCCCAGTCACACTAGCACAAATTAAATGCATCAAATCTTTCAGAAGACATTTCAACACCTATAAACACCCATTTTAAAATGCCAGAATGCAATCAAGCATTGTTATTTTCAAGACTCTTGTTTCATCTACATTATAGATGTCATGCGGTGAAAATGTAACCAAAATTTCCTCAACTCTACGCTCTTACATTCATCTACATCCCTTTCATGAAAAGTAGCACATTCACCATACATTTTCTTAGAAACAGTTCTGTGTTGAGTTTTCCATCAATCAATCCAGGCTGCAGAAATATCTTCAATGTGAGTTCATTTTTATGCAAAACTATTTGCTTTTTCTAACAGAACTCAACCAGGCCAGAAGAGATTTGTCACCAGCATCAAATATGTTCTCTCCATGTCATTTTGCATCAGCAATATAGCTGCTATTTTCAAAAGACTGTTTAATTTTGGTTGCATTTTTAGCAGATATCCAAAAGTACTGGTTACAATTTCCAAATGTTGGGCAATATACTCTTGACTTAATGTCTAACTTTCCCAAAAGGAAATAATGTCATATTTCTAAGATAAAGTTAAAGCATGATGGCAGTACTTCATGGTTTTACAACTGGGGCACACCAAGCCTCCTGCACAATGGGTAACAGGTCATTCCCACGGGGTAAAGAAGCCGGGGCATGGAGTTAACTACCCACCCCCATCTAGCCCTGAGTTTAAAAAAAGAAGAGAGCTATACCTCTACTCCCTGTCTGTGCCTTCATGGCAAGTTATGGGGTGAACTTTACTTTACCTTTTACACATTTTCATCAACATTAGTCTGTGATTTCATCACCACCACTGTAGTTAGACTCTTCCTGTGCCTCCTTGGCCCAGAAAACACTTTTGAAGCAACTAATAATAAGTCCACTTTGTGGCCAACATTTTAATACACTATTACAGCCCAACTATTATTAAGAATTATGTTCTCCTTACAGTCTAGCAATAGCGTTTCAATCAATCATTATGTTTTCCCCTATAGAACAGCAATCATCTAAACTGGTTTTCCTCTCATCCTAACAAAGGCATTTGTTTGGGTTTTCTCTAAGCAGAATTCATAAAACATACTTCTCACTCCACAAGTATGGTATGCATGCACAAATACTGATGCTAAGAAATTAAGAAGTACGATTTTGGTGTGGGTTTAAATTGCACAGTGCTTTTAATTTGATGGTTGTCATCCCATTGTGTTTAAATATAAATACAGGTAAATCAACCTTGAACTGTTCTCCTGGTTGTTTTGTGGTGGTAGCATGCGGCATAATCCACCTGACCAGTAAAAACAGAATCTCGGAAACACAGAAAATTAACTATAAGAGATTATGTACCCTGTGTGAACTCAACCTTCACCACACAACCCCATAAAACATTAGAAGACTGAAGATATAAAAATTAGGACTCAACATAACGAAATTTTGAACATAGTTTTGAATTTACAAGAAATATTAGAATACAAAATGTAAATTCTATACATACTGTTTTTAAAAATAGATGGTTTTATATAAATAACAGCTACCAATTGACCCAATAAAGACAAACATTAACTAATTTTCTGTAAGTTTTGAGATCTCATAAAAGCACACAAAGTTTTACTTTGTACTACGTTTACATTTTTTAAAAAGTTTTTGACAGCCTGATGATGGTTCTAGAGTGGACCAAAACATATTGTTATATTGCATTAAAACTAAATATCTGTATTAGACGGCAAGTCTGTGTGTTTATCTATACCGATAATGTTTTTGCTAAGTTTCATGACATATTAAAATGGACATACCCATGTTCTATGCCTGTGCAAAGAGATATGCTTCACATAAAACATTACTCATTCTCTTCTGAATTTGTAAACACCTTCTACCTGAACACAGGGAAATAATGCACCACTTTGAAACATCCGAGGGTTTTGTGACACATGCAGGATGGCATCAGCCATTTTCACAAATAACAACTCCAGGAAATTACAAATGTAATTGTCCTTCCTTGTCATATATTCTTCCATCTCACTGAGATACTTCACATTTCACTGATCAATACAGTGAAATGCAGTGACAACAACTTGAGTCATCATAAAAATGTCAGCAACATACAAATGTCACCAAACTGCTTGAAGTCAATAACACCTGTTTCAGGGTCCATCTCTACCAACATGTTTAATTCAGCTTTTAAAACTTTGCTTATAAAGTGTTTTTTATAAACAAATGAAGTGAGATCGCCTTAATATCCACTACAAGCACGCCAATACAAATTTACACATTTGAAACCACAGCAGATCCACTGGGAAACCAGGTTAAACCTCATGTTAAGCAAATGACTGTATGCAGAAAATATGTTTTAAACAGAAAGTTGAAAGATTAGGTTTTCATAAATTCAAAGTCAAAAACTGAATATGATGACAAATGTTCTTTGCTCTAAATGTACTGTTTAATAATGTCATTAATGTTAATCTGTTTGGTGTTATTTATAATTATAAATGGTACTTCTCACCATCAAACAACTTTATTATTGATGTTAGTTTATCATATTCTTATGGCTACACATTTCAACCAAATCTGTACGTTCTTCATCAGATCAGCCAAATTATAAAAATGTAAAAATATTACACGTGTAAAAGTATGTGCCAGATGGATTGGGATGTAAATCTTACAGATTCTTAGAACATACTGTCTTCATTTATTCCACAGTTTACAGGCACTGTTTTTATTTGTTATATACTGGTTACATCAGATGATTTAAAAACTTATGAAACTGTAAAAATATAAAATAGAAATCTTCCCTGATGATATGAATTTTTATGTTCTCATTGCTCCAATAAATAACTTATAATTATTAAAGGATAAACATATTACATAGTATGCACAGTTTAAAAATTAATTTATTCTGTTCTTACTTAATATTTTATGAAGTTATAATGGGATATCATATATATCCCACACCACCACCACCACCATCATGATCATCATCATCATCATCATCATGAAAAAGCAAGCAGAAAAGAAACTAAAATAGAAGAATCTTATGCGTATTGGACCGTGCATCATCTTGATATTTGAATAAAGGTTGACCAACTAGATGACACTTGCTTTATTATATATTGCTCAACATGTTTCAGAAGTTAATACGTCCACCTTCAGGAGCTAGCGAGTACTTGTTGTGTTGTGTAGGCTGCAATGATAGAGGTTTTGTGTGTTAGTTTATTTATCTAGTGGTAAGTGCTATACCCCTAAACCCTCACGGTCCACAATGAACAGGTCAGTAGTGGTTCAGCCTACACTCGGATACCACATCACCAACAGACAATCGCGCTACATAACACCAGCACGCCTCAAGTCAGGTATGTACAGCTCATGCATATAATCATCAATACAGATGCATAAAACACCAAAACATACCACACACAAAATGTTCAAGAACCACAGGACACCA
>Ga0123352_10022275_pt1 | contig 10103 bp, 4 predicted proteins | sample TergutLab28metaG_FD_89700 | JGI IMG/M metagenome (GOLD analysis project Ga0123352, IMG submission 89700) | Labiotermes labralis P1 segment gut microbial communities from Petit-Saut dam, French Guiana - Lab288 P1 | ecosystem: Host-associated > Arthropoda: Insects > Digestive system > Gut ...
TATATAAAATGTGAATAATACAGGAACCAAATATGTTAGAATTATAAAACAAACTGCATTTTGAAGAGAAAAAAACGGAGAGTATACACCATGTTTAAAATATTCGGTACCTATATTTGTTGAATAAATATATAAATGCAACTTTGGGGGTTAGCGGTGCAGTACGTCAACTATAGTTAACGTTAGGCGTCTAAAGGTTAAGGTACAGTAAAAATATTACTCAATGGGATCCCATTTTGTTCACATTAAACCTTGATAAAATATGAAAATTCTTACTTAAGATTAAAACAGTGGAATAGTGTAGTAAAATGGTAAAACTAAACCTTCATGCACTGTATTCAGGCCTCACAATGGTTCATACACTAATAGTATTGTGTGTATGTCAACAAAAAAGTGGAATTCATGTGTCGTATCACAGTAGATGGGTACTTCTTTGCAAAAAAGTGCATAATATATTATAATGATTTGATAATACACAATGGGATGGCCTCTCTCTCAAAAAAAAAAGCCTCTCAATTTAGCCCCATCAAAAGAAGAACTGTTAACATATACCCAAGATTACATAACAGTGTAACAAAATATGGCAAAGGAAGTACAGCCAACTACCTGTAGACAGCAAATTTGGCATTGAAGTAACCATTAACACACCCATACATTTGCACAATGAATTCTCTTGTATGTGAAGAGAAGAACACTCTCTTACACCAATACACTATGGCTGTGACTAACATAGGTTCAATTTATATAGTGAGTGCACCATTATAATATATTTTAATATGGCATTTTATGTTATGATACATTTTATCAAACACATATTTATTTTATATTTTGTGTTCATGTTAAAATTGCTTTCCATGCAATTTCTATAATTCTGCACTACTTTCTTGTAGCTTCAACTATCCATTAAAACAAATATGTGGCCTGATCAAAAAGTATCCAACCAAAGGCTGGGAACAACAAACTAACTAACCTGTGGTTTTGCAGTCCCAAGCCCCTTCAATTTAGTTACCTTTAAACACCACTCACTTGTTCCAGTATTCCTTCAATTGTCCGAAGCACTAATGGCCAACAGCTGCAACATCACATTTCATTTTATTTACTCCATTTCTTGAAACCTATTCCCCTTCAACAACATTTTCACCTTTGGGAACAGAAAAAAGTCTGGCGAATGAGGGGGCTGTGGCATTTGTGGGATTTGATGTTTAGCCAAGACGTTCCGGACAAAGTGGGACGAGTGGGCGGGGTGGTTGTCATGGTGCAACTGCCAGTCACCTCGCTTCCACAGTGCAGGTTACTTGCAACGCACTGCATCATGCAGCCAACAAAGAACTTCAACGCAGTACTCCTTGAAAACAGTTTGACCACCTGGTGCATAATCACGGTGAACGAACCTTCATGATCGAAGAAAACCATCAACCTCACTTTCACCTTGCTCCAAACTTGGCGTAACTTTTTTGGCCTCACAGACCCCAGAGTCTTCCATTGTGATGACTGTGCTTCTGTTTCTGGGTTGTACCAGTAGACTGAAGATCCATCACCAATAATTATTGCCTTCATGAAGTCTGCGTCTTTATCAGTACACTGCAGAAAATCTCTGGCTACAGCAAGGCGAGTCTCTTTCTGCTCCACTGTCAGCAGGTTTGGGACAACTTTCAGTGAGATGCATCTCATGCCAAAATCTTCTGTCAGAATGGACTGTACCATACCAAATGAGACCCCCAACTCTTTAGAGAGCTCTCTGTTATTCTCTGTTTAGCCAGCATGGCACAACACACTGTGTCATTCATCAGTTGGTTCCTGCTTGTGGGAGGCCTACCTGAATATTCATCACTCTTGACTGACATCTGCCCGTCTTTGAACTGCCTAAACCATTCCTTATCTTGTGTACTGATACAGACAAGTTTCTGGCAAAACTCTGATGCAAATGTGCTGCTCAACCTTCTTGGTCATCATCAGTGCAACACTCACGACACACACAACATGTTTTGGCTGAGTGCCAGTGACTAAGCAATCTGAGCAGGAGGCAATAATTCATGCAAGCACATAAGAGGTCCAACGTCACATGCAAACCTCTCCCAGCCCCAAGCACCCTCTTGTTTTAAAGAAAAAAAAAATGATCAGATACTTTTTGTTCAGACCACGTATATGTCAAGAAAGATAATGCCCTTAAGCACTGCTGGAATTAATGGTTTCCACTCTACATGGAAACCTTCAGAATGATGTAGCTGTGTAAGGGACTTACTGCATATAAAATGCCTGCAATCCATTATTCCTATATGTATGCTTTTAAAGGAGATGCCAAAGAATGTGAAGCTGAAAGATATAAAAACCAAAGTGAGATCACCTTATAGTGATAATTCACACAGCAGATAGAAAAGCCTCCAACAGGTGACCTGCATGTGAAAATTACGTCACAAACATACTGCATACTGAAATGGGAAGGGATTAAGCTCTTTTCAGAACTCTCTGTACTGAGCTTTACCTATGCGACTACTCTTGTTACTTCAGTGAAGGTAAATTACGGTGATGAAATATCTGCTTGATTTAAAGTTTGTGCATACTGTCAAATTTTTTTTCCTTCTAAAAATAATAACAGAGGTGAAACAAACGCTATCATCAATCCTTTCTAAGAGGGTACGTATATACTGATACAGACAATTCACAATGAAATAAACTTCCCAAATTTTTACCTTGCTACGAAGTCACTCCCCTTCTCAAAAGCATGAATTGTACGCAGTCCTTGGACAGTGGTCCCAACCAAACTGAAGATGGGTGATCGAGACACATTTTCCAATCGTTTCAAGTCACGGATTGCCACCCTGGAGAAACAAATTTAACTCAAAGACACAGCTGCGATGTAGCATTAACAATGGATTATTCAGTGCAAGCAGCAGAGTCCCTTGTAAGAAGCTGATGTACAATGGGTGGCAGAATTTACCGTCTATCACAAAACACATGCATTCAATACCCATTAATCATGCCCTGACATACACGAATCTGCCCACATTCTTACAACATATTTCTTTAAGATAAATTTTGATATTATCCTTCCATCTCTGCCTGGTTTCACAAGTGGTGACCTCTCTTCACACTTTCCCACCAAACTGCTAGATGTATTATTCTCTCTGTCTCTCTGACATGCTATTATTGTACTTATCTCACCTTCCCTTATTTGTGAACATCCTGATAATGTTTGGTGTAAAGTACAAATTATAAAGTCTTATAATAAAAGCCAACAAGATGCACTATTTCTCAACTTTATTTTGGTAAAGGACTCTACATGTTTTGGACAGACATACTGTCCATCATCAGGAGTCTTAATACTGTATTCACAGCAAGTGGTATTTGTCATACTAGTCATGTTGACTGTCTGCTAGCGAGGTCAGGAAGGAACTGACCTCGCTAGCAGATGGCAACATAACTAGTATGACAAATACCTATTGCTGTGACTACAGTATTAAGACTCCTATGATGGACAGTATATCTGTCCAAAACATGTAGAGTTCTTTACCAAAATAAAGTTGAGAAATAGTGCATTTTGTTGGCATTTATTATAAGAATATATGAAGATGCACGGTCTCTTGAATGTCAAATTATAGTCTTTGTCTTAGCACCCTGTTCTCAAACACCCTAAGTTTGCTTTGTTCTCTGATGCTAAGACTATGTTCTGCATCAAAAAAGAGCACGATGGGCACTGTACATAAAATGTAACACTGTGGCATGTTCACATAATATTTGTACCTCCTTGGCTATTTTGGAACAGCCCAGTACCACTTCCTCAAAGATAGCACTTTCATGGTGACTTAATGTTGCTAGCAAAAATAAAACCTACTTAGGTCTTCATGTACAGCGCCCGATATTTCTGCCTGATTTTAATCAAATTTGGAATTTCACAACAGATTTTCATGTAAGTTCCCAATATCAAATTTCATAGAAATATGTCAAGTGGGAGCCACACTCATACATGGACTTTTCATTCTTTGATGCTACATAATGCTGTTTGTATTTTCCCCTTTTAAATCCAGCATACTAGCCAAGACGGTGGATCTGTCTTCTCACAAATAAAGCAAATAAGTAAGTATATGTCATGGGTAGTCAATATTACATTCATTATTCTCACTATAACTCAAAAAAGATGTTCAAAATGATGTCCCTCCATTGCTACACTTGACAGCAAATGATATGTGTTGGTAATGAAATATCTAGAGTAGTTTTTTTTTATATATAAGAAGTTCTTGTGATGTTCCTTTGTTAGATACTCACTTTAAAAAAAAAAACTGCTCTGACAAACTAAAATTGTTGCTTGGCACTATAGAAATTAAAGCTGGCATTCCCAGGTTACATATGCTTAGTAACGCTTTGTTCACACAACGAACTAAAACACATCAAGTTCTTACCTGAAAACTGTACTGATGGTATAAAAGAAGGCCATAAGAATGAGCAATGGGATGATGAACCAAGGAAATACCAAGCAAACAAAAAGAACAGCAAACAGAAGAATCCACAAGTTTTGTAAAATGTTCTCGACTGTGATGGGTAACCAGACATCAACTGCAATGAACAGAAAAACATTTTGGATGCTTATAGCAAAAATACTGCATTCAAACAGGAAAAAAATAAACTACCAAACACTGATTACCTTCATCCATATCTCGTGAAAAAAGATTTTGTATTCTTCCAGTAGGTGTGGTGTCAAAGAACTGCATTGGACAATGCATTATCTTATTAAACAGCTGAGTATGAAGACAGCTAGATGCTTTCAGTGTCACCTAAAATGAAACAAATTTATGAATTCTATTTACATGTTGCTTCCAACTTAGGTGACTTTTCTTTTTCCTACCACAGTCACAGTTCTAAGTTCAGAACAGGCCTTCAGCATACAGTCCTTGAATTGGATGAGAAGGGACCGTGGTTTTTGTTCATGTGTTTGTTTGTAGTGATATCTGTCTAGCGCCCCATATGATCTGTAACTGCTCTAGTTTTGTTCACCTATGCAAGGCTGCAAAATTCACATCTGAAATGCATGAAATTATAGGATGGTTAATGTTGCCTCCAGTAACCGGGTAAGCAAGAGAGTGATGGAAGCTAGGGCTGGAACACTGCACATTTCTGCCATTCTGCCTTCGGTAAACACCAAGGTTTAAGTCTATGAGCAGATGTATCTGCATAAAGATTTGACTACATGTACAATCCATAAGTATCTGAATGAGATTCCTGGGTGGTGGCCAACTCTCATCTGCATATCAGGTCTAGTAGAAGGGTACACTGCTTTACGAATACCCTTCTGCCAGACCGGACCTACAGATCAGAATTTGCCATTGGAACATACCCAAAGACCGCCAGTTCAGTGTTAATTTCATTATAACACATGAAGCACAGTCCCTGTGTTGGGTCAGCAACAAGTGATACTGATCATATCAACTACGCTGCTGACTGCACTGACCTAACAATATCACGTAACCTGTATGAAGTTGCCTTTCACTCCCTCCAACTGCAGTTAACAATACAGTAAAGCTAAAATCAATGCCACAGGCCATACAGTTTCTACTTGTACGGCTAGTATGCTGGCATTCTGAATTCATAGTAAAGTGTACACAAAGATCACATGTCTATGTTGGTTACTACCAATATCACCATTCCTACCTTACAGCCTCCCATGCTCCCGATGGGTTACCATGGTTACTGCATTTCTAGTATTTGTGCTACCCTTACTTCCATCTCACAAGCTACTACATCTGTCATATGTTGCTATTAATTGCAGAATATTATAAAATAAGAATATAGGGTGGCCTCCAATGTTCATAATCGGTTCAGTCAGTTCATACAGACGTCCAGACAGATACGACCAACCTCGTATGTTCTTTTCTTGCACGCTGTGCCAAGCATGCACAGCAAGTGACACAGAATAACCTTGTTCCTTGTATTGGGCACACAACTCCAAGCCTACACTCTCTTCTTCTTTTGCGTTTTATATACCTATGGCTGTTACATCCACAATTTTCCCATCTTTAGCTCCATCTAAATATTTATATTCCACAATAAATTTAGACGTGTACCAGTAAATTCCATTCTCTGTACAAAGTGCACCATTCCATACAGTAACTATCTGCTGTAGCATTAATATTAAATATATTTAATTTTTGCTGATGTTTCTGTTTGATGGCCTGCAGAGACAGGAACAAAGACTTCAACAAAAACCCAGAACAAACAGACAGGGCAGCCTTTTTTATAGGGCTGATACATAAGGCAGCCCCAAGACAGTGGCTCCGAAGTCAATCTCACCTCCCTCAGAAAGTTTCAAGGATTAATGAGTGGGAACTGTGGAATATTTATGAGCAACAACATGTAACATATGTGGTTTATCAAAAAAGGAACATAACCTTATGACAATAATTACAAGATATGTAACATATTCAGTAATGTTAACAAAAGTTATGACCTTTACTCCTGATTAATAATAAAACTAATGTGATATCTGTACCTTTGTAAATGCCAACCCCCTGAGTAAGCTTGTTCCTAAGATGACAGCAATCATGAGAGCATACACCATTTGGTACATTGAGAAGTCTGGATTGTCACTGATGTTATGACTGGGCATGGTCTGATTGTTAATGAACACTGTGGAATTCTGCAAAGTGCAAATCAAGTACTAGACATTACTATAGTATAATGTTAGTGCGTTCTTTTTTTGTATCATATAAGGACAGACAGTTTTTATACAAGCAGTCAGTCCCAACACGAAGTTAAACTCAGACAGAGCAAAAGTACACATATTTAAATTTAAAACAGTGAACAATGGATTTTTAAGAAGTGTCACAGAATGTACTAGATTATATAAAACCTAACTCAAGACACAAGGAAATAAGTTTTAGTTCCTTAAAGGTTCAAGTCTTCTAGGAAGTGTTCTTTCAGAGGAGTCAAGTGCCTCCATCTGTAGGGTCAAACAGACCAAGCAGACTTGTCACTCTGCTGATTCCACCTTCAGCACTAGACCCTGAAGGTACAGGCAGCACACTTCTCCAAAACACCAGTCACTTCTTATAATAAAAGCCAATGAAATGCACTATTTCTCAGCTTTATTTGGTAAAGAACTCTACATGTTTTGGACAGACTTACTGTCCATCATCAGGAGTCTTAATACTGTATTCACAGCAATTGGCATTTGTCATACTAGTTCTGTTGCCGTCTGCTAGCATGACAAATACAAATTGCTGTGAATACAGTATTAAGACTCCTGATGATGGACAGTATATCTGTCCAAAACATGTAGAGTTCTTTACCAAATAAAGCTGAGAAATAGTGCATTTTGTTGGCTTTTATTATAAGAATAAATCAAGATGCACCACGGTCCTCTGAATGTCAAATACACCATTCACTATTTACCAATCAACATGGCGAAACATCACAGAAGATTTGGAACTTCAGCACCAGTGTAAGAACCTCACATCTTGCAGTGGTTGACATAGTTTATCAGACTGGACAGTAAGGAATTTACAAAATTAACTCTTCCATAAAAATCAAGACAAACACAGTGAAAACACATAAAAGTAGTGTGACATAAATCTAATACATAGAATATGAACAAGGCATTGAAGAAGTAAAAGGAGAAGTGGGTTAGTCACCTGCTAAGTTATATAGTTTCAGTGGCAGGTGAATGATTATGCAGTACTGATGGAATGATACTAGCAAGGAAAAACCAAAGTCCTCATCAAAGAAAACCCTGTCTCAGTGCCACTTTGTGCATTGTGCATCCCACATATACTGGTCTGGGATTGAAGCCATGCCTCCTTGGTGACAAGCAAGAGACTTAACTGCCTCAGCCATGGCAGAGAGAGGATGTAGAGGAACGTAATACATGTAAGATATTGCAAGATGGATGCAAGTGCCATGTATGTGATTACAGGCAGAAGAACCCATTATTTGCCCAGGACAAGACTCCTTCCTTAGTCAGTAACACAATGCTCAGCAGCTGTAACTCTCAAAGGAACAACAGAACAACATTAAGAGTAAGAAATTAAAACTGACTCACATAATTCATTTTCATAAAATGTTGGGGTGTTCCCTACCATGTCTGTGGCAGGAAAATTTTAAATATATACATAGGGTAAAGATCTATCAACACTCATTCTTCAATTGTATACAATTGATGTCCCAACTGTGGTATACTCTTCAAGTGGAATATTTATAAATCTGCAAGTCTCCACAAAATGGATGTATGTGGTTTAAAAGAATAAAAAGTATTGTATTTGAAGATTGTACTGCATGTTACAGATTCTGGTGCACCAAGTAATGGACAAACTTGTGTGCTGTACCTTACCTTTGCCTCCTCCCACCTGCCCTATTGACACTGCCACATTAATTTTTTACAGCTAACATTTGTAAATCCTTTATCAGCCCACACAACAACCATGTCAGGGGTCCTTGTGTTGGTGTTGTCAGTGAAGAAGTTGCTTTGCTTTGGTTCTATGCACCTAACAAAACCATTTAGGTTTTTGGTTTGATTAGTTGTACCCACACAAATAATTCACACAAAGAAAGAGTAATATATTTACCCAACAAAAATTACAGCACCTGAACCCTAACATTAAAAATTGTACTTACTAATGCTTGATACTGGGTAATTTCTTTCGGAGATCAAGCAATGTGTACATAAGAACAAAAGCTTTCTAGCATGTGTAAATAAGAAACAAAGTGTTGAAATCAGCAGTCCTGCCTCAAGCAGAGGCCAATGGAAGTAAATGAAATATGTTAGCTTCATTTGGCCTCTGCTTCAAGCAGCACTGTTAATTTTTGATGTTAGCTTTTTATGTTAAAAACAGTTTTTTAAGTAGAAATTAATACAAACAAAGGACACAGCCATCAATGGCAAATCATAAGCTTTCTAAAAGTGTCACTGTCAAAAAGACACACTTGGTAGTTCAGAAGATCATGATATCACAACCAGACGTCACTGTACTAATATATTTGATAATTTTATAATTTTGTTCTGTTACAAAGGGAACCAAAGCCACAAAGTGTAAGTAAAATCAAGTAATGATACATTAACTACTATCAAGCTTTCATTTCTTTACTAAAACTGCATGCAAGACAATACTACAGTGTTCAAACGAGATGCAGACACAAGCGTTAACAGTACTAAATCCTCGTACCAATTACTATTCACACTATGGAATCATGCTAATAAAAGAGCACAAGTTTTGTATGTTACTCACCCTACTTCCTGCTTTGATCCACATGGCAAGCCACCAGGAACTGAATGCAGTACTGCCGACATTCAGCAGAAAAGTGAGGCACACGATTAAAGTAATGAAGTATCCACCTGCTGCAAAGATGTAGCTCTGGTATGTGTGGAATCGTATGCGCCCCTTCTGTACTAATTCGGGAGTTGTTAGTTGTCCCCCTTCTGTAAGAATAAAATTACTTGTGCTGTTGGTAATTCACCTTCAAAGGCTGTGGGCAAATGAACTGAATCAAGTGTGATTCAATAAGATGCTGCAATGGCAGACTTCAGCTTCAATTTACCTGATCATGTAGCAGTGTGACAGACATATAAAGGGATTCTATACAAAACACAAGTCACCAACTTTGCAGAATCTTGGTCAGGCTGACTCAATTCAGTTAGTGTGTAGGTGGCCTAACTTAGCCCTTTAAACAAGAACAGTCAAATACACTCACCTCTTGACCCTTGTTTCTCAATGTCTTCAACACTGTCTTGAGAACTGTAACTGAGAGGTCTGTTTGGACTGTCCAGTTCCACATGTTCTGCATTTGCGTGTTCAACAGAACCAGCCAGAAGAATTTCCTTTTCATTGACATATCTATCACAAAAACATACATAGAATTGAGTCTAATAATTTCAAATTACAAATTCTGACACATGCATGCATGCACACATACACAGGGTAAGTTCACAAACATATACACAGTCACACAAACACAGAGGGTAAGTTCATGTCCATAATGGAGGTCATGCCACAGGTCACTGTAACTACACTACTCTGCTTGCAACAAGGGGGGGGGGGGGAAGAAGAAAAAACGCCAACTTTTTAGGTGCAAACAAAGGCCCTTACCCCCTGAAAACAAAATTGGGGAGATTTATTAAA
>Ga0123352_10022276_pt1 | contig 10103 bp, 6 predicted proteins | sample TergutLab28metaG_FD_89700 | JGI IMG/M metagenome (GOLD analysis project Ga0123352, IMG submission 89700) | Labiotermes labralis P1 segment gut microbial communities from Petit-Saut dam, French Guiana - Lab288 P1 | ecosystem: Host-associated > Arthropoda: Insects > Digestive system > Gut ...
AAGTAAGTAAGTAAGTAAGTAAGTAAGTAAGTAAGTAAGTAAGTAAGTAAGTAAGTAAGTAAGTAAGTAAGTAAGTAAGTAAGTAAGTAAGTAAGTAAGTAAGTAAGTAAGTAAGTAAGTATATACGAACCCGTCAATGTAGGTCTATCAGTTAAAATGTAAAAATCTTATAGTACAAAATACATCAGTCAAGACATTAAAATAATGAGCAGTTTATTATTTAAATGTTTGAAATTATATACAGCAAATGTAAACAATATGGTATCCCATACTGCAGCACAGAACATGTCATGTTCATGTACTGAAATGTCTGCCTGATGATGGTTACTGTAACCGAAACATGCATCGGCTTTACATTATTGAATATAATGTATTGTTGTGTTTTGACTGAACGACATTTTAGTTAGCACTGCAACACAACAGGATGGCTCATATCAAAAATGAAATAAAATAAAATAAAATAAAATAGCTTTTACTGAGAATAATTTCCGATTATGTGCATTTAACAAAAGACATGGCAAAACATTTTTATTGCGCATTGTGTTTTTTTGCAAGCGATTCAAATATTATAATAGTTCCGTATCGGAAAAACGAATGCCTCAGGCACTGTACTAGGTGAGCATGCACAGTGCCACTCTCTTTTACCTTCTGAAGAAACACATAATCGAATCGACTTAACATCGATTAATCACGATGAGAATTTTTAAGGGGTAGTTTTACTGCTCTTACCGCGTGGCTGCTGGGACGAGTTTTTGATTCGCGTCGCTCTAGTTGACATTTACTCCACGCCACATTAAGCAGCTCACAGTCTTCATCATCGTAACTAACTCAGTGAAGGCGATATCTACGTAATAAGATGCTGGACATCTAACGTAACACTACGGCGACTGTGGTGAGAGCTATGCGATGTCATACTGCAGTCTGGGGCCAACCTGATATTGCCATAAGTTTTTACTGATGGAACAACAGCAAACGTTGATAGTAGATCTATCAGGAACTGGTAGGTTTGAAATCTGAGAATTCATTAACCTTAAGGTAAAAAAAAAACAGTCCCGTTACAGGCCTGGAATTGCCCAGAGGGCTCCAGGAAGTTAAGGTTCCCAGATTACATGACAACGGCACAGGATGGTGGTAAGGTTGTCAGCCTTACGCACCGGCCGCCTTTACCCCAGGAAATGCTCCTGGTACTCATTTCTGTTAGAGGCTGAGTCGACCCCAGGGCCATAGTGGGATCGGAAGGATTATGTCAATGAAAAATTCCAATGACACCAGCTGGGATCGAACCAGCGACCTTCCGATTTGTAGCACAGCACCTTAACCACTGAGCTACCGCGGTCCCAACTAACCTTAAGGTACAAGCGTAAAAAAGAACAAATCGTTCCCCTTTCAGTGCCAAGATGACTACATACCGATGACTTTTTTGTGCGTTACATCGCATTAGAGAAAGTAAATTCAATGTGTACACTCTACTTCAAAACATTATCGCACTGATACCGAAAAACTTATTAAACAGAGAAAAATTTCAAAACATTACACAGTCGCATTCGAAACAGTTCTGAAACCTATGTACGATATACGGTGTCTATGAAGACATTTAGCTTGTGATAAACTGATGATATGTCCTCAGCCCCCAAATTTGGACTCGTCTGTATATTACAATAACTAGTAGTATCTCCTCTTCTTATTTTTATGCTTGTACCACAAAAAAAAGTCGTCTGGAGTCATAATTAATTCCGACACAAATCTTTCAAATGACTGGTTGGGCTAATTGAATGGGACATCATGTCACCGTAAAGTTCATAATCTGTAAGCAAGCCTGGCTCACAACAACAATACGGTTATTGTACTGTATTGTGTTATCCACGTCACGTGTATAACATACACGTGACGTGAGCAGGTGAACAGCAAATGTTGACTGAAATGTTACGATGATGGAGCATTCAGCTATTATATAGCTACTGTTGTAGTTGCTGACGTGTGCAGAAGAGTGTCTTTCCCCTTTTTACTTTGTTGGCATGTTTCTAAAACACTTAGTGCTCGACTGAAGAATAAAAAACCAACTAGATGCCACTTATTATTTTATTGTACTTCTTATAGGATCAACATGTTTCGGGCACTACTATGCCCATCAACAGGAGCTCGCGACTATGATGTTGATTACCACATTGGTCGTTTCGTTCTTGGTTTGCTGTATGTTGGAGGTTAGGTGCGGTTAGGCTGGAGTAGTGTCCGGGCTGCAGGATAAAGCTTTAGCCTGCAGCCCGGACACTACTCTACGAAGCTAATAGATTCTTTTCGCAATTTTGCGAAAGCGCCTAAAAATCCCATCTATCCCATAGCAGCATTACAAGTACGGACGACATAGAAATTAAAAAAAAAAATCACCTTACATGAAACAACATAAACATTTTGATGAAGAGATGCAATGGAATAACTTCCTATAAACGTGTAATATTACATATTTTTTTTTTTACTTAGACCACAACAAGAGCTTACAAAGGCAGAAAACTACTCTTGTTGAAATTCTGATATCACTCACAAGACGCAGCACTATTAGTACAAATACAGAGGTCAGCAGCATTCACAGAAGCTTCCAGTAAATAATACAGTGACCAACGAGTCCACCAATCATGCAACTGACGACAAAGACAAGAGGCCCCCTGATGGTCTTACGGAACACGAAGTACTCAAGCCATTTCCACGTTACACACGAAACAGAGAATGTTTGTTTTCCTACTGGACCGATAAGCGCAGGTCCGACGCTCTAGTGCGTTTTTATTGCACTTTCTAAAGGTTATCACTGCGATCCTTTGTCTAGCTCCCGTCATCTACCGTTAAACCTCCCCTACAAGCGGCGTACGACGCAACACTGGCAGAGTGTTGGGCCGGCCCTTATCGGCCACGCAGGAAAAAAAGACACTCTATACATCATCTCCGAACCGACTGTCATTTCCATTACATTCCGGTGTGCAGCATAAATAGTGCAAAAAATGGTCTCTTGTATTTCTGACAATTTAAGAATTTTCGGCATACAGAACAGTACCGTAAATTCTAAACGAATAAGATTTTCTTTTTGCTGCAAATCCCGACACTGACAGAGTTAATTAAAGTTTATTCAACATATTAAATAACTTCCGGGGCGCAAATGCATATTTTTAACCATTGTCATACCTGTACTTATCGAAGCCATAATACAAATAAGTAGGACTAAGCAACTGAGATCGACAGCATAAAGCAGATTCAGACTTCTAATCTGATGTTTATTGGACCGTGCATCTTTGTGATAGCTGAAGAATAAACAGCCAACTAGATGCTACTTATTATTTTATTGTACTTCTTATAGGCTCAACACGTTTCGGGCACTACTATGTCCATCATCAGGTCAAAATAAGTGTGTCAGTGAAACTGACTGCAGTGTAAGCTATCATTTTCCCGCTAATAAGTATTTCGAATGTACACCCACCATATATTTCCTGGCCTGAAATGTGAATCACGTTACAGAGAGTTACAGAGAGTTACAGAGAGTTACAGAGAGTTACAGAGAGTTACAGAGAGTTACAGAGAGTTACAGAGAGTTACAGAGAGTTACGGGAGGAACTTAACCGGTTTATTCTAAACGAAATAAATACTTTAGTTAGTTGAAGAATGAAAAACCAACTAGATGCCACTTATTATTTTATTGTGTTTCTTATAGGTTCAACATGTTTCGGGCATTACTATGCCCATCAACAGGAGCTCGCGACTACGATGTTGATTACCACATTGGTCGTTTCGTTCTTGGCTTGCTGTATGTTGAAGGTTAGGTGCGGTTAGGCTAGAGTGGTGTCCGGGCTGCAGGATAAAGCACAACTTGTGCAACTGCACCTTGCCTCCCAACATACAGCAAACCAAGAACGACACGACCGATGTGGTATTTAACATCATAGTCGCGAGCTCCTGATGATGGGCATAGTAGTGCCCGAAACATGTTCAGCCTATAAAAAGTACAATAAAATAATAAGTGGCATCTAGTTGGCTGTTTATTCTTCAGCTATCAGACTTCTAAGTTTATAAGATCACAAACTTGTGACTGAGTTCGCCTCACTGATAAAGGGGCACACGACTAAACACCGAAAGGGATGCAACTTCAGAAAAGCGTCTCGAAAATACTTAAAAGAACCAACATAAATTTTCATAGTTGTAATGAATGCTATATTAAGAAATCTGAGACTTTCATTACTTGTCATGTTCTGAGACACCACTACGATAGCAAAATTCTGTCGAAATCTGTGGATTATGTCAATATTTGAACGTAATAAATCTGACACAATTATAAGGAATGGCTGAGTTAATTTTGGCTTACGAAAGAAAGACGCAACAGTAAAACTGACGTCCTCAGCAGCAAATTTCACGCTTCGCTCTTTGTCTTGCTAAGTATTCAAGTGAAACTAAAGGCAAATCTCTTGTATACAATTTCAAGCAACTTGCTAATAAGATCTTTCGTGGTATGTTATCTAATCATCATTTCATCTGAAATGAAAGTAAACACTCGTAGTCCTATGGTACTCAATGATCAACACATCAATCTCTGTTACCTTCCCCCTCTTCTTGTGGAAATGGCGTTATTTATATCCAGGTCCATAAATATTTCATGAACATTAGTTAGGTATGAGGGTCAGTGTTTGCATGGTGATATATTTCCATGGATTGTACATTGCATAATGAGTCTGCACAAGTTGGGCCTCTGCGTTGACTCACGATTCGTTGTGTTCCTCAGAATTCAACACGGCTATAACTCAGGTGGCCGATGGGTCGGAACGAGTGGGCCCTTTCACATCAGCACAACGAAGACACTTGATTTTAGAAACGATGCGTTCCAGGGTTTCTTGAACATTATATCTGAGAGTAAATCACATTCTAAACTCACTTCTAATTTTTTTGTAGACAATCCCATTTAACATTCCTTAAAAAACACGTGATTCATTCTTTGGTACCAGGTAATTGCACTGCTAACAAATGCCGCTAAAGGCAATGCCAATATACGTGCTAAACCTTACCGTCTAGTTTCAAAAATTCATTCAGTTTTATTGAAACCCATAGATTTGCTCGTGCAAATTTACTGAAGTTACTTGCGGCTGAGCTATTTAGAGCACGAAAACACTAGGATGATTTTTTCTCAGGCTGGGCGAAGTTATTTTCAAATTACTTGGTGTTGTAAATTTGTCCTTGTGCCTAAGAAAAACACCATCAAATTAATCAGAAAGACCCACGCATTTTAAACGTCGGGACCCTCAGTTGTCTGTATGTCAGGACGGTTCACTCGCAGAAAGAGAATGCCCCTCAGTGCCACCGAAGAGGTTACCACAGCCGGAGTGAACCTGTGGCAGAAAGCAAAAATAACCCGGTCCTGCATCCTGAAAACACCTGTTACCGAGACTTAAGCCAAACTCGAAACAGTCCCCATCCCAATCCCAACGACTGGGTAACTAAGTGCGGCAGAATCCTGAGTAACGTAACAAAACAAAACACAACTAAACTAAATTAAACTAAACAACCCCAAGGAGGAGAGTCGTTCTTCAACAGGTGATAGTTCCTGACTTAGTGCAGAATTTACCCACAATTTATGGAACCCAAGTTTTATTTATTCCAACAATTGCTCCTGCTCTGAAATAGACTAATTTAGTCCAGGCCCATCCCGCCAATTTTTATGAACAGCTCTAGTACTTTCGTCCCATATACGTATAGACCACATAAGCAGCCCCTGTCCTTCAACTTTCGTCACCAAAAAGCTCTATGCTTCTCTTTCATCATTATGTACATTTCCCCTCCTACCTGCTGTTACCTCCCTCTTAGACCCACTCTTTATCACACTGCTCTCGAACACACTCAGCCTATTTTCCTAATTAATCAGAGTCATAATTCAGAACCTCAAAGTCCTTCTGCTAGCCTAGCAATATCCCGTCATGTCGGAAGCTCGTATGTTCATTACATCACTCACAAGAAACCACAATAAACATGCTTATGAACCAGATGTACCGACTCTTCATCCAAGCACTAGTTTTCTACTCTTCACATTAGCCTTACAGCTACACCTACCTCACCCATGGCATTTCCTTCCTCCCTTCGCATTTTTGACAAAATTTTTGTGAGCACTCTTACAGTCGCCTCTCAGTGATACATACACCCGCAACAAATTCTTTGTGAAATTTCTTACCTCAGAAGTCTTTGGTGCAGGGTGGATCACTACTGTTCCAAATATCCAGTATTTCTTAGTAAACACCTACCCAAAACAAAGAAAGAATTTAGCTACCATAATTGTTATCATATTTTTAGTACATATAGGTATACTGTGGTAAAGAGTCTTAGGCACATGAACGTAATTGTGATAAAACAGAAAGGACGGTGGAATACAGAAGGAAGGAGAAGGATTTTGCTAATATACTGCTATTTTACGTGCATAAATTATAAGAAGGTATGATTTGGTGAAGGGATGTCAAGAGTTCCGCTTAAAGAGCCCATATTACACTTTCTGATAATCCGCTGAAGGAAGACGCACTTGAATAACGCAGGTGTTTGCATTACCGCGTATACAACAGGTTTAAATTGCGAGAATCTGAATCCGAAACTGAGTATAGAAACAGAACTTTGTAAAGAAACACTTCAGTAAGACTCAGAAGAGCTCTGACGGATGTCTGCTTCTTTGTTTAGCCGAAGTGCCTTTATGTTGCACACTTCAATATTTATGCTTCATTTTCTCCGAGTAGCTCGCTCCGTCTATGCTTTCCGTGACTCAGCACATCTCCAGGGTGGTCCAATCTGGAATCTGTTTCGGAATAAGCCTGCCAGTGTCTGATCCGAGATATTTGCCTGTACAGTCCAGATGATCTATCAACGTAATAACTACGGCAAAAAAATTAATTACTTTTAAAAATTAAACTTTGAAATGGTGGTTAGTACAAAACATTCCGATCTGTTCACGGTTAGTATTCCAAATTCTGGCCAAGGGGTTATAAATATATTTTAAGATATTCTATTAATCCGATGCAGCGGCCAGGGAGTCACATTGTCCACCCATCTCCATTTAATGACCAAGCTAAGAATGCGTCGAGCTATACCTCCACTCCCCCACATCACGGAACGCAAGCGTAAAAACCGGAGACTCTACCTTTTACCTAGCTACAAGCAAACGGTATAGTAGGGAAACTGAACATGACAGTCCCGCTACTCGAACTTGGTTAAAAAACGTTGTACTTAAGATAAGCTTCACTTAAACAAGGCGAAACTCTTCTACCGAGTGGTTTAGAGGGTTGAAAATAAGCTTAAATTAAAATTTAGGCCCATGTAAATCCAAGGAAATGGATCAGGCTTTTAGAAGTTACCTTACCTACGTAACCTAGAATACAAAGCAATGAACGTGTGCAATTTAAGTGGACCATATACATTGGTCTCTTATTTTCATCATTTATATTACAGCTTCACATTAACTACACATAAGGAATTATACAACACAATTATGTATTAATTTTAACCTCGATATGCTGTTTTTCGGAATATCCTTATAATTCGTGCCACTTAAAGAGAGGCGTCTACAAATCTTAATGTAGCACCGTGCATTTTTATAGAATCACTAAAATTCATCAACCAACGAATGTTTTATGTTTTAAAAGTGTTTTATGTGAAATTGTATGTGCATTCGTTGGTTGATGAATTTTAGAGGCGTCTATGTTACTGTAGAAGCCCGAAGACTGGTAAAACCTAGGTTTTACCAGTAAATCCTAGCATTTACCATAGTGAGGTGGTAGAAGTCCGAAAAATGCTTGGAAACGCTTCCATTTCCGGCTTTTACCAAACCATTTCGGTAAATGCTGGCATTTGCAGACACTTGTTGGTAAAAGTCCGTTTTGTTTGGCTGTCATTATGCTTTGTAAGTGTGTTTGTTTTTTTAACTTTTAATTATTCATTGAACATGTAAGTTTAAAATATTTTGGCGGTCATTTATCTTGCATAATTCTATGAAACTCAAACACAGCCCATGAACCAACTCTTGATTTGGAATTGCAAGGTAATGATGATACAAGTGAAACAGAAACCTACGTAACAATGGAAGTGGAGACCGAAGTTCAAAATCAAAAAATATACCCAGAAGCAATCTCTAAAACCTCTCACGGGACAACTGCGACTATCAGCAGAGCTCAAAAAGTGAAAGTGTTTCGAGAGGCTGCCAGGGAAGGACTTGAGGAGTAGGCAAAGGAAATGAGAGCAACTTCCTCTAAAAAGTTCCAAAAACCTGCTCTTGGACAAAATGTTAGAATAAAAAAATCAGATATTGACAGAGCGAAGATGGATCCACGAACAATTATAGCCGTTATCATAGACATTAAAGACGAAGAAGTTTATGAACTTGCTACTAAGTTGGGTAAACTAAAAGCGTCGTACACAAGGAACCAATTTACCTTATGCAAAGAAAATTTTTTAAGCATCGAAGAAGTTGGTACGGAGGAAATAAGTGCACGTGAAGTGGTAAATAAGTGTACGTGAAGTGGTCAATAAGTGTACGTGAAGTGGTCAATAAGCTTTCTTTAGTTGGTGGACAAGGATTCAAAAAATGCAACTGTTCAAAGAAGTGTACCACGAAGATGTGTTTGTGAGAATCAGCCAATCTACTTTGTAACTCAAAATGTCACAACAGTCAACCTTGCTGTAACAAGTGATTTTAATTATGATTTGATAATGTTCCAGGAAATTCTGATTAATAAGTTTCATTTATTTCATGAATATTTTCTTTTAATACATTACTTAAATGCAGTAACTGGACGGAATATTAGCAGGCATTCCAAGAATTTAATTTATTCCTAACTTCATATTATAATTTAATTTGTGTTTGTTACTGTTACTTAGGGATAGTGCACTTTTCTAAGGTTTCGTTAGTTATATCATAATTTAGCCCTTATTGTGTGTAGATACGTTTAATTGTGCGGGTAGGGCTACATTTTCCCGCCCCATTCGGTCCCTCTGTCCTCACACTTAGCCTACTGTATTCCACTACCCCATCAATTCTACGTGACAGTAAAAACCACGAAACTAGCAAGCAGTGCCCAAATTTCGGACGCTGTATGTCACACTATTTTCCAAATTTTGTTTTAAAATACTAAACTCCTCGTCACAAATTTACAGCTCAAGTTTCTCAGCCAAATAAAAACTTGCATAATTATTGTGCAAAGCTATGCGTGCGTGCGTGCGTGCGTGTGTGCGCGCGCGCGAGTGAGAATGTCAGTTTGAATATGTTATTGAACGTTCTGAAACAAAGGTGATAGCAAATTCTCAGCCCCCCAGCAACCGCAGTAGAGATAACAAACCAAAAATACTACGGCTGTTTGAGTTGTCATCGGTGGGAATGACATGCAGACCCATCCACATGATTAATTGTGTGTGCTGGGGAACTGGAGAAGCCGCACGGCGGTAGAATGTCGCTCGTGTTTGTCAGCTTTAACACTTAAAGAACGAGGCGGAAACCTGAGACTGTTAAGAGCATGGCGAGCAGTTCTGCTTTTCAGGTACATTGAAAGTAGGAGAGAAGCCGACGAGCAGTAATGAGAATGATAAGACGCTGACGTCAACATCCGAATTTAACCATACCTACATTCGCAATGGAAACCGTCCGTCCTTCCCAGTCAGCCACTAGTTCATCCTAGAAGCCGACTACTCTAACCCTTGTACCCACAACTTTAATCATTGTAGTCATTACATCCGGCAGCATGCAGAAGAGAGCTGCAACGCAAAGATTGCTATATATTTGGGAAATACAAGAACGACCCAAACTTGCAAACATGAAGAAAGCAAAGGCAGATTATATTTAGAGAATGACTGCTACAATTCGGTTTACAACCTGTGTCTTCCCGGTTGTATAAAATCACAGAAGTTTACATACAGAAACAGAAGTTTTCCCGTTCTTTTCATCGGCATAAACTTGTGCTCTCACATTAGGGACAAAAAGGAAGATGATGTTTATTGGACCGTGCATCATTGTGATAACTGAAGAATAAAAAACCAACTAGATGCCACTTGTTATTTTATTGTACTTCTTATAGGCTCAACATGTTTCGAGCATTACTATGCCCATCATC
>Ga0123352_10022279_pt1 | contig 10103 bp, 4 predicted proteins | sample TergutLab28metaG_FD_89700 | JGI IMG/M metagenome (GOLD analysis project Ga0123352, IMG submission 89700) | Labiotermes labralis P1 segment gut microbial communities from Petit-Saut dam, French Guiana - Lab288 P1 | ecosystem: Host-associated > Arthropoda: Insects > Digestive system > Gut ...
CACACCGCACTGTGTCCTAACAAGCACACCGCACTGTCGCACTGTGTCCTAACAAGCACACCGCACTGTCGCACTGTGTCCTAACAAGTACACTGCACTGTTTGTTTTTATCCAACACAACATTGAGAATTACAAATTTACTGCAATACAAACTTTACAGATTTGTGACATCTCAGGAAAATCATGTATATTTTTTACCTTGGTTTCAAGACACTGTATTGAAACACCTAAAGACGTTCAGCTTATAAACGGAGCAAGTAGTGTGTAAACGATAAACGAAGGGTTGTATCCGACGGAAATTTTGTGTGTTTGTGTTTATTGTATGTACACAACCGGGTGGCTAATATTAGTAGTGCTGATATTTTAAATGCCGCAGCATGCGGTACGTATAGTTAGCAATGTGTCTGAAACGGATTAACGCAAATTAAAAAGAATTAATGAGCTAGTGTGAGAGATGCTCAGTTTGTATCGCAGAAGAAATGGAGAATTAGGCGGACAAAGCAAAGTGTCTGTCATCCACGAAACAAATTAATGAAGTTCTCAGTGCGCTACATGTAAAGACTACAGTCTTCTGGAGTGTAACGGCGTGTGGTTCAACACGTAGCCTACCGGCCGACAAATTCTGTCCCTCTCTATATACAGTAAAATCTGCTTACAACGAAACCGCAAGGGACTGAATTTTTCCGTTCCAGGCGGGTTCCGTTACTTACAGGTACTTAAATTTAGGATCCTCGAGATGTCAGATCTTCGTGACTGTAAATGTTTTCCGCAAAAGACTCGTTTCCGTTATGCCCAAGTTTCGTTTAAGTCATGTTCCACTGTACTAAATTACACGGCGTCACATAATAAAAGATCATAATCTGTAATACAGCGAATGTTTACCGTCAGCCGGCAATCCAGTACTGCATTGCTGTTTGACTACGTTCTTCTCTATGTAGTCAAACAGCAATGCAGTGTTTGTAGCTATTGCGGAATTTATTCAGTTGTTTGCATATTTACGGGGTTCAGCGTAAATTCAACGTAATAAAAATTCGGTTTATTTTAATATTCGCATATAGCCTTCGATACTGACACTTAACTAACATTAGATTCATTTTCATAATTTTCCATTTGATCCTAATTTAATGTCAAATTCTTCCAAGTTGATTACTTGTTGTTCCTGGTACAGTGATTGATGTGCTCATTAACTCCCAGAAAGTACAACACTCTTTTCCTCCGACTCTTACACAAATTACTATACACAAAACTCAGTCAAATCCTCTGACAACAGACATCATATCACATACAGATGTTACTTGCTGATGATATATATAGTTGGAGCAGCCATATTGAACAAGTAACAGCAATCTATTGTCATTCTCGAAATAAAAAAGCCAGAAGTTTAATATGTATGACTTTTATGTTGTTTATATGTCACCATTTTTTGTTTTGGTAATGTTATTTTTCAGGTAAATGAGTATTTTTTTAAATATTCTACTTTTAAAAATAATGTATAATCATAGTCCAGATGTTTATAACGTAATGTAATAAACTGTCGGAACTTCGCATAGAGAAGTGGATGTAACGGATAATTTAAAGCATTAACTAAACAGGATAAGTATTTTTGTATTTAAATGCATTTTCTAAGAAACCCCATAATCTACAATCATGAAATTTACGCAGACATTTTGCTGAGAATGTTGTGTATCAACTGGTCGATCTACTTGTAAATTTATTTGTTAGGATTTTTTTTTCTATAAACCCATCCTTAAGAAACGATTTTAGAAAAAAAATTATGATCATTTTCAAAAAAGTTCTTTTATCAAAAATAGTAAAATTGTTTATAAATTTGTATAAGAAAGCAGTAAATAATTGTCAGCTGATTCACAGAGCTCTCAACTGCATGTCTGCTAAACTTTCGGACACATAGATTTTGTGGCTGCCTAACTGAACGTATCTAAACCTGACAAAATGAAGGCCACAAAAATAGTGTTTACAGCGTCCCCTTAAACAGGTAGCGTTTGTTCTACATAATCAGTGGCGTCAACAGTACAGTTGAATTTTCTTAGACGTAGTTGTATTGGTCACCCTGTCTTTTCTAAATGAATTAGAAATAAATTTAACTTTTTCACTTAGGGTAGAACACAACGCGCTTCCTGAGGGATATTGCCAAACTCCTCAAACATGAAGTCGATATTGTGATTTAATCGTTAAATCGTGTCCGTACAGACTGTGCAACGGTTTGCAATTAAGCAACTGACGCACTCTTTTGAACGTAGAGTAATGTCGAATTGCACTGAAGGACTACTCAGTGGTTGTAGAAGCACACATCAGTGCAAAATTATATATATATACATATATATATATATATATATATATATAAACACTGAAGACAAAAAATTACCTCAGTTAATTTAATACTCAGTTCTTACCTTACAGAGAACACACTACATCTCCATTATTAAGATCAAGCAGCTAATGCACTTTAAACTTTTGGCGCCGGAATTAGTTCTTTAATTTTAGCACATCCTGTATATAAAACGTGAATAATACAGGAACCAAATATGTTAGAATTATGAAACAAACTGCATATTGAAGAGAAAAAGACGGAGAGTATATCCCATGTTTAAATTATTCAGTACCTATATTTGTTGAATAAATATATGAAATGCAACTTCAGAGGTTAGCGGTGCGGTACGACCACTATAGTTGACATTAGGCGTCTAAAGGTTAAGGGAAATAATCGCAGTTTATTCTGAGGGCAATGAGAAATGTATAAATTCACCCTGTCAAAAAATGTATAGTTTACAAACGCTAAGCCTGGTGGAACAAACCAAACCTTAAATAGTTAACAAAGTTTACAGTTTCCTCTGATTACGGCATATAAAGGTATGCTTTTAAAGAGGTAACTTTTATTAAGGTGTACAACAGCACATGACATTTTACCAATGAACTTTAATGTTTAATTATTAGTTATTTGATGTTAGTACCTTCATAACAAATTTAAAAAATGTCACACTACGCACATGAGATGCTATCAACAACTCAAATTTTATTTGCAATAAATATTTTGTAATATTTGATAGATCTCGCAAATAGCAACGCTTTACCGTGATTTGTACGTTTTTGTAGAGGACGCCTGACGACAATAGCCTCCGGTCGAAACACGTAGCGTTGACAGAACTATTATGGTGTTGTGTTAGACGAAAGGGTGTGTATTTATGTGATTTATCGGTACGGCGTACCGGAACTGCCTTTGACGGTGATGCATTAAGTGAATATTACAAATTCAGAACTCCGGAAATTTGTTTCAGTATTGTTTTTACTTCAGAAATATATTCATAATAAGAGAAACATTAACGGATTTTTTAATTGATTTTAATACGAAGTTAAGTTGTCATCTTCAAATTGAGCTGATGTCAAGGGGTAAGTAAAGTTACTTACTGTTTTATGTCTATAAATGGGCACCGGCATAACTTTCTTTAAGAATAAATCAGATCTTTACATATTCTTATGGTCATGGAGTGGATGGTGTCTAGTCTGTGTGCTTGGTGACAAGGCAATTGGGGGTTTAACTGTCGACAGTCACACTTTCTTTCACAGCGTTTATATGGTCTTCGTGGGAAGATTCTTCAACCCACCACAGTAACGAGTATGGAGAGCTCTATCTCCGGGGATAAGGAGTCTAGGGTGTGAAGCTAACCACTCATCTCCTTCCAGACCTGAGGTTAAGAAAATATGCAGCAGTATCTCCACCCCGTGCACTTCCATGGTTTAGAGCTTAACTAATGACCGGGATAAAATTTCCTTTAATTTCACAGTTACGAATTACAGTTTAAAATATCAAGACAATAACCATCATACTAGGATATTGCAATAAAACACATTAACATGTAATTGATTCCACTGAAGAACTGATAGGCCTGCATTTTTCGATCTACAGACAAATATGCCAAAAACTACTTAGCCCCCTGGCCCAGGTCCAGGCCCAGGCTCCTCGGCTTCCTCACATTTCTGAAGAATACTTTGTTTCCGAAGTTCGAAAATATAATCGAACATGACCTCCCGATCACGGGAACTCAACAGCTCGAAGATATCTTCAACATCGAGCTTAATAATTTGGTTCAATCACAAGTCCTCGTACGCAAGTCCGCAGCCCAGTCAACATAAACATTGGATCATTGCAACTCTTACATTAACGAATTTATGTTAGGCCTCTATTCGTTCCTACTGAAGACGATTTTATGCAAGCCTACTCCATTTTCTATGTTTTACACTTTTTTCCCATCTGTTTTGACCTTCAAACGTGAAGACATCGCAATGCAATCAACGTTGACCAGACGTGAGTCAGACAAAATATGACGGTAGGTCAATGAGCAAATACTTTCTAACCAATTCAAATTAAAATTGTGCATTGCCGTCTATTTCCATTCGCCAACAACAGACGTCCAGTAAGGCTATCCAAATCATTAAACCACACATAACGCAGTGAAAAAACATGGCTGTAAAGTTTGTGCCAGGTGTATTGAATCGGTCTAAGGATTTCTCAGCATTATTGTTTATATTTCGACAATAATGAGTAACGTTCTGTCGGCATTTAATAATCACACAGGGTGTGGGTTTACCGACGGAGCTGAAGACGGTATGCATAACAAATCATTTACTATTCGGAAGAATATTGGCTATGTGCAAGTTCCGAAATATCGCATCGAGAGTTGAAAATGGCAATCTATAATGTAAAAGTTATAAATTTTGTCTCACGGACAGAATATGGGATTCGTATAACGAAATTACACGGAAAAGGAATAACCAATCTGTGAGTTCGCGTGTCCACTGTGTTCCGTGACTATGTGCAATTTATAGATGCGAAGGCTGTGACTCGAATTTACGCAGCAATGTTGTCGCATATCTTCTTACTCAGCTACCGATTGACAAAATCGAAATTTCTTCTACGCTGAACAACTAAATTAGACGAGTTACGTTTAGCAATTGGGCGCCCTAATAGTACATTCTGTAAGGAGACAACAGGCTACAGGTTGGACGCTGAGATACTTTGATTTAATTCTTCAAGGAGACAAGACATTTGCGTCTTCTCCAAAGAGTATATTTTGGTTCCGGCAACCAGCGGCGTAAAAAACCTCCTGCTCAAATTTTAACATGGGCCACTTAATTTGGGTACAGCAGTCCAGGCTTCAAGCTGACCACTTAACCCCAAATATTACAGAGTCAAAAAAAATACCTGGAGCTATAATTTCACTTCCCCTTGTGCCTTGATGACGTGTACGGCGACAAATTTACGTGTGCAAGATGTGAGGTTTACAGCGGCGTTGCTGAGGATTCAGGTCTTCTCACATAGACCGACGTTTAGAAAGCACCTAATGTTTTCTTCTGTACAGTAAAGCAGTCAAGTAAGAGTGGCATCTCTTCTTGGACTGACTGAAGCCGAAGCAGAAATCGCATCCTCCGAAACATCGGCCACTGTTTGCCGTCCAAACTTCGTGACGTTTCAAACGACTTGAATCTTCGGCTCTTCCTTTACTTCCATGTTCGTTCACAATTTTATATTTTCCTGAGTATTCTGTTTATTCGTAATTTTGTAACTGAATTTTAAATCTGCGAGGCAACAAAGGATTTTGGGAAGCAACTGGTGCTTAGGAGCACAGTTTGCTTAAGCACAGATTTCAGAAGGCAGGAAGATTATTTGCGTCGGCCGTGCGGGCCAAATTTGGTGAACTGTAAGTACCATTACTTTATATTGTGATCAGTAGACCCACTTTTCACTTGGAATTAGAAAATTACAAAGTTAAACGGGTATAAAAAAAACAAGGTAAATTGAGGAACAGCAATAGCTGTGTGCCTAATTCCTCCGTTGCCTGCGTAAGACTGCGATATCTGAATAATTATATTAACTTCTTACTATTTCTGTGCTTTTTGTTCTACTCTAAGTTAAACATCTCAAAATTCACATGTTGGGCAAGAAATTGATTAAAATATATGCACAGGACTACATGATTCCCCAAAAACGAATTCTTAGTACGAAAACAGTTTCAGAATTAATGATTTAGGTTTTCTGTATGTTAGAGCATGCCGACTGGCAAACGGTTAGTGCCATTACGAAGGAACGTATTGCCTTCTCTACAGGGTCAAAGAGACCAGTAAGATTTTGCAGTACCGCTGTGAGAACTCAAATTTCGGGTAGTTTCAACATTAATTCGACTAAATCCAAATATTTTTTACTTCTCATTGAATAAGAGAATTGAAAATATCCAGTCGAAAATCCTACAAAAAAAACTCTCATAATTTGTGTATCTTCAGTACTATGTAGCACGGTATGTGATGGTTAGCGTCATCTTCCGGATGCTGAGAAGAGCTACAGCTACGCCTTCTTTGAGTGCCATAACAAATATATACAACAAACTGCACACTGCACACTGTAAACTGGACACTGGACCGGACAGTGGACACTGTACACTGTACACTGGACACTGTACACTCTACACTGCACACTGCACACTGTACACTGCACACCAGACACTGCACACTGTACCATGTACACTGCACACTGCACACTACACACTGTACACTGCACACTACGCACTGCACAATAAACACTACACACTACACACTGCACACTACACACTGCACACTACACACTGCACAATGGACACTGCACACTGGACACTGGACACTGTACACTGTACACTCTCTGTCTACTATTACGCATCCTAGAATATCCAGAAATGCAAATTTATTTTTAGAGAAATTAAGAAGACACGCAATGTGGTATAAAGTAACATTGAGGCGCGTTCGCGAAACCATTTCTGCCGTGGAAAAACAATTTATATTAAATAATGTGTGAGTTTGTCTGTAAACTGGCCTTCTTTTTCCGGCAAGCAAATCGCGTCTTTCCTGCGTCATATTAAATTTTCATCTGTGGTCTATCTGGTTGTGCCATATTTTTCCACACTATCTCCAAAACGCACTATTTTCGAGGGAAAAAAATATTGCGAATCAGATGTGCTTTGATTTTCCCTACGACATCGGTCTGAAATATTTCTCATTTCCTGTACAACAGCCGTTACTCTTGTCAGATTAAATAAAACTTTAATTCCTTCTAAAAAATTTCGAAAAATCCTAAGGTATCAATTTTCATGAAAATCCTTCAACTGAGTGCCGAGTTTTTCCATTCGAATGGACAGACATAACGAAGTTAATAGTCGCCTTTCGCAGTTTTTACAACGCGCCTAAAAATAACGCCTACCACCAGTCATTATACTTTATATATACTTTATGAAAATTAAGCACAGATGGCATGTTAGTGTACAACCCTTTTTTATATATAAACCAGATTTTTTGATAAAAGGAGACCCACGAGAATTCGTAGCTATTTTCTAAAAATACAGTAGAATTCCACGATATTAAAATTCAGTTTTAATGGAACCATTTAGACATGCTGCATTAGCATATCTCTCTTGTACCAATGGACTGTATGGTTTCTAACAGCAATAGAAACAGCCAGCGTAAAGGGACAGAAGATAATTTAGATAATTCACATTTGAACATACACAAAAGTTTTTAACTCCAACATTTTAAAATTATAACAAACCACTTCAGTTCTCGTTTCGCCAAGTGATGACTATTAATAAGAAAATATCAAACCTTGGTGATAATAAAATGATACTTGAATAGTCAATCTGACGTCTAAATTATCCAGAATGAATAAAATTTACTTTTAAAAAATCCTTAACCCAAATTCTTGTAGAAGAATTATTTTTGTGAACTCACAAGTTCACAAGCAGTCCAGAAATGCTACACCTTACATGGGACTCGAAGATTTACAGTCGCCTTGTACATCAGCCGTTGTTCACTTCCCACAGACATTTCAATCCAATCCGCACTCTCACGCCGTGTTTCCTTGTGGTTCTTTTCAATATTGTGGCTACACATGCGTCTTGTGTGACATATCTTATAATATTACATGTCTGCTGATGGGCTTTGTTAGCCAATCAAATTTGACAAAATTTCAGCTATTCGCGACAGCTTTTTGGGCGTATTGAGAGCTGAACTCCATTTGGCATCCCAGAAGGCGTCATGCCATTGTCACGGTAATCGGAAAACATGTGGCGCAGTCAGCAAAGAGAAACGCTTCATTTGGTACTTCGGAATGAATACTAAATCAAGAAGAATATTCAAAATTAATAAAAGGATCTTCTAGGTAATAAAACACGGTTTTTTTAATTAGTTTATTGCTTATATGTGACTCAGAAGTTGCAGCCAGTTAAAATACTTCCATAACTGAGGATGTATGAAAAATTACTCAAATTTACTAACCGTAAATAATTTTACTTATGATGCAAATATTTGTACTTATCTACATAAAGAACGTTAAATTCAGGAAAACTGGTCAGCAGTAACAAATATAGAAGTTAACTGTGTTAAATACAGTAATTTTACTTTAGAAATTTGCAAGTAAATTTTAAGCTGTTCGTCTTATCTTCGAAAACTATTCAGTGGGTTTGGAAAACATGGCATTTGTCTGTATGTCCTGTAATGACAGATCAGACAGATGACGAGATAAATTGTGCCAGTAGGTAAAATGAAGAAGGTTGAGAAAAAGCGAAGCCATTAGTAAAGTTGCCAAGAGAAATATAGAAAACACCAACTTACTATTCTGCATTTGGTACATCCTTGAAGAGCTAGTCGAAATAGTGTAAAGCAAATAAGGCAAAACAAAACTCCCTGAAGATGGACTCGACAGACTGAAACATGTAGGAGTTGTAGGAATTATTTTAACCAAGTGACGTGTTTTAATGTGTAAATAAGATTTTAGTATCACATATTGGTGCAATTAGTTGGTTATATTTTAATAAAGTGTAAAGCAATTTTCGTCACTTCCTCCTCGCACAATACCGATGTGATAGACTCAGTATGGAGCCAAAAAAAATTGAAAGCTACACAAAAGGGTGCAAAAAGATTCAGTTCTTTAAAAAAGTAACAGAAGAATTTGACTCTTAGGCCTATACTTCTCCAAGGTCCATGAAGAAGAAAATATCACAGACTAGACAACGTGGAAACCCCTCTCTCGTTCCAACCGTTGAAAAGGGCAGTGCCTATGTGAAACGCATATCCTGCTGCGTGGCATTTTGCAAAGCCACTCATGGCATGCCTGGATTAGAAGAGCATTTGGTCGCTGTTGGCGGAAACAGTTTCAAAAAATTTGTTTGTGACTGCTGTCCACAGTAAAACGTATTTCGTATTTCGTAACCGAATAAAACAAAATTTTCACTCTTCAGTCTAATTGAAATTAGGCCTATGCTTTATTCTTCTTCATGTGTTGCTTATGCCAGCAGTACGCAACTAACCATCTCCAAAATGAAGAATAAGGAAAATGAGAAGATGTACGAAAGACACTACACGGGCTATTTCAAAGAAGAAACAGAAAATTATAACCTTGAAGTTTCAGAGCGTCTGTCTGCTCGTCCTTCAGGTAAAGACAGGGCGAATGCAGACAAAAAAAATTAACTTATATATATTCATTGCATGCGTGACGAAGAATACATTTTATTGTAGCCATTGTCAAGAAAAAATAAGTGTAATGTTGCTTACGTAAGTAATGGCTGGTTAGGAAAAATTAATAAAATGGGTGTGCGAGATTTGTGTTATTAGTGGTAAATCTGCGCTAAGCTTTAAAGTTTTAGATTATAAATAATAATAATAATAATATAATTTCCACATCTTCTACGTCAATTTTCACTAAATACAGGGTGGAGCAAAATATCCTCCGTACTTTCAGGAGGGCATTGTGAAGACAGGGAAGGCCGTAGAAGGGTGGGGTTGGGCTCGAAAGGTGCAGGTAGTTGGGAAGTTCGCGTTACAACACTCCGCAGTCCTAAAGATGGTGTGGTCCAACGAGCAGCGCGCATTTGCCGTCGAAACTTACTTTTCGCAAAGCCACTCTATCGTAGCGGTGCAGCGTGCGTTCCGTACTCGCTACCAAATTACCCCTCGGGACCGAGTACCGGACCGAAAATCCATTCTGTTGTGGGTTGAGAACTTCAGGGAAACGGGAAGTGTGTCTGAAAAAAGATGAGGACGACCACGGACCTCTCGAACACCAGAGAACA
>Ga0123352_10022283_pt1 | contig 10102 bp, 3 predicted proteins | sample TergutLab28metaG_FD_89700 | JGI IMG/M metagenome (GOLD analysis project Ga0123352, IMG submission 89700) | Labiotermes labralis P1 segment gut microbial communities from Petit-Saut dam, French Guiana - Lab288 P1 | ecosystem: Host-associated > Arthropoda: Insects > Digestive system > Gut ...
GCACTCACAAGCGTCCGCCACCTGTCTCTATCCTGGGCCAGCACAATCCAGTCCATATACCCACATCCCACCTCCTGGAGATCCATCCTAATATTATCCACCCATCTACGCCTAGGTCTCCCCCAGTGGTTCCTTCCCTCCGGTTTCCCCACCAAGACCCTATACACACCCTTCCCTCACCCATACGCGCCACATGCCCTGCCCATCTCATTCTTCTCGATTTTATCACCCGCACAATATTAGGTGAGGAGTACAAATCATTTAGCTCCTCGTTATGCAATGTCCTCTATTCCCCCGTTACCTCGTCTCTCCTAGGTCCAAATATTCTCCTCAACACCATGTTCTCAAACACCCTCAGCTTCCTTTCCTCCCGCAACGTCAACGACCAAGTTTCACACCCATACAAAGCAACAGGCAAAATTAAAGTTCTATATATCTTGATCTTTAAATTTTTGGATAGCAACCTGGAAGACAAAAGATTCTGCACCGAATGATAACAAGCATTTGCTGACCTCAATCTGCTCCTAATTTCTTCCGCAATAGAATTTTGATATGTTAAAGTTGTTCCCAAATATTTAAACTCTTCCACACTCTCGAAGGTACTATTATCAATCCTCACACTGTGAATTCGTCCTGCATTCTGATCTCGAGACATGACTATGCACTTAGTTCGATAAACACTTAGCGCGCTAATTATAAACAAAAAGAAATAGAAGGAGAATATATTCCTCCGATGCCTGGTCTGCTTAGTAGGAAATCAAAGTGTAAACAAGTATTTTGAGTTACAGAAAGACGAGGATTCTGCATGCTTGTGACTTACACACAGTACATACAGCAATCCTGCAGAAAAAAAAAGTCTCTCAACCACACAGCAAGAATATCCATCAACTATACAACAATGGTAGCCACTGCTCGTAAGAGATAGACCTCTGCCTGACATACTTTCTCTTGTATGTAAACTGAGCGAATAACTGATGGCGGGCATAATAATTGGCTGAAACATTTTTTAGTAAATATAAAGAGTATACACCACTCTTGTTAGTTGTGTTAGTCTGAATATATAAATAAACACATCAACAGAAATATTTTTAGTGTGCGTTCAAGAAAATAAACTTCGTACAGTGATTTATACAACATGCAGTTCCTAAACTTACTTTTCTGTTCCACAGATTTCTGGTTCTTCAGATCTGTTGCTATTATTGTTGTAATTTTATTTTATTTTCTTCAAGAATTTGTTACTCAATTATTATACCAACTACTGCACATACATAGAATTTATAAAATTTACACATTAAAACATTAAAAACGCTCCGACATGTTTCGGTCCTAAGACCATCATCAGGGAGCTATATATTACTTGCTAAAGTCACACTAGAAATAGTCACAGATTAATTTCGTTGTACAAGTTGTGTGTTGTGGGAACAAGAATGCCCTGCTACGGATGTAGCAGGGCATTCTTCGCAACATAACATTACACAACACGGCATGCTGCCACAACACCCAACTGGTACAGCGAAATTGATGTGACTTTTTATAGTGTGACTTTAGCAAGGACGATATGGCTCCCTGATGATGGTCCTAGGACCGAAATATGTCGGAGCGTTTATGTTTTAATGTTTAAATTTTATAAATTTTATATATGTACAGTAGTTGGTATAATAATTGAGTAACACGTCAACATGCACGGTGTAACGACGAAAATAAGAATTTGTTAGTTAAGTACTGTTTTGTCTGCCTTAAAGTTACGGGGTAAAACAATGAATTTTCCCACCTTTGTCAAGTTTCTAATTATTGAATTACAACAATTCACACACAGTATGAAGATATGCGTATTGTCTATTTCTGTATCAAAATAGGATGCCTAAATTAATTGCTTCATTAGCTAGTTATAAACTGAAATCTAAAAACTCGCATTGCCGGGATGTTATCGTACATCGTACAAACAAACTTCTTTAGTTAAACTGGCATATTTTCCAAGATTTATTACGATAACATCATTCCTCGACACAGAATTAGTGATCGTGTTACTTCCCCATTAAAAAGTCTGGCGTCCGTCTTTCTCTTATTGCGATCTATAAGAAATTAAGAAGTTATAATGTTCTGATAGCATCCGATTGCGAAACGTTCAATTCATGTTTCGTGAAAATAGGACAGCTGGTTAAATGTTGGAAAGGGGCAAATACACAACACCATGACCTCGTTAGCGCATTTTACTTCCTCAAGAAAGCAAAACTGGCCAAAAACTAGAATTCTCTGTACAAGCCCCAAAAGTGGAGAAATATTCCTCCAATACACTATAGGGCATCACATCATGCAACGTCATAGGCATGAAAACGTAAACATTGAATCCAACAAATAAAGTTAGCAATTAGAAGTCAATTTAGAAGTGAAGTCTGTGGACTACGTGAAGTGTAAGGGCAAAGGTCAACTCGGGCATGCTTATGTAGGCATAGAGGTGACAGAGATATAGCCCCAGCCCATTCGTAACCAGGCACGAGGAGGTGGGTGGTAAGCAACACACTCCGGCCGCTTTATCCCCGGAAAAGACCCGGTATTTCTTGTATAGGCAGTTGGGTGGGCCTCGGGGTCGGTCTAGACGGCACGGAAAATCTCGCCTCCCCCGGAATTCGACCCCCAGACCGTCCAGCCCATGGCCAGTCGCTGTGCCGACTACGCCCTACCGGCCGCCCCATGTAACAGGCACAACCGGAATTCAGAAAGGATAAGAATGTGTGCTGTAGAAACGCACGGATGAATATAACCAATAACATATCCAGAGCTTAATTTCGGAGAGTTTATAAATGCTGAGGATGCTGGTCTTGTGGGAAGAAACGCTCTGTTATTGGGTGTGTGCCCATGCCTCCCGACGTATCGAAGGGTCACAGCGCCTTTACCTTCAGCGTAAAGCTTGACTGGTTACACTCTGGCCACTTTACTCCCGAAGCAGAGCTCCTTAGGATGATGATGTGACATGGCAAGCATACAGACCAAATCGGTCCGCGGACTGGGGTGTCTGTGCCTATGTACTGTACCTGTGGTAGCCACAACTTATCAGCAAACAAGGACAACGGCCTGACGTTTCGGCAGAGAGCTCTTCCTCTACTGTAAGCACAGTGTATGTGTTGGAGATATTCAGGTCTGCTTTTAAAATTCCACAGCCATTCAGTAGACCTTCACTACATACTTAAAAAGGAACTGCGTACAAATAGAACATGGTACAAATTCCAACGTTTATTGGATAATGTACAAAAGAGTCTTAAGAAAAGTCAAGGCTTCTTGGGGATACAATATTTATTAAATAATTTGTAAACTATAGGTGGGCGGGGTAACTCAATCGGTATGGCGACTGACTACGGGCTGGACGGTCCGGGATCGAATCCCGGTGGGGACGAGATTTTACGCCCTGCAGACCGGCCCTGGGGTCCACCCAGCCTCCTGTACAATGGGTACCGGGTCTTTCCCGGGGGTAGAGGCTGCCGGGGCGTGGGGCTGACACCCCCACCCCCATATAGTACGCCGAGATCCTATAAAGAGTAGAGCTATACCTCTACTCACGCTAAGGGCCTTTGTGGCCTGTAAAAAAGGGCGAAACCTACCTAGTAAACTATAGTGCTGTTCTTAAGGAGTGCTATTTTCTAAGGAGATGACTGAGGAAAACAAGCGAACTGTTGGCCTGTCAAAAACAATATATAACCTAAACACAAAATATAGAATTTAAAAAAAAAAGGAACAATCAAGAGCCCTTGCTGCTTATAATGTGACACGTAAGAATTGAGCAGTCAAAAAAAATTCCGAAAATGTTACATTCTGAAGATAGATTGCGTACAAATACACCTCCGGAGCACCACACGGCTTCATGGCGTAGTGCTTAAATAGAAGCTGAGACAAATTCTTCTTTGCTTTAATATAAAGTAATAATCTGTTCAAACCCGAATTACTGGAATTATACGAAAACGGTTTCGAAAAGTTGTTCGGTAAAGTAAATCAACTTAAGTGTCGTTCCCACAGAAGACATTGCAGGTGCAGACACTTTACTGTCCTACGTTTCTGCGCAGCCGGAGTAAGGGTGAGAATGCTGCCACTTGAAAAAATATAGGTCAAGGTTAGCAATCATAATTGATCTAATATAATTAAACCCATGTCAAGAGTTGTGCAATGAAACAAGTTCATAATAATAATTTTATCAGCGACAAATACGGCAGTATTCTAGAAGAGGGGTACACAAATTTTCCAAAACTCCAGCACCCACCTCTAAATTCCAGGCGTCAGAACAAATACATAAAGCAAGTTCCACACGAGGATCGACAAATATTAGGCTCCACGGCACAAAATTTAGTCGCCCGGGCGATAAGGCGTTCAGGGTTGTGCACCTCTGTTCTAGATATCTGGGTTTTGTAACCCAAAATAACCCCAAATCCGTCAAAAGTACACCTGATTTTTTGACATATGAAAATTTTCAGTTACGCTCTGATATTCAGTGTCAATAGACCAAGCAAAGGAAGATACCTTCAAAACATTTAAAGCTATATGGAAAGTACATCAACATAAAGCTTATATGTATATTATATATATATATATATATATATATACGTCCATCATTCTAAACGCAAACCAATCGGACCTAATAAAAGAAACGTTTAAATAACAACTATACTTCGATAGTAATTTCAAATAACAGTTCAATAATTTTCTTCAACTTCGCTAAGAATGTACTACGCAGTTCATCAAACATGCCCACCTTACTCGTGAAAGGAACAGTTAACAATTCTTGGATCTGGAATATTTCCTGGCGTCTTTATTCTTCTGACTTCCTTGTATTTGCAATTTTTGCTTAGAAAAAAAACTTATTTTAAAATGAAGAAACTTTTCAATTGTGTTGTCGAAACACCATTTCTTCATACAAATCAAAATCGCCTGCAAACGTCCAACTCAAAGATCATAATGGATACACTGTCCAGTAAACCTGCAAAGCCAGTGTTAAAAAGACGACTCTTGTCCCCCAAAAAATTACGTACAGAAAATTTGTATTAATGCCACGACATAAGAATATTGCTTTTCACAATTCGTAAAAGCAACTTTTAAATCGTTGTAAGGTAACACCGTACGCACAGGGTCATTAAGACAAGAAAACAGAAAGTTGACGAACACAGCAACAAATCCGAAACATCAGGCACAACTTTCTTCGTAGTTTAAACATCATTATAATAAAAAAAGTTAAAGTGATCCCGTTACAGGTCCGGTCCGGTCCAGAGGGTGGGTAGAGGTATAGCTCTACTCTTCCATGACCGCGGCACTAGAAGGGGGTGAGAGGTCAGCAGCACGCCCTGGCTGCACTTTACCCCCGAGAAAGACCCGGTACCCATTTTACAGGAGGCTGGGTGAGCCTCAGGGCCGGTCTGGACGGGCGGAAAATCTCGTTCCCACCGGGATTCGACCCCGAACCGTCCAGCCCGTAGTCAGTCGCTATACCGACTGAGCTATCCGACCCACACATCATTATAATATGCTTAATAAATCCCATTTCGTGTATGTTTTATCAGTTATATGAATTCAGTTAATTACACGTGCGTTATAAGTCCAACAGCTGTTCATGACATCATTATAAAACAATGTGTGGATACTGACGCGTCACATGCATTCGTGTCCCTCTGTAGACCACATACATAGAGTATAGCAGCGAAAAACTTTAAGAATTCAGGTGCATTATTATGAAAATCTGTTAAAATGCAGGCAAATTTATTCTTGCATTACGTTAATATGTGTCTAAAAGCGACAAGGCCTACTTAGTTACTGCAGTAAAACAAAATGCTAATGCAGTTTCAACCACAACAACTGTTTCGTTTGTACGAATCACACAGTGCTTAAATGTCAGTAACAATCCGTTACTTTTGCTCAGAAATAAAACCCACCCAAAGCTTTGTACAGTAACACAAAAATGTTTAGCTTTGCATACATATCATTTAAGTTACAAAACAAATAAGAGTGTTATTATTAATAATGACCAGTTCAACTTACGGTTTGACTCCCTTCTTACTGCCAGGTCCCAGGCTTGAAGTACTGCGTTGAATGGACGCTGCTTCGTGTGTTACATTACCCAAGTTCACTAGGACGGTGTATAAGTTCTTGCTGTCATGGTCCGTCATACACAGTACACGCACACACACACACACACGAATAAGCCTATATTTGTGAGACATAACATTTCCAACACAGGCAATTGAACGTACGTGATTTTAGGATCGAGCAGACGCGACACCTGCCAGCCTGTCTTCAACCACCACCACTGTACATTGCCATCAAGCTTACGTCACAGTTGAATGGTGAACTGAGCACAAGAAAGTGTGTCAAATAGAAACAAGCTTAGGTTAAACTGCTGATACACATGAATAAATTTCAGCACAACTAGGGGAAATCTTGTGTTTTTCGTGAGTAGAATGAACACACGGCCAATTTTGTCCCTCTTTACCCTCCTTTATATGTCTTACTAAACAAATTCATGGACACCCATTCCTCCAGTCACTTCAGTACCCACCTGCACCAAATTCTGTCACACTGAAGACAGAATCAGTGCGTTCCTTCAAGACTTCGGAATAAACTATAGACGTTGGAGTAAAAACCCGAAGTACAACCATCATTTCACGTTCTGTTTCACGCAGCATCGTTTTCTAAATTTATCTGCTTCTTTAACAACTAACATCTATATGCACGTATATTAATACATAATGTATCAGTCAAACACAACAAAATTTTATTGTGTTTTTCATTACTCACGGCAACACGTTTCGATTCTTATAGAATCATCTTCAGGCCCTTCTAAGATACAGATCCTTACTTAGCAATGTTTAAAGTTCGTTGTAGGATCCCAAACGCTTACATTTTTTATATAACTATGTATAAAATGCACGTGTCTTTAGTTCTTATTATACAATCAAAATACTTATTTCTAAAACTTCAACCGGTACATATGAAGGAGGTTAAACGTATGTATACGCACGTTGCTGTTAATACCACATCAGAACCACACACTCCTACAGGATACCAAAGTGATGATATGGACTATTTTAATTGTTAAATTTCAACCTATGTTTTTTAAATATTTTAACCAGATAAATGCATATTACACACTTCATTCGTCCTCGGCAAAGAAATTTACGAGATGTTATGTGTTTTATTAATGTAGACATATTGGGATCCTAATGTGCACACAGCACCAGTGACTTAGTCTGCTATGTAGGCCTGAAGATGGCCGACTGATAGGTCGAAACATGTAGCCTTATGTATAAATAAATATATAGTGCTGGCGTATAATTGATTTTATTATACATTCATTCTAGCACTTCGCGATGTCTTCCTTCACATACCTATGAATGATCCATAAATTACTGAAACACGTGTTTTTTAACATTAATTTCAGTAGCCGAACTAATTATTTTGGTTGTCTGGCACATGTCTACCTGTTGAAACAGACGGACTGGTTGTAAACGGTGTCTTGTAGTGTAGGTTTGTACAGCCTATTGATTTTTGTTTTGCCATAGCAGTGTTCAAACAGTAAACATTTACGTACATGGTTAAATGGCGCTTCTCTGACTACACAAGTAGACTTTTTTTGTTAACCTTTTGGCGCCGGAATTATTTTTTTTTATTTTAGCACATCCTGTATATAAAATGTGAATAATACAGGAACCAAATGTGTTAGAATTATGAAACAAACTGCGTTTTGAATAGAAAAAAACGGACAGTATATACCGTGTTTAAAACATTCAGTACCTATATTTGTTGAATAAATATATGAAATGCAACTTTAGAGGTTAGCGGTGCGGTACGACCACTATAGTTGACATTAGGCGTCAAAAGGTTAACCACAATACGACGCAAGTCTTTTAAACAATTAACATTATTAGACAAATACAATGAGGTAGCATTTAGACATATGGAGTGAATGTACTGGCCAAGTTACTTTATGCAGAATAAATTACAAGTCGAAAATATTAGGAATTCAAGAAGCATGGAGGAGAGAAGGTCGTCCGTAAAAGTCTTCAAACCAATGCGTGAGAAGAAACTAAGAATTTCCCGATTTTATGTGGCTTGAAATTAGTAATAATCGGATTCTATTAGCTCAAAATATTTCGTAAACCATTTTTCGAAAACGCAGAATTACCAGATATAAACTGCTTTAAACCTTACTTAAGCTTAGAGATGTCCTCCATTACCTCACAGTGCCAAGCAGTACGCGAAAAAGCACTTTCACCAACAAGTTGTACCTTAAAATCCCTCGGAAATGTTATCGAATACGTTCAGTAACAATAATTAATTAGCCAGGTATTACAAACATTACGTAATTGTAATACATATAACACGCCAATTGCAATACTTGCAACTTTCAACACCAGCAAAGATAAACTATGGAAGAAAGCAAACACAAAGCGAACCCGGCAACCATCTTAACTTTTCTGGAAGTTACGTATGCAGGTGTTCCGGTCTGATACATGGTAACTTGAATATTGTGCAGGGAAATAGACACGGATTTAAAACAGTGGTAGCGACTGAAGCGCTTCTGCTGTTGTTAATCCGTACTACCAGAGGGATGAAAGGCCTGACAGATGTGGATGGGTGTGGAGGTCTGGCAGCCATGTTTGGCAGTGTTTGATCAATTGTTCGGCGCTTCGGAACAGGAAGGACGACACAGAATATATTACATCCAATTAAATTAGTTTATTACTTCTAACTATACATAAATTGGGCTGTCTCACTTGCGTCTTTGCTACAGTACGCCAAAGTTGTTCTTAAAAAAAATATAGTGAAAAGCATGGTCCACGGAGGCAGTCAGAGCTTTTTCGAAGCGAAAAAAACCGGAAAATTGCTTGTAAACTTCTGGTTAATTTGATTAAGGGTATTCATTATAGCATTACCATATATTTGAGGGTCTCTGTATTGAAACCTAGATTTAATTACATTAGAAATAATGGTACTAATATTTGGTGTATTCCTTTTATTTCTATCCATTTGTTTAAAAAAGCAGAGTGGGAACAAATGGTAACTTCCCTTCCACAATAACTGCTACATGCAATGACCATGTTTGCGCCGACCGCAAGAATTATGTCACGTACGGTACAAATCATTACTGACAGAAGAAATTCTCTGTCGCAGTAAAAGGCGCCATTCCTTTGTTTCTGCGTGATTTCAGGCTTCCGCCGCGATGTGAGTGAGATCTGCGATCTTTTGGGATTTTACGCAGCATGGAATGATGGTTTCTTACTGACGTTTCGGAACAACCGGTCGGTCCCAACTTCAAGGGTCAAGCAGCCCCAAGAAAAACTGCTTGATCCTTGAGGATGGGACGGATAGGTTGATCCGAAGCGTCGGTAAGAAAGTACCATTCCACGCTACGTAAAATCCCAAAAAAGCGCACATCTCCTTTATTTTTTGTTTTGTTGCTGAACTTGTAAACACGTTACACTTGAAAAATAACCATCACGGTTTCCTTGAAAACTGTGACTAACACAAAACTTTTGTTTGTGGAATCAAACGTATTAAAATAAATTTTGAAAGTCTATTTTTTTCTTTTTTGACGTTCAGGTGACCGTGCATCGTGATAAATTCTTATAACAAAACTAACTAGATGCACTAATTTCTCAAATTTATTTTTGGAATAAAACTCTACGTGTTTCGGATAGTTCCTCTGTCCATCATCAGGAGTTTTTCACTGTATACACAGCAATGGTGTATGTCATACACCATTGCTGTGTGTACAGTGAAAAACTCCTGATGATGGACAGAGGAACTATCCGAAACACGTAGAGTTTTATTCCAAAAATAAATTTGAGAAATTGGTGCATGTATTTGGTTTTATTATAAGAATCTTTAGGTTTTAGGTTTTAGGTTTCTGTGACCGTGCATCGTGAGCAAATTGTGAAGTGAGAGAGAAAACCAACAAGATGCAACAGTTAGATGTTTATTATCAATACTGTCTCAACATGTTTCGGGCACCATTATGCCCATCTTCAGGAGAACAAGACGTGTGTTACTGCACGTGGTGTGCTGCGCTGGTTCTGCTGGATGTGGTTGGTAGCGGTTGTGGGACGCTGCGTTGTAGGGTGCGAGC
>Ga0123352_10022284_pt1 | contig 10101 bp, 4 predicted proteins | sample TergutLab28metaG_FD_89700 | JGI IMG/M metagenome (GOLD analysis project Ga0123352, IMG submission 89700) | Labiotermes labralis P1 segment gut microbial communities from Petit-Saut dam, French Guiana - Lab288 P1 | ecosystem: Host-associated > Arthropoda: Insects > Digestive system > Gut ...
AGTTCAACAACATAGTCGCAAACTCCTGAAGATGGACATATTAATGCCCGAAACATGTTGAGTATCTAAGAAGTAAAGTAAATATAACAAGTGACATCTAGTTGGTTTTTTATTCTTCAAATACTTGAGTGAAATTTATTTTTCAAATAATATTTCTATAACAGGTTATGTTACTTTCACTGTAGAATAATTGTTACTAAACCAAATTTTTTAATGATACTGCACTTCCTTTCAATTTTCTATGTTTTTCCCATTTTCCGACACTTTCGTTAATACCCCCACGTACGTGTATCTGTACTGTTTATGTCGGATTTCAGGGCTCTACTGAATTTTCATTTTCACTCTTCACTGGGCTAAAATGAATGCGGAGATCCACTCTTACTATGACTGGTTCAGATTTAATTAGCTTGTACGAGCTGTTTTTGTGACTGTGACGTTGGGTTATTCATTCCTGATTTCATTACATATGTAACGACGTCGGCAGCGTTTGCTATTTAATTTTACTTGATTTAATTAGATTGCTTTGTGAAAGATGTTGGCTACTGGACCACAAATGTACTACAGAAGTTACTGCCTTCTCTGTGTCCTTAGGGTCTATACGGAGCGCGGTTGTAAAGCCCTATGTATTGAAGACCACTAAAACAATGAAAATGAACGTCCAGCCTCAAGCGGTGTATATTTTAAGGCACGGAAAGGACACACGGAGAGCTGAATTGCTATTTTATCTGTTCTGGGTCTAGCGGCAAACTGAGAGATTTTGTACATGCATCCTTCCAATCGAATCCTGGATTTCCAACACATAGCCAGTCGCTGAACTAACTGATCTATCTCTAGTCCAGCAATTGGGTCAAATAGTTACAGTAACTCTGTTGCTATTTGCGGGATTGCATTTAGTTCAAGCATATTGATTTTGGTACGTTGTGGTTCGCATGGGGACTTATATCATTATAGTCGGAAATCACATTGCAGTTGAAGGGATGGTGGTAAAGTAGGATGCAGTGGGAATAGTCTGTAAGTAATGTACTGGTATTGAATTGATTCAGTGTAGAACCACTAAGTTTTGGCTTTTGATGTAAGGATTTTATGGCAATAATAAATTAAAGGTCTGAGTCACTAAATTTTTACGGGAAATCACCTATCTGTATGTATAACATTTGTAAAGTTGTGGTCATTCGAAATTGACATAAATATTCCAGCTACGTGCATATGACAGCCCTCGTCTCTTATGTAAGTAATGTTAAACTGTGATCAGCCTTCTATAATTTTTATAGAAATTCCGCATTAAATATTAGTGAATGTTGAATATTACTCCTGAACTTACCTACTACATCTCTACGGCAGAAATATTGATGACATTTGATTTATAATTATAATTAACAAAGTTTGTTGCGTTCTATAATTTCTGTGTTCATTTGCCTCGCCTGATTTTCTGCATGGTTTTTTCATTACTTCATATCTGGATTCTAATTAACTGTAAATAAACTAACGCGATTATTGGGCTCGGAAAATGTAGTTAGGCGGTAGGCGTCAGGTAGAGTCTGCAGACGAAAAAAAAACCAGCTCCATGGCTGCAAAGGAATCTCTATTATTCGTATTACTGTCTGTTCACCCGCTTAGCGTGGATGATTGGTATAATTAATCTGAGAGATGTGAGGCTCACTCAGCTGTACTGATGAAGGGCTATGTTCTCTGAAACGTGGCATCAATAGCAAAATTGTTGCATAGCCCCTTGTCGAAGTCATCTTGCTTTTCCTCTTAATCTGGACATGAATTATCTGTATTATGATATTAAGAGTGTACGTCAACACAACTGTTTTTATTACACAAGGTAATTACATAGGCTACATGTATCGACTATTGAACAGTCATCTTCAGGCCTATTCTTTACAGGCTGAGTCACAGGATGCTGTGCACACATTGGGATCCCAGTGTGTTTACATCAGTGAAATACTGTGACTTAACCTTTAAAGAATAGGCCTGAAGATGACTATTCAATTGTCGAAACATGTAGCCTATGTAATTACCTTGTGTAATAAAAACAGTTGTGCTGACGTAGACTATTAATATCATAATACGTATCTAAGCACATCGTGATGCCTTTATTCAGGGAATTATCTGGCTCACGGTAGGAATTAGTGGCAGCGTCTTGAGGGTGAGGGAATGCACATTCATTTTACATAAATAAGTGCGACATTTTCACTGGCTAAAAGTCTGTAAGCTTCTCAAGACGGACGTTGGTTAAATTCTTCCTATTGATCATCGCTTTTCAACAGAATCTGATTTGGAATCAGTTAAAATAACAGTGGAATTTGCACTGTCTCCTCCCTGTCTGATGCATATTTACAGAAATTACGCAAACCTTATTATCAGTAGCTCATTTAATCGTGTGAACTCTGCCTACGACATGTAACGCTCTGTAAATTTGTGTTTCCCCTCATTTTATTGTTGCTTATGTGTTTCATGTGATCCCCACAGTAAACAGCTGTTATTTTCCTGAACGATATTAATGGGTCAGTCTTTGTAATTGAAAAGGAAGCTGTTCTCTGTGAGGTAAGAACTAAATTTTGATATATAATTGCGATTAACATTAACATTCAGAGAAATAAATTATGCTCACTCTTTATTGCAATGACAGGCTGTATTTTCCGAGAAAATCTATCACAGTAGCTGTTTACATGTGTAACTGTCGCAGGAATTTTGTAGCAAGGTTATGTAACGGATTTTCAGATTTACAGCAATCGCTGGCGTGATTTCTGTTGTTTGCATTGCTAATGTAAATTTGATAGCGTTTTGTTTGTACAAATGAAGCGATAAGGGTTTCCCATGAATTCCATGTTGCTCTTCGGTATACATAAGCGTAACAAGAGGGAAGATATCGTTTTGTTCCTCGTAGGTAAACATCGCGCTTTTTGAAGCTTGCGTGAAAACTGTATCAATGGCTGAATACGGCTTGCGATCTTTTGGGATTTTTCGCATCGTGAAATGGTTTCTTACCGACGTTTTGAAGAGCCTATCGGTTCCATCTTCAAGAATCCAGCAGTCTAAGAGGAAATTTTTGGACCGATCTCCCGAAACATGTGTAAGAAACTACCACTCGACGCTGCGCAAAATCCCAAAAGAACGCAAATATCGTTCACACCGCCGCGGAAGTCTGAAATCACAGATTGTCTGATTAGTTCTGCGAGTAATTGTTGAACTTGTTTGAAATTACAAGTATCTGAGGGATTATAAAATATCCGCTTATTATCTGGAGTGTCAAAAACTCATTCTGTATAGTAGTAATAGGACGATATGTACAGATTTGGCGCCGTGCTTGGCCTTACGATGTACAGATCTGAAATGAGTGAACAGTCTAAATTACTGGTGATTTTGACGTTTTGCTGACCGTGCATCTCAGTATATTTATCTAAGTATTTAACCAACTTGATGCACAAAATTTGTTTCACATTAAGTTTTATTTCATGCCTCTACATGTTTCGAGCACATGTGTTCATCATCAGGAGGTCAAAATTGTATTACACAGCCTCTGGTATCATCACACCTATAGATGGCCGTCTCGTGCACACCTCAACACGAGACGGCCACCTATAGGTGTGATGATACCAAAGGCTGTATAATGCAATTTTGACCTCCTGATGATAAGCACATGTGCTCGAAACATGTAGAGTCATGAAATAAAACTTATAGTGAAACAAATTTTGTGCATCAAGTTGGTTAAATACTTAGATAAATATACTGGTGATTTGTTGGTTGGTTGATGTCCGGCTACGTTCATAATTTTCTTATATCTTGTCATGACATTAAAGGAAACCAGTAGTGGTTGCCGAACGTCCTATCCTATGACATCTGATTACATCTGAGCTGAGGGAAATGTGTTTATCTTTATGTAATACGGGGTAAATGGCTATATATAAGAAAGAAGTGTGCACGACTTCACACCCTTGATGTAAGTACACTGTCACAGCCTTTTATACATCATTGTGCTTTTAATTAGTAGAATTAAATAAATCTTATCACCTATGTCGAAAGAGACAGTTCGAAATTATGCATGAATGTATGGAATTTGTAATACGGGAGCCCCTCCCCCCCTCCCCCCGGCAATCGTTTATATTCTATCAAGGTTTTTTTATTCACCAATTAATGCCAAAGTGAATGTCTTAAAACTAATATTAAAATTTACATTAAAATAGCTCCGACATATTTCGGTGCAGTCACACCGTCCCCAGGAAGCGTATTATTCATGCCTGCTAAAGTTACGCTTTGTTAAAATAGTCAGTTACGTTCAGCAGTGTGTGATTAATTCGGCGGTGATGCGGCTACATATATTGATAGTGTCCTTGTTGAGGTGTGTATGTCGCGCTGTTCGGGAGAAGTTTATGGTTTTGTTTCTCAGCACTCGGTAGGCAACATTACTGAACACCGCTGAAGTGAGAGAGAAAGCAATTAGGCATGGAGTTAAATAGCGAGTATTTATATTCTAAAGGAAAAGGAAAAGGAAACACAACTGCTTTTGAAATATTTGCTCCATATCTATATGCATAGGTCCGTTCATACGTATAGAAGTAAGAACGTATGTGAAAAATAGAGCGTTGACTGAAATTTGCAGACATTTGTAAAATAAGCCACATATCATCCGTGACTTGCGGACCACCATTTTTGAAACACCGATGTAATCGTGTATAGGTACCTTTGGTTTGACCCAGCTGTTTTGGTAGTAGCAGTAATTACTGCACATTTATTATGAAATTATAACTGCTCTGGCTGATGTCATTAGCGACACTCATTAATTTTTGGAAAACCTTCCGCCCGATTTTGGAACAAGTCAGGTTATGTGGTAAGAGACAACGTTACATCTGCCGCTATTCTGTTATTATCTCAACAGATGCGACACTGATATGAAGAAAGCTGTTATCATGCTTGCAAAACTTTTGTATGTCTGGATCTACATCTGCTGTAAACATTTGTATGTCTGGATCTACATCTGCTGTAAACATTTGTATGTCTGGATCTACATCTGTAGTAAACGTCTGTATGTTTGGATCTACATCTACAGTAAACATTTGTATGTCTGGATCTACATCTACAGTAAACATTTGTATGTCTGGATCTACATCTACAGTAAACTTTTGTATGTCTGGATCTACATCTGCTGTAAACATTTGTATGTCTGGATCTACATCTGCTGTAAACATTTGTATGACTGGATCTACATCTGCTGTAAACATTTGTATGTCTGGATCTACATCTGTAGTAAACGTCTGTATGTTTGGATCTACATCTGCAGTAAACATTTGTATGTTTGGATCTACATCTGTAGTAAACGTCTGTATGTTTGGATCTACATCTGCAGTAAACATTTGTATGTCTGGATCTACATCTACAGTAAACATTTGTATGTCTGGATCTACATCTGCTGTAAACATTTGTATGACTGGATCTACATCTGTAGTAAACGTTTGTATGTCTGGATATACATCTTGAAGGCCTCAGGATGACTCGATACGAGTCGCAACATGTAGCCCATAATGTTATAATATATTTCAATAACACTATAAAATGCTGTTGTGTTTGACTGTTGTGATCCTTTCCTTTAATTCAGTGCTGTTGTTTTTAACGTTAGTGCTCGATGATTTATCTTACGGAAGATTTGGTAAAGTTGAAACCTTTATATAATTACTTAGAGTAAAGAAATTAAAATTTCTGATTGTACATGATGTGTTCTACATCCGTGCATTAAAGAATATTTAAGCTTATGTAAATAAACCAACCAGTGCACGTGTATACCAAATGTGTTCTCACAAAAGCAAAAGCGATCGCAATATCTTGGTAATTAATGAAGTGTGATAAAACATATTGTACACGTGTACATTTGTGGTTTCTTAACATAAATTTAAATATTTAGGATTGTTTTTAAAAGAATCATAAACATGGAGCAGGGCGTTTCGGGTCCTGCAAAGAGGAAGAGAGACAGAGTCACTGTGCAACGCGTCACACATACGAACCTCCCTAGTCTTTAATTAACTCTGCCCTCGAAATCATTCCGTGGCAGCAGCAGGTTAAGTTTCATCTGGAGTTATTTACCGCGAGCTGCTGACTAATCAAGTTTTCAGCAGTTAATTATGGTCCCCTGTGAAGTGGTTTGGACGCCAGTACAAACTGCACTTGCTTGACTCAACTTCAGCAGCAAGTTTTTACTAATCTTATTTTCACCTTTTTCTTTGTTCTTTATGCTTCAATTTTCCTGCTTTCTTTCCCCGTTTCTTTTGTTTTCTCTCTGTTTACTCTCTCGCAGAGACTCGACTGTTAGGCAAGAGGTTTCCGCTCTTTCTTACTTCCTCGTTTTCTACACGTAGTGCAAACAGCGTACACTAAATTGAGCTGCATAAATCTGCTTATAGTGGTAGCAGCCGTTTGTAATATTCGATGAATTTGGCCTTCCTTCGTTTTTATTAATTGTTTTGGAGTTCATTTTGACCTGAATCCGTTCAGTATGCCAATAAATGGCGGCAGGCGGGAACAAGGGCTTGAGTTACCTAGCAGCTCGGCTGACAGGCCGTCACGGAGAGCAACATAAATTGAATTACGCACTACTTTTGTTCTTGATTGCAGCCCTATACATCCTGTTGCATTCGACGTTAAGAGGCATCACATATACAACAGAACTGTGGCGCTGATACATGCTCTTAACGTAGATTTACTGTCCCCCCCAAAATTATGTTTTATGGTCTGCACACAACACAAACTCTCCATTCCTCATCTTTTTCTGTGTCACATGCCGTTGTGTACTTCAATCTAAACATTTTCAGAGAGCCTGCCGTTGGTTCACTGCCAAATCATAGCATTGCCAGCTCCAGCGACTGCTGAGGAGAGTTGTGTTCGTAACAAGTATCTGAACTCTAACTTCTAGGATTGAGGTTCAGTTAGTGGGAAAAGCATTAAAACTCCGAAATTAACTATTGAATTAAGAGCAGGGAACATTTGGAAACATATAATGTCATTTAGTTCAGAGCATTTTATCTGGAGTTAATGAAGAGTTTAGAGAAAACACATAAAAACACTTTCCAATTACCCAAATTTCCAGCCATACTAATCTTACTTTATTTAATTAACATACGACGTTTTAAGTTTATAAACCGCTTCAGATCTCTAATGCTTTCGTACGTGATCATAGAATCGAATTCTGGCCCTGTTTTCTTTTTTGTGGCACCACAGCCCAAATTGGGCTAAGACCGCCTCATTTTTTAGGTTTCTAGACCACACACAATTAGGCACACTCACACGCGCGCGGTAGTGCTCTTCTGAATGAGTGATTAGCTCGTCGCAGAGGCCACTACTTACACAACACACAACAAACACAAGAGACGAACATTCATGCCCTCCGTAGGTTTCGAACCCCCGATCCCAGCAGTCGAGCGGCCTGGGGCCGCATGACCACCGAGATCGTTTTTTTTGCCATGTAGGAAGATCTGTTCTGCAAACTATTAGAAATATTTGAATATTGCAGAAGGATACTTTTATTGTTACTGTTTGTCGTGATGTTGATAGTGATGACGGTGATGGTGATTATAGTAGTAGTAGTAGTAGTGGTTGTGGTGGTGGTGGTGGTGGTAGCAGCAGCAGCAGGAACATCATTAGTAGCATGTGTGTTGGTAGTAGTAGTAGTAGTGGTGGTAGTAGTTGTAGTAGTATTTGTAGCAGTATTTGTAGTGATGCTGGTGGCGGTAGTAGCAGCAGCAATAGCGGAATTAGTAGCAGTGGTGTTGGTAGTAGCAGTAGTAGTAGTAGTAGTGGTAGTAGTAGTGATGATGATGATGGTGGTGGTAGTAGCAGCAGCAGCAAGAACATCAGTTCATTTCTGGAAGATCTCATAACTATGTGTGGGTTCTGCTGGCCCTCTAGTTTTCCTGTGTAAATTCCCGCGACGTTTCGGACCGTTGCCACGCTGGCAATCGCCGGTTGACAAACAGTTGGTGCTCATAAGTTTTGGGAATATTTATAATGAACTTTTATTCGAAAATTAATTTTCATCAGCAGTGTTGCACTAGTTGCCTCTTGAAGACTGAGAACTAATTAGAGGTATTGAGACGGTCTCCGTTTTGTCGTTTTGTAATACAGTTTGTTGTAACAAATATGCACGATTCTTAAAGTTGCACTACGCATCAATTTTTGACCCTGTAGTGAAATTAGTATTGCATCCACCAAGGCATTAGTGATTGTAGGAAATTAATTAGAACAAAGACTTTGCAGCTGTCATTTGGATAACGTCCATACTAAATTCGGGGCAGTCAGTCGCTTGGGTCAGGAGGTGCAAAGGTGACATACACACACAGTACATCTCCTATTCTGTATGTAGATCTCTCGGCCTGCCCTTCTCTCTCTTTTTCTCTCTCTGTGATGGAAGAGAGGGTGTCTGAGAAGGAAGTTTCGTAGAGAATAGCATTTGGACCTTGGGAATAAACAGAATCCTTAGAAAGGGGAAAATTTTGCGTGACGTAAGAGCAGGATATCTAGTTTTTGCTGGACGTCGGAGTGATCAAGTCGCAAAGAATTGCGTAGGCGACACATGTCGCGCGGTACGCAGAACAAGAGAGAGACAATCCAGCCAAATGCAAATATTTGATTGAATTATGTGCATGTATACCGAACTTTGAAGTCATTTTTATTAGCTGTGTCTACTGAAGTGCAATCACGTTCGTAAACATACTGCATGTTACACAATCTTTCTTGGGAGTCTGACGCTGCAACATCTTTTCCTTTTACATGCAATATCTTGCACAATGGCCAGAATACTTTCAAGTTGCAGAGTTACCAAGTGGAGAAGTTACGGGTTGTAAAATGGGTAAAGCAGAAGGCCATGGTGAAAACTGGCACGGTCATGTTACAGCACTCACTGTGTCTCCTCGATGTTTGGGTCTTGCTGCAACATTGATAACGTGGCTAGAATATTTCAGAAAAGAAAACGAGCCTACTTCGTGGACCTGTTTGTCCGTGTATCGAACCAAGTTTCAATCAACATGTACAAGCGTCTTGGTTACACAGTGTACGGAACAGTATTAGAATATTATTCTGGTAACCCAAATGAAGATGTTTTTGATATGAGGAAAGCTTTGTCAAGCGATGTAAAAAAGAAATCAGTGATTCCGCTTGCGCATCCTGTGAGACCTGAAGTAGTTAAGATACAATTTCTGTATACATCCATTGTGTTATTTGACATGCTCGTTAAAGCTTCCTTTCCTTTGTGGTTTACCTGAGCACAAGAACCTGCGCACGGTTCTTTCTTTCCTGGGTACATTGAATCAAGGCCACACCCTCGTAACCTATTTCTGTAAATTTCATTTCCATACTCAATTATTACACCAACCACTGCACATATATAAAATTTACACATTAAAACATTAAAAACGCTCCGACATGTTTCGGTCCTAAGACCATCATCAGGGAGCAATATATTCCTTGCTAAATTCACACTAGAAATAGTCATAGATTAATTTCGCTGTACCAGTTGGGTGTTGTGGCAGCATGCCGTGTTGTGTAATGTTATGTTGCGGAGAGTGCCCTGCTACGGATGTGCATTCTGTGCTTCGTTGCGTGATAATAATTGAGTAACTCGACAACATGCACGGTGTAACAATAAAAATTTAAAAAATTTAATTTTCATACTTGACTATCTATTAATCAACTAGGTCTTGCGACTGGCCCCTTCCCCTCAGGTTTTCAGACCAAAGTTTTACGCGTGCTGTATTTCTTACTTATCTCAGCCTCTTGAACTTGATCATTCTATTTATGTTTTGTAGTGGAGAAATGCATACAGGGATTTGGTGAGGAGACGTGAAGGAAGGCCACTATGAAGACATTGACTTCAGATGGGAAGATAATATTAAAATTGATCTTAAACCAATATAATGACAGTGCATGGACTGGGTTCATCTGTATCGGGGTAGGGACAAATCATGCGCTCTTGTGAACATGGTAATGAACTGATATTTGAATAAAGGTTGACCAACTAGATGACACTTGCTTTATTATATATTGCTCAACATGTTTCAGACGTTAATACGTCCATCTTCAGGAGCTAGCGAGTACTTGTGTTGTGTAGGCTGA
>Ga0123352_10022285_pt1 | contig 10101 bp, 5 predicted proteins | sample TergutLab28metaG_FD_89700 | JGI IMG/M metagenome (GOLD analysis project Ga0123352, IMG submission 89700) | Labiotermes labralis P1 segment gut microbial communities from Petit-Saut dam, French Guiana - Lab288 P1 | ecosystem: Host-associated > Arthropoda: Insects > Digestive system > Gut ...
AAATTACTCTCACACTGCACGTGGAGCCACAAAACTTCCAACATTTGCTACGCTAAGCCCACTCTCGATAGCAACGCTACGCTTTGCCGCCAAGTCGGCCATGATGAGTTACTGATGACGCAACATAGCCGACAGTCTGTTGTTTTGAGTGCGTTCAGAATGCAGCGAGGGAGAGAAGGGAATTTGTGCTCGTAAAACGACGGACTGCCTGAATTTACTTGCTGCATATTTCATAGAGCAGAAAATTAGTAAATGATGGTCCAGAGGTGCAGAAACAGAAAAAGATGAAACACCTAGGTTAGGATGCAAATGAAGCTGTTGAAATATTCACAGCACAACGATATTTTTAAACAACCTAGTTTTGGCAAAGCCACGAGTTTCTCCAGTCCATTTTATAATAAGAAATTTATATACTGCATCAGTTTTCGTGTGTGTGGAACCCAAACGTCTTGTGACACAAGCTGCAGAGTAGGGTTTCTTAAATTTACATGGGCGACTTCAAAACAAGGCTTTGCAAAGGTACAGCGACACAAGTTATCCTACATACGAAGGCCAAAACAAATAATCGCCTGTACCATCGCGGAATGTTTCTAGCTACGGTTTAATCCCTTACTGTTACGGACATCCAGATCGTTTGGCTGGGAGCACAGCGACCGGGGTACGAAGAGGGATCATCATCTATCGCTAAAGTTAACAAAAATCTTCGAGCTGTGAGCGCATGCCTACCAAACCTTTCACTTCATATGATCATTACCTTAACACTTGACGTCCGAGTAGCTGATTCACTTCAGTGGGACAAGAGTTACAGTCTTTATGGCATGCTATTCTTTATGCAACAACATAAGACCGCTAAAGGAAGTTTCACAAAAGTTTACGTTGGATGTTTTTACTCTAATTTCTTGATACTCGCATATTCCAACTTTACTTCAAATCAGACAGTAATAGACAGTTTGCACGAAGACCTATATGGACATCTGCCCAGCACTCGAGCGAATAGCGCTAAATATTTCGCTCACGAACAGCAACACGTCGTAACCCACACAATTCGTCAAACTGAGATACCCGATTTACTGGGCAGTCGGGTTACAAGCACACCTTCTGTCAAAATGTCGTGTGGACAAAAAAACTGCTTGTCCCTACACTTCCGTAAAAACACAGCATGCTGAAGTGTTGTTCTGTTGAGGGTCGGTCCAGTTGTTTCTGTCTGCTGTAAAACTGTGTGCCGGCAGGTTACAACAAATTGCTGTTTCAGAAGCGATACGTGGGAGCGAAAAACGTTCCAAACGAACGTTTCAGGTACTGTACAAGTGAAACAGATATTTTTTTTTTAAATAGGCCTATGATTCTGTCATAATCTTTGCCGTGTTCGAGATACTTATGCAAGGGTCAGTGGAAATGCCGGAATTGTTATGCTTTGTGTACGTTTCCTACCTTGTTTTACTTTCTTACTACTTCTTCATTCCCATCCATCGCCTCTGACATATTTATCTGCTCCTTTCCGTGTTCCTACACTCAGAAAACATGAATGTCTTACGTGAACATATTTGTAGCATATGTTCTACACTTTCTATCGGCCTTCATCAAAAACACAACCTTCGATGTCGGTACAGGGTCTAGGCTACGGAATGAATGGCGAGGGGTTCGAATTCCGGTAGAGGCAAGAGATTTTTCTCCATTCTAAAACGTCCAGGCCCGCTCTGGGACCTATTCAGCCTCCTCTCCAATAGGTACCGGGGGTTCTTTACCGTGGGTAAAGCGGCCGAGGCGTTAAGCTAATCATTCACCTCCTTCTAGTGCCGATGTTAATGAGTGCAGCTTTACTTCTAGTCCTCCTACACGCCTTCACGGCGCGGACAGTGACGTTACCGTATCTTTAAGAAATACAAGCAGACTATCGCCTTGTCGGCAGAACACCTCATCGTATTCACCCTCTGAAGCCTGAAAGTTGTTCTGAATAACATATAAGATTCAATTCTAAGTTAACAGGAGACATTCCGTCTTTAGTAGAGACCAACCAGTAACAGCTCTTCACTGTGCGAAGCATAGGGAAGACCTAAGTACACTGCGTGGGAGAAATGAAGAGTTGTTTCACGTTACAGCAGGTGGTGCTCTGACAGCCCTGCACTCTCTAACACCCCCTCTGCAACTATTTCTTTTTTCATGACTCGACAGCCTTGGTGAGCCTACACCTCCTAATTGTTGATGTTTCGAGATAACTGGGTTTATATAATGTGCAGTACCTTGTGACTAAACAATATATACACACAAATGTTTTGATAACGAAACATTATCCCACTTAAGTAGAAAAGATTTGAATGTATACTATATATTAATGGGGACCACGGTAGCACAGTGGTTAAGGTGCTGTGCTACAAATCGGAAGGTCGCTGGTTCGAGCCCAGCTGGTGTCATTGGAATTTTTCATTGACATAATCCTTCCGATCGCACTATGGGCCTGGGGTCGACTCAGCCTCTAACAGAAATGAGTACGAGGAGTATTTCCTGGGGGTAAAGGCGGTCGGTGTGTAAGGCTGACAACCTTACCACCATCCTGTGCCGCTGTCATGTAATCTGGGAACCCTAACTTCCTGGAACCCTCTGGGCCACTCCAGGCCTGTAACGGGACTGCTTTACCTTTACCTTACTATATATTAATTTTCTAAATAGCTTCCAACAATTGTTTAGTATTATAAAAACATTGACACATCACAGACTACAAAAAACATTCATTTTAAACAATTTTAAAATATTTTAATATATTTTTAAGTCTTATGGGATCCCATATTACATGAATGCTATTTGCACTGCATGCACCTGATTCGAAGTTTTGTAAAGATGACCTGATGATGGTCAATTGACCGCAACATGTCGTCAAGAGAAAAAGAAAATATATTGTGTGTTTTACTTAAACCAGAAACTATTTTGTTTTGTTTCAGTTTCGAGATAACACTCAGACACACCGCCCTCGGTAGGACTCCTCTACCCGACAACACAACACACACATTAGACAGGCATCCGTGCCGCAGGCGGGATTAGAACCCACAATCCCAGCAAGCGAGCGGCTGCAGACCTACGTCTTAGACCGCGCGGCCACTGGGACCGGCTGTGTACGAACTGTACTTAGAGCGAGAGAGGGGTGCCCCTTACATGTAGGCAACCGCAAGTTCCCACCAGTTTTGCGGTGTTGTGTAACTTAAGGCGGTTCCACTATTTTCTTATTTCCTGCTCACAAGGCGCAGCTACGTACTCCCTGTGTATTTTGCAATCTAATCGTTTAACGACTGTAAGTCAGGCACAGGACTGCGATCATAAACAATGAACTGGGGCAGAGGCAGAGCGCGCTCCATATACGAAGATCATCAACAGGGCGCAAGTTATTTCAAGATTATGGCTTCTCAGAAAGCAGCTAGGCATTGTAATGAGTAGCTCTGAACCCCTCCTCTTCCCTCCTCACTGCTCACTTTCTGTCTGTTCCTCTGCCTATCGCATTTCCACCCATTACTGCTATAACGTGTACTGCTTTCTTTTTCATCTACTGCCTCTCTTAATGAAAAAAGGTACATTTAACAAGATCACCACAGTGCAAGTGAGATCTGCTTTCAAATTCTGAACCATAGAACCGATTACCACGAAAACCTGTATGGTGTTATATTACTGGAGGTTGCCGAAACATTGCGCATTTTACTTTCCCACAATCTATGATAACAACATGGCGGGTGCGCGAATTCGTCAGATGATAATGCCACTGGCGCCTCTTATTACAGAGTCCCAAAATGAAGTTTGCGACCTCCGCTGAGGTAATATATTTGTTGAACGAAAAATAACGAGTTTGCTGAATAACAAATTTTGTTTAGCTTCCGGTTTTATGGCAATAACCAACGAATCTTTCATCAAGTACTGTTAGGATGAGATGGTCGGAGCATATGGCACGTACGGAAAAAAGAAAAATGCATACAGGATTTCGGTGGGGAAACCGAAAAGAAATAAATAAACAGCTTGAAAGACCTCGGCGAATATGGACGGATATCAAAATGGATCGCAAAGAAAACAAAAAGACGGGAAGATGTTGATTGGATTATTCTGGCTCAGGATAGGGACTCGTAAACACGCTACTAGAACTCAGGGCTCCATACAATGAGTTGGGCTTACGCAGCTAAGACTCTATCGGCCTCTGAAGAAGGACCCTCTTCTAGGGCGTTGGTCGACTAATGAACATTTGGAGCATGGCATGAGCATTTATTATTGCGATTCATCACAAACGCAGCTATGTATTATACATGAAGCACTGTTTGTATGTAACAGTTACAAACATTGCAACATCCGAATAGCTGATCAGTCTTCCATTCCTGACACAAATAAAACACCACCAATTATGATACAAACAGATACGTAGAAGGAGAAACCCTAGAATGTGTAACAGGAAACAAGGCCATGCAGTTCTCTTACGGGCGGGCGATGTTCTCTGCTAGCAGCCCACATATGTACAATACGGTGCAAGCGTTCGTGTCTAGACACATGCAACTGAATATTTCTTTCACTACGTCATTTCTTTGTACAATTCCAATGACAAGACTGCTGGTGCCAGGGGCGGAGTTGCCAGTGACAAACAGTCGGAAATATTCAGACAACTGACCTTGTGCCTGTAAGCCCATATGACACGAAATTGCGCCACACAAGAAACTACAGGATGATAACAAGATTGCTGCATGTGTTCATGGCTGTGACGTACAGCGAGCCAGTGGACAGTACCAACGGTTCGGAGAAAGTTGCTAACCACATCTTCGGTGCAAGGAGTATACAGGCATATCGAGCAGTGACAGTTAAAATGAAATCTAAGGTCCTCACGAAGATATTAGGGTCTTCTGCGATGTGACGCCGTGTAGTCTCGTAGGCGTCTGTCTTACGTTTACGAATGCACCCTGAAGACAGACGCAGATAATGCGTGGGAAACGGTGGTACATTTCTATCAAAATGCACAGCGGCGCATTCTACAACAAGATACGATGTCATCAAATCCAATGAATCTAACTAGATTGCGAAGTAATATGGGGGAATTTTAATAATTTAATTCCTGCCCAAGTGGGATTTGTGGTGGACAAAGTGGCACTCGGACACGTTTTCCCGCGAGTATCTCGGTTCTCCCATCTCAGTATCATTCCACCAATGCTCCATACTCGTACATGTATCACTGACGCATATAATCTTGGCAACTATGTGCGTCGTTAAATAACACACTCTAAAAACAAATGCGTATCGTACATACGACGCAGAGACAGTCGCGGATACATGTAACGGCGACGAGCAAGGAGCGAACCTAGGCCCACGGCAGGAGAAGCGGGTAGTTCAAGGCAAGCCATGCCAGAATGCATGAGGAAATAGAAATGCGAGCCTGAAACAAAGGGGACAGAACGGGTGAGGAATTACGTGAAAGAAACAGCCGAATGTCCTCGGATTTTGGTGGGGAGGCCTGAGAAAAAGGCTACTTTGAATACCTACACGCAGATGGGAGACTGATATTAAAATGGGTCTTCACAAAGTGGGATGGGAGGGCATGGGCTGGATTGATCTGGCTCAGGATACGGACAGGTGGCGGGCGCATGTGAATGCGGTAATGAACTTTCGGGTTGCATAAAATGCGGGGAATTTCTTGACTGGCAGAGAACCGGTTAGCTTCTCAGGAAGGACCCTGCTACATGGAGTTAGTTAGCCACTTGGTTGGAGAAGACGGAGTGGAACTGTAATTGATACTAAATCTCTAGGAGAAAGAAATGAAAAGCGCTTGAGAAGAATACGTAAGAAGTTAACGTAGAAGTTTTATACCCAAGCGACAGATTCAGGAGTAGAGGAAGGAGGAAATGGTATCAGCTGACACGACACGCACGACAGTCAGTAATGCGTGCGGAGTTCACCATGCAGCTGCCGGAATTTTGTTGAGCGAGCAAGAGAAATATCCCTGCAACTGAGCCTCTGACGTACGCGCTATGACGTGCAGCACAGCAGAAACGTTATGAAAGGATATAAAGAATCAATGCACACCCTGCCCTTCAAGATGGAAGCAACATATTCCTCTGAAACGTTACCATCCACCTACCAGACTGCATGGCGCGACAACGAGAAGCCAAATCTTAAACGCACCTCGAACTGAACATCACAACACAATTTCCTCCACATTTCTTTACAATCAACGCGAAAAGGAACACGAAGCGTGTCTTGCCGTGTGAAACGTAAGTCTCACAGAAACACTATCACTGGCTTGTCTGTGCTCAGATATCGCCACTCTGACGACTGCTCAAAGAAACAAACGAAACAGATAAGGAACAAAGGAACAAAAAACAAAAGGAGTATGCACACTAGCCCTCGCTTGTTTCCTGTTCTGCCATTACCCATCTTTCTTGCCTCCTAAAGACCGATCTATGCCCCCCCCCCCATTTCAAAACAAACAAAGCCCCACGGCAGTAACAACTTCAATACTCAGAGAGATACAGCTGCTTGCAGGTTAACTGTTCCTCTCTTAACTCTAAATGGACCAGAAAGCTCCTCTACTCTGCACTGGCACTGTACGTGTTTCAAAGCGCGTTCTTTGTCAATTTGAATCCAACAATCATCTTCATCGCAGACGGAAATAAATTCCTTTTGTCTTATCCATCTTGTGTAAAACTCCCGTTGTAGAAATGAGTAACGCAAAGCTACATATACATCTATTGTTGGCAAGGCTAATTAGGAACAGACTAATTATTATTTTCCTTTGTATCTCGTTTAATATTCGACAGACAAAGCATTGGGAATAAGTATATTTCAGGGAAAGATGGTTTTCAATTTCGAAGTGTGTTTCAGAACGCTAAAGATGTCTGCGTTCTGCATTATGCATTGTAGCACTCTTGTGGCAGAAACCTACAGCTGGTAAAGTTAGAAGCAAGCACAGTTGACGGCCGATCACGTATCAGTCCCTCCGAATTTAAATGTATACATCATGTATACACCAACCATTGTTAACTGTTATGCCGCCTTCATAAAAATCGATATAAAGAAGAATAACAATTAAAAAATAAATACATAAAACATAAGCCACACAACTGAACACGCTGGCGACACTATTACTCGCCCCCGCTATCAGCCAGTCGTTCCAATCACAGCTTTGTATTTGCATAAAAAAACTGTTTGTACTCAATTAATATACCAACTAATGCACTTATATAAAAGTTACAATTAAAACACTAAAACTGCTCCGACATGTTTCGGTCCTAAGACCATCATCAGGGAGCTGTATTTGTTTGCCTTGCTAAAGTCACATTAGTCACTAATTAACTTCGTTGTACTAATAGGGTGTTGTGGCAGCATGCCATGTTGTGTAATGTTATGTTGCAAAGAGTACCCTGCAGGGCACTCTTTGCAACATAACATTACACAACATGGCATGCTGCCACAACACCCTATTAGTACAACGATGTTAGTTTATGACTGGTTTTAATGTGGCTTTGAATGTGACTTTAGCAAGGCAAACAAATACAGCTCCCTGATGATGGTCTTAGGACCGAAACATGTAGGAGCAGTTTTAGTGTTGTAATGTGTAACTTTTATATAAGTGCATTAGTTGGTATATTAATTGAGTAACTCGACGACATGCACGGTGTAACAATGAAAATAACTGTTGGTACATTGCAATTTCTAAATTAAATTTTGTGGTATGCCAGCGAAGAAGTCTGAGAACCCTCGGTTTAAATAGTTGTTAAGAACTATAGTATAGGCAACTTCTGGGTGTGTCTTTGAAGATAATAAAGGAATTAGTAGGCTATTTTAAAGGCATTAAAAAATCTCAGTGTGAACCCAAAATATCAGCCTACACTAGATATTACAGACATTTTACCCTGTTATTGCTGTATACTAATTTACGAAAGCAATGGCGACCACAAAATTACCAATTCACTCACAACACGCCATGTTTCCACCATAAAACACGCTGCCAACGGCGACAGTATGCAATGGAATATGAGATTCTGCAGGCTTTCATCATGAAATACAATTATTCAAATTTCACAAATGTGAAGGTTACAAAAATTGTTAACTTCAAGGAGGGCATCACGAAGTGCTCTAACGAACTATATAACATATTGGCTAGACACGTCAGCACAACAAATATTTATTTGTGTATATAAACTACATGTTTCGACCTGTTAACAGTCATCATCAGGCCTCCAGCAGAATAAGTCTCAGGTGCTGTTTAGATATTGGGATCCCAATATTTTTACAGTTGTGAACGTACATAAAAACTGATATTGCATAAAATGTGAAACATTTAATGTCTGGTTAAAACAAATTAAAACAAGAGTAGGTATTTGACATTATGGACCGGTTTTGTCACCCTTAGAGTGCTCTCTGGATTATGGTTACTGTACTTTCACTCGGTGCGGTGGGACTTGTGTGGTACAGCCTCTCATGGTTGTCCGTGTTGTCCAATGTATTTCAAATTGACGGTTTATTATTTAACGCTTGTTACTTAAAAGTTATTAATTATAAAACAACCATAAAAGTCTCTCAAAATAATAGCTGTTTATGGTTTTTCACGTCGGAATTGAGTAAAAAGGCGATATTTTAAGTGTTCCATTTTGGTTATCTTTGTTTTGATAAATAATAAACTATGTAAACCTCTGAATGATTTCGGACATGAGAATTTCAGCCTGACAAGACCCTTATTTTCATGTGCTATAGCAGTATCTTGAGACATAATTAACTGAACGTGACGTAAAGCAGCATCATGTACCGTGCGAACGCAATATTTTGGCTGCTACGAGCAGAACATGGCGTATTTAACAGGAAATTAATTATGAGCTCTAAAACAAGTGACGGCATTTTATAAGCCACATTCCTGTCTCTGGACCAACTTATGAAATTATACTATCAGATCTAGGTCTCTTTGAAGTTGCGACCAGCAGTCCACACCGGTCGAAGATCGGATTTTCTACTGTACAGATCATATGGGATCGAAGAACAAGAAACTGTGAAGGATAATGGAAAAAATTACAACGAGGAGCTCCAAAATTACAACAAGGAGCTCCAAAATTACAACGAGGAGCTCCAAAATTACAACGAGGAGCTCCAAAATTACAACAAGGAGCTCCAAAATTACAACGAGGAGCTCCAAAATTACAACAAGGAGCTCCAAAATTACAACAAGGAGCTCCAAAATTTTAACTTAGCACTAAAACATTACCAGAGGTATCCATAAAAGTGGGGAATACATGTAGTGCGAATGCTGGCTACGAAAAAGGGCACACACAATTGTACATGTATAAAATAAAACTCTTTTAGAATCTGAACGTAGATGGAGAGATAATATTAAAAGTGACGACATAAAAGTACAGGGTGACGGTGCGAGCAGCACACAACAGGCTGATGGTACGGACCAGTGTCGAGGTCTTGTGCACAAGGCAGTGAGTCTCCGGGTAACATGGCAGGAGAAGGTGTTCTTGAATAGCTGAGCAATATCATGTCGGAACCTTATGGACATATCAGTCGGTGTCGTTTTTACAGATGAGCAACCGCTGAACAGCCCCTCCGACGCTTCTCATACATACAGTTAATGAAGGGACTCTCCCATTCCCTTACATCTCCCACAGCTTACAATCGTATTGTTGAGGTTAATAAGGAACGTCCCAAAGCGAGTCATCCGCCTGTGTGCGACACAAAGCGGCTCCCTCTCCTATTATTAGTTTATCGTGCTAATCTGCAACCCATCCAACGTGTTTGCTCGGCGCGTCATATACATAGCAGGCGTTGGGCTTAGCGCAGCTACGGCAATACAACTGAGGTGGCAAACCAACATTCCATGGTACCTGCCGTTCTTAATGTTTATCTACGCGAGACATCAGAGTATATGAAACTCTTGGATTGTGAGTGGAGTCACAGGCTGTAACAAAGTAAAAGTCTTGTTTTTTGTTGTGTATTGGACCGTGCATCATCTTGATAAATGAAGAAAAAAAATCAAACTAGGTGCCACTTATTACTTTATTATGCTTATGCAAGGCTCAACATGTTTCGGGCACCATTATGCCCATCATCAGGAGCTCACGACGATAGCGTTGGTTACCACATAGGCCGTCTGGT
>Ga0123352_10022290_pt1 | contig 10100 bp, 7 predicted proteins | sample TergutLab28metaG_FD_89700 | JGI IMG/M metagenome (GOLD analysis project Ga0123352, IMG submission 89700) | Labiotermes labralis P1 segment gut microbial communities from Petit-Saut dam, French Guiana - Lab288 P1 | ecosystem: Host-associated > Arthropoda: Insects > Digestive system > Gut ...
GCTTGGTAGCAGGTTTCCTTGCCTAGGGGAACAGAGATGCGTGTGTGAGTAGGATGGCTGAATGACCTATTCTATTATGCGTGGGAGGGTTCTTTTGTTTTGTGAAAATGTAAACATGAAGCATATGTGGACTTACCTAAGCTGTTGGTGCTAACGTGTTCCTGTCTTGCTTGTCCCCTGGTTGGTGTGGGTCTGTATGGGTGGCGGTGCTCGCTGATGGAGACCTCCCTGTGCCGTGTCTTTGTGGTAGGTTCATTCTCGTTGTTCACTGTCAGGTGTGGTTGTATAACTGGGTGTTATGTTTACTATGCGGCTGGATCTTTCACTGTGTGGTACGTGGTACTGGGAGGCACTTGTACTGTTGGTCGGAGTTTTACTATGTAGAGTTCCTAGACTTCCTAGTGAGAATGTTGTTCAGGTTTGAGTGACTTAACAAATTTATTTTTTTTTTTGCTGATCATTAGGCAACTGGCAGATTACTTCCTGAACAGAGTAGTTTTACTGGTATGTTTTAGTATCCGATCTGTATAATCAGTAACACACTAATGAAAAGTATTGAGTTGCAGAGTCGTATAATGTCGGTTTTGTAATAACCACTGAGCCAGCAGAAGTATGTTAAGGAAAGTAGGCATCATAAAACAAGAATTGGGGTTGAGTTGAAATCTACTGCCAAGTATTTAGTAGATCTTTATTGAAATCAGAGAATAGAGACACGCTATTCCAACTGGTTTCGTACCCTGGGATAATATCTTCAAGCAGATGAGTTCTTTCTTTTTCGGCTCCTAACATTCTCACATGGTAGGCGTGTGCGTAGTTTGCAGCCTACCGCGCCGTGAGTGCGCCTCGGCATGAGGTAACGGAATTATGTAATCTGTGACTAGTGGCGTGATCAGTGGTTTATGTTGCGCTATTGAACGTGAAGTGGTGGGGTAACATGACGATCGAAAATTCAAAACGTTGGGAGCGTCTGTTGACAGAGCATATTATTTGTGGTCGTCCTTGACTGTATATGAACATTGTAAACATCAATATTCGAGTCTGAATGTTAACTTGCAGGTTGTCGGGTAAGAACATTTGATCAGATAATTCGTCGGATACTAGGTGCTTGGAAATCCAAAATGAGTTCGAAGGATGGTCTATTCAGCTACCAGACGCTTGTACATGCCGTTGCGGGGGCAGCTGTAAGTGTACACGTTATACGTTGTAAATAGTTTTACTGTATTGAAGGTAATATTACTAGTAATGCCACCTTGCATATGAGAGGCCTTTTTATTATCAGGAAAGTGATGAAGTTCTCAATTTTCTGGATGTTTTGATTTCGTTGTGAATTCTTAAAATTAAATGTTAAACGGTGGTTATGATGAGAGGCAGATTTTGGGCTCCTCATGAATTAATAATCGAAATGGTTTCGTAATGGTTGCCTAGTTGAAATGGATTGTAACAGAATTCACATCAGCGATTCCTCTGTTTACGGTATTTAAAAAGAATTACTTCTTGTGGAATTTGCTGAAAAATGGAGACATTTAGGACGCCCAAGAAGTTGGCAATACCTATGTCTTAATGATAAGTTGTCAGCATTGTCAAATGGAGTTCTTGTTTGTAATGTTTTGAGCAATTTTGAAATCCCGTACTAGTGTCTCACATCATTTAGCTTTGTGGTGCAAGATCCAAACTGTAATATTCATTTATCCATAATTTAATGTTGCAGGGTAGTGTTGTTGCAATGACAGCGTTCTTTCCACTGGACACTGTTCGGTCACGATTGCAATGTACGTATTCAAGCATGGTGATGAGGCATGAATGTGTATCTCTCAAAATTATGTTATTATTTGGTGTAAGTACAACACAGTGGTCTGTTTTACATTGAAACTATATCCAGAAAAATTTTATAAACCATACTAAAGCTACAGAAGTGAGCCAGATGTGGAGTAGAGAGAATTTGAGGCTTCCTGCTGTCTGCTTAAATTTGTTAGTGTTATTACCAGTAAGTGAAACTGAGTTTCAGTAATAGGTTGTGAGGGTTTTACCAGTTTGAAAATATTTGTATTATGTTGTATGTTTGGAGTTGGAGCATCCCTGAACTTTCAAGTGACAGGTACAGGCAGGCCATGTTTGCCAGGCATTGTGTTTATATGTACTGATAAGGTAATTAGTGGTGGGAGTGTGTCACCAGTATGTTCTCTACTGTGACATTAGTTATTTTAGATTCAGTCATTGCCTTGAGCAGGTCATTTAAACATTTAAACGTGTGTTTGTACAAGAGGTTATGTTTCCTTTTCTTGTGATGTAGCAACACCATAATCTTGACCAGTAACCCAGTCAGAGTTCACTTCTATCAGTTTGCTGTATGGTTAGTACCAAGAGTGTAGCACTGTACTCCTGTTACATGGTACTTATGTTAATGTTCAGTAACTTTAAATGAAACTCAAATGTAACTGCAGGTATCCGTGGTTATTGTAGTGTAAAGTTCACATTATTGCATATTCTTTGTTATTTAATTTGTTTCAGTGGAAGAAAATAGAGAAGCGAAGAACACATGTAGTGTGCTTATTGACTTGGCAAGAGAAGAGGGATTGTAAGTGTTTCGGATTTAAGACTTTGTGTTTGGATGCATTCGGTTAGTAAATAGTTGCTAATTTCATGTAATATTTCTAAACCCACCTGCTTTTTTTTACTTATTCTGATTTGAAAATTAATATTGCTTACTTTCTTACTTACATACTTAATTACTTACTTACTTATTTACTTACTTACTTACTCACTCACTCACTCACTCACTCCATGGAACACAGTCCTTCTTAAGAAGCTAACTGGTTTTCAGCTAGTGAAGAAATTCCCCTCATTTTACGGAACCCCAATGTTCATTGCCACATTCACAGTTGCTGGCCACCTGTCCCTATCCTGATCCCACTTCCTCAAGATCCATATTAATATTATCCTCCTATCTACTCCTGGTTCTCCTAAGTGGTATCTTTCCCTCAGGTTTCCCCACTTCAACCCTGTATATGCCTCTCTTCTCCCCCATACATGCTACATGCCCTGCCCATCTCATTCTTCTTGATTTTATCACCTGAACAATATTGGGTGAGGAGTACAGATCATTAAGTTCCTCATTATGTAGTTTACTCCACTCCCTTCTTACCTCGTCCCTCTTAGGCCCAAATATTCTCCTGAACACCCTATTCTCAAACACTTTCAACCTATATTCCTCCCCCAGTGTAAGCGACCAAGTTCCACACCCATACAAAAAACTGGCAAAAATTATAATTCTTTACATCTTAATCTTTAAATTGTAGTTGATATTGTGATGTCCAAATTCATAGCTGTAGCCACACGTGGTTTGTGTGCAGAAGGAACATTATTATGCAACATTGAGGTTCTCACAGCAGTGCTTTTGAGGATTCAGGTCTCGCGTGATCTGACGTGATGTTTCAAAGTTCATAGCACCTCATCTTCAAAGGTAGGCAGTCCGAGAAGAAGACCTCTTCCTTTGACAGTGAAGGTGCTATAGTGATTTTAAGCATCAGGAACTGCACGCCCAGCAACACATTGTCACATTCTAGAAGACCTGAATCATCAACTTCTAAATATATCTAGGTTGCACTGAGTCTGCTTCATTGCATATACATTCTTGCTTTTTTCTCATGTGAAAACTGCCCTTCTTATTTCTTCATCTTGACCCAAGCATTAAAGGCAGACTGTAGTTCAGATGAACCAACCTGTGAGTAGTGCTTTGTGTTCTCAGCCCCACTTTATACCGGGGCATGGTCCCTGTCCTGGAGAGCTTGTGTGCTTCCAACTTTGTGTATTTCTACACATTTCACGGGCTCAAGCGGCTTCGTGCAACGTCTGCTGATCAGAATGCTGGCAGGGACCTTCTCTTGGCATCAGTAGCAGGTGTGTCATCATGTTGGTGATGAAACTTCGAGATTAATCATGAAAGTAACCGTAGAAGTTGGTGTGGTGGTAATGCCCCAAACTTATATTTAGGAGGAGCCTGGTATAAATGTTGGCCAGGTTATCATCTGTACTATTTGAGGGGTTTTTTTTTTATATAATTTTCTAAAATTTGTTGAAGTATATGCTATGTTAGTACCTTGTTTAGGCCATGACTGCTTTATTTAAAATGCTTATATATAATGAGTGATTATACCATTCAACACTGCTTAATATTACTTACTAACAGCATCATAAAGTAAGTTGCAAAAGAAGGCCATAGACATATTTCATTTGGCCAACTAAGTAATAATTAATTCTTTTACATTTAGGGACATAAAGTGTAACATTTGTGTGTTTCTTATTGTGATTTAATTTATTAGGATCAAGACATTTTTCTAATGATAGAATCAGAAGTGACACCCAAAATGTTGGGTTTTATTCACGATTCCAGATTGCATATTTGAATTTGTCTGTGCACTGTTTCATTCCAAATTTGTGTACCTTATCCCTTACCACTTCACAAGACCATATGCTAGTCTCAGAAATGTAGTGATGAATGGCCTCACATGCCACAGTGTTGGTCTAGGCATAGCAATTTACGTAAATGTCCATACTAACCCAGAAAACCCCAGGCCATCAAGAGGTACAACAGCCATTTAAATCCATCTCCTATTTCTCTTTATTTCTTTCTTTCTTTCTTAGTGACTCACCTACTCACTCACTCACCATCCCTGAATAATGTGTTTTTTTATGCCTGTTGTGTGGAGTTCTTGAGAAGCAGTAAGTAGTATTACAGCAGTGTTGCCACATGGATTTCTTCCATTCATAACATAGAAAGATTAAATTTGTATCCAGATGTAAAACTGAGGTTGAACAACGGCACATGCAAAATTGTGTTGCGCCAAAACACCATTATTATTACCAGATCCCTCAATACATTTTAAATATGTGAATAATCAGTATTTATAACAAGTACCTGAAACAAGTTGTATGCAAATTCAGCAGTTTTTACTCAGCATTGGTGATTGACCCTTCATATTTTTCCTGTTGTATTCACTACATACACAAAGTACATGTTTTATGCACTTGTCTTGTTCTTGAAAAATTGGGCATAAATCTAGAAGTCATAAATCAAAAATGATATTCCCATTTGAAAAAAAAAAAGGCTTAAATAAATGTAAATAATTTTTGTAGAGGACATCCCGTTGTGTTTAAGTATAATATTAAAATGAAATAAAATATGCACTTCTTCAAACACAACTATCTTATATTTAATTAATTAATTAATGAATTAAACAATGTTATTAATTAATTAATAAAATGTAAGATAATTGTGTTTGATGAAGTATATGTTTTATTTAATTTTAATATTAAATGTAAATAAACCTGCCAAAGGGCATTAAACTGAAAATGAGAGAGCACAGATTAAGAAGTGGTGCAAATTGGTAGGGAGTGTTGAAGCAAAAAGATGTAAAACAAATGGGCATAAACAGTGCCTTGGTGTATTTAAAATAGTACTGTTAAGTAATCGAAGAATGGGGCAATCTTTCTTGTATTCTGCTCGCAGGTATTGTGAACGTGTTCACAACCACACCTCTCTGGGTTGTGAATACACGCCTAAAGATGAAAGGACTTGGTTCCAGAAATGGACATGGGACAGCAGAACACGTGGCGGATCAATACAGCGGTCTGATAGGTATGACAGTAGCAGGCGACATTGTTTAGTTTCAATGTTGTCCGTAGGTTATGAGCAGAAGGGGGAGGGCGGAGACATGCAGACATTATGTGTATGTGTTACCTAAAAGTTGATTTGTTGTCATAATAATAATAATAAACTCATAAAATTAATCCCTTTAAATAGAGGATCAGACACCAATAATAAAATGTGTATAATGCATTTTAATGTATCTTACAATCAAGATGTAGGGCAGTGCAATTATCTTGGTTGTGGGTGAGTGTTCTCCTTTAACCTCTAGACGCCTAACGTCAACTATAGTTGACATACCGCACTGCTAACCTCCAAAGTTGCATTTTATATATTTATTCAACAAATATAGGTATCGAACATTTTAAACATGGTATATACTCTCCGTTTTTTTATCTTAAAAATGCAGTTTGTTTCATAATTCTAACGTATTTGGTTCCTGTATTATTCACATTTTATATACAGGGTGTGCTAAAATTAAAAAAATAATTCCGGCACCAAAAGGTGAATCAACTGACTTCCTTGAAATTTGGGATGAACATAATTTCATCAGAAGCTGCCCCAGTTTTCTGTGTTTACAGGAGGGCTTGGGTAGTGATTTCAAAATAATTGGTTGTGGTATATCTTGGTTTGTGTGTGATGTCACAATCCCAGATTTTATAGAGGCGTATACAGAGGGGATTAGTGCATGAACATCATGTTACCTTGTCATGTGACAGGTTCAAACAACATTGTAGACACACACATTTGTAAGGGGGGAGCAACACTAACATCAGTTAATACCTTATCCTTAAATTATATATGACAGTAGACTTTGAAGACAATATTCAGCTTCTGTTGAGGTAATTTTTTGAAGGAATTTAAAACAGTAGCTTGATAACTGTATGAAATTCATTGTTTAGTTTTTACTAAGAAGGTAATACATGATGAACCATTGGAGCAAGGGATTTGAAATTTGGCATGAAGGTAGATTAGAAATACCTACACACTGATAAAGTATTGTTTGTAAGTTAAGTATCACAAACACAGGGACGCTGCTGACCTTTGGGCTTGTATCTGGCAGATACACATAGATCTACTCGGGTAGAAAGTTGTCAGAAAGAAAGTAATAATATGAATCAATAATCAGTGACAATAATGATGACAGTAAGCTGTAAGACATTTGCAATTGCAAGGAGGATTTGGGAGGTTGGTGTGATGACAGTAAGCTGTAAGATATTTGCAATTGCAAGGAGGATTTAGGAGATGGGTGTGATGACAGTAAGCTGTAAGACATTTGCAATTGCAAGGAGGGTTGGGGAAATTGGTGTAATGACAGAGTAAACTGTAAGACATTTGCAATTGTAAGGAGGATTTGGGAGATGGGTGTGATGATAGTAAGCTGTAAGACATTTGCAATTGCAAGGAGGATTGGGGAGATTGGTGTAACAACAGTAAGCTGTAAGACATTTCCAATTGCAAGGAGGATTGGGGAGATTGGTGCAGTGACAGAGTAAGCTGTAAGACATTTGCAATTGCAAGTAGGATTGGGGAGATTGGTGTTATGACAGTAAGCTGTAAGACATTTGCAATTGCAAGGAGGATTTGGGAAATGGGTATAGGTGTCATACTGTACACTTAATATGTGAGAGCTCCTACTATTGAATCTTGACCAGGGAGCAGACTCTCAAGATTTTTCTGTGGTTTTGATTATTTGACACACATGTTGGGATTGTACCTTAATTAGCCTTGGCTGTAGTAAATTTGACCAGTGTTTTGTCTGTTGTCTGTACTCTAGACTTACCAAAAACACATCGTTTGAGAGACCATTCATCTGTGTTTTCAGGTGGGGATTGTCCTTTGTTAGGCCTGTTCCAAAAACCTAGCCCATCACTATACCTGGCTGTCTGTAACAGGCCCAACACAGTAGGATACCCACCTGTTGGTCCCTCCCTGCCTCCCCACTAAAACCAAAATATATAAATAAATACAATTTCTGAAACACTGTTTTTTTCTGTTAATCATTGACATAGGACAGTGTGCAAAACATTGGTCAATGTTGTTACAATATACTATGTTCAGAACCCTGTAAAGTGGTTTCAGGCCTTTACTGGTTCCTTCCAGCTCCTTTCCAGTTGAAATTTCATCACTGTTTTATAGTCTGACCCTAACCGTTGTAAAATAAACTGAAGGAAAATTATGAAAAGGGTTAATTTTAAGTAATGTAATTATTTGTCATTTTTGCAGTCTTTTGATGGAGCTAGAAGCATTTAAAATATTAGGCAGTGTATGTTCTTAATCACAGTTTGTTCTGGAATAAAATTATTTAAGAAGCCAAGCTTGTATAAATTAAAGTATCAAAGGGTACAGCAGATAACATCTGGCAAGGGATGTTGGATATTGAGCTATAATTGTATTTGTGTAGGTGGACTGGTGAAGATGGCGCAGCAAGAGGGTGTGACCAGCCTATGGAATGGCACTATACCGTCTCTTATTCTAGTGTCGAATCCAGCGATACAGTTCATGACGTATGAGGCCATTAAGAGAAGACTACATGCTCTCTTTGGCAAGCAGCACCTGTCTGGACTGGTTTATTTCTTTGTGGGAGCAGTGGCGAAGGCGGTGGCCACTGTCCTCACATACCCTCTGCAGCTAGTCCAAACCAAACTAAGGGTAAGAGACCACCATCCTAGTGTCAGTGTTCACAGTGGACCCATTTACGAGAGTACTTTCCTAGAAGACACTCACCACTTAACTTCAACCTGGTGATAAGTTTAAGAATGGATGGAGCAATACCTCCACTACCACAGATGCCTTCATGGCATGCAGAGGGACACATTGTATGTCATTTAGCTGTGCCAGACAAGAACACTTTCACCACATGTAACAGTTGAGCAGTTAGCAGTCATGCCTTATATTTGAAAGGTCATGGGTTTTAATCTTGGCATGGAAACCAACTATCCTGACTGGCTTTTTTGTGGTTTTCACCATGCCTTGTAGGTAAATGCCTGGATACTGAATTGTGTGTTGTACATTCATTTAGGTCATGACTGCTTCTTTCCGCATCCTTTCCAGTGCTTTGTATACTAGTCGTACCATTCAGTGCTGTTTACTGTCACCTATTGTCAGCACCACTGTTCAAATACGGAAGTGTAACAAGCTTTGATACTTCATTCGAAACTATTACTAGTTCATAAAATTGTAAAATGGCCTGACTGTAGAAAGAAAGAAGTGAAAGGAGGCTTCCACCCCCCACCCCCCTTATTCTGTATTGTTGTCATTCTCCCTTTGTCCCCTTCTTTCCTTCTCCTCCTCCACCCCAATCTCCCCACTCCCTCCATCCCTTCCTTCAAGTAAAAGTACTGTGTAATGTTCATGTAGTGATGTCTGAGGGAGAATATGTATGTTGCATATCAAAGTTTGTAGTTCTATATATGTAACTTGATGCCAGTCGTAACAATTTAAATGTGTTTAATTTCAGCATGGACATAATTACAGGGATCTTCCTCAGAATGCTGGTACAATTCAAATGACACTGTACATTCTCAGGTAAGTCAGATAAAAGCTTCAAGCAGCTTTTACAGAATAATTCCAAGTTTTGGAGTGTGGTATTTTGAATTTGACACTTGAGTATATGAAAAGGAAGGAGGGAGCAGGTTTCTTCACAATATCTGTAACCACATACCAGACTGTACAGTGTACTGCCAAAAAACCACAATGAAGACCTTCATATGTGGCAAACAAAAAAATTTCAACTTTTTACTTTTAAGCTAGATTGTTAATTAGGATTGTTGAAGGTAAGGATAGGAATTTAAAGAAAGGAAACATTAATAGTCTGAATCATTAGTTAAAAGGTACAGCATTGTAACCTCCCTACAGTCAGTGAATGGTGAGAGTAATAATAAAATGCTAGAGGCAATGAAAAGGAGTACAGTCGGGTCTCTTTTTACGTGATTTCACTTTAACTGAACTTGAAAATTTACGTCACTCTTTGTATTTACACAAATTTTTGGTTTACCGTGATTTGGCATTGACTTATCTTCTGTAGGAGGCTAGGAGAAAGTGTTGCCACTGTCACGCCATGAGTCGCATGTTTGGGTTGATTACGTCGGAGATAATACATGACTCTTGTCATTTGTCATTCAACAGCATTGGCTTTTGTTATCAAAATGAGTGGGAAATGTCAAGCTAGATCACTTAGTGCAGTTCGAGTGAAAAATTGGCAAAATACCATCAGTACTGAAGAGAAATTAGACATTATTATCTAACTTCAAAGAGGTCAACATCGTAATATTAGACTCGCTCATACTAGTATACGTACAGTTCATTATAATGCTGATGGAATTAAAGAAAGTGCTAAGTCAGGAAATAAAGTTTGTATTAAGACTGCAGTCCAGTTTTTGTATCTTGAAACTCGCGGGGAAGGAGGTGGGGAAAGATGAAGGAGGAGGGGCACAGATATTAGTCAGTAGCCTCA
>Ga0123352_10022293_pt1 | contig 10099 bp, 7 predicted proteins | sample TergutLab28metaG_FD_89700 | JGI IMG/M metagenome (GOLD analysis project Ga0123352, IMG submission 89700) | Labiotermes labralis P1 segment gut microbial communities from Petit-Saut dam, French Guiana - Lab288 P1 | ecosystem: Host-associated > Arthropoda: Insects > Digestive system > Gut ...
ATGTAGCATAACTTGCTCATATTATTTGTGTTACAATTAGCCTGTAAGTTGTTGTTGTGACAAATGTTTTGCACACTTCTGTATTCTTTTATGTATGAGTATGTATGACTTTGACTACTTCCATATCTATCTAACGGAAGGTAAATAAATAAATAAATAAATAAATAAATAAATCAATAGTAAAGAATGAGAAGGGTGATTTGGTTGCAGAATCCCAGAGTATAATGGCTAGGTGGAGGAAACATTTTTCTCAGCTATTCAATGTACATGGGGTTAATTATGTTAGGCAAACGTAAATACACACGGCAAAACAACTAGTGCCTGAGCCAAATGCCTTTGAAGCTGAGTTGGCTATTGAAAAGCTTAAAAATTATAAATCACCAGGTATTTATCATATCCCAAGACAGAACAATTTGCTGTGACATCCATAAACTTATTATTTCTCTATGGAATAAGGAGCAATTGCCTGAGGAGTGGAAGGAGTCGATCATTGTACCTATCTATCAGAAGGGTGATAAAACAGATTGTAGTTATTATAATGGCATATCACTTTTGCCAACTATGTATAAAAGTTTTATCCAATATACTGCTGTCAAGGTTAACTCCATATGCAAAGGGAATTACCGGGGAACATCAATATGGATTTAGCACTGCAGGTCAACTACTGATCATATATTCTGCCTTTGTCAAATGCTGGAGAAGAAATGGGAATACAACAAAGCAGTACATCATTTCTTTATAAACATCAAGGAAGCTTATGATTCAGGTAGGAGGAGGGGTCTTGTATAATATTCTCGATGAGTTTGGTATCCGCATGAAACTGGTAAGGCAAACAAAAGTGTGTCTGAAGAAATATAGAGCTTAGTCCAGGTAGGCAAGCATCTGTCTGACAAGTTTCCTATTAGGAATGGTTTGAAACAATGACATGCTCTATCGCCATTGCTTTTCAACTTTGCCTCAGAGTACACCATTAGGGGGGTTCGGGTAAACCAGGATGGGTTGAAATTAGATGGTATACATCAGCTTCTGGTTTATGCTGATGATGTTAACATATTGGCAGGAAGCAAACATACTGTAAAAAAAAACACAGAAGCTTTACTAGTTGCTAGTAAGGAGATTGGACTTGAAGTAAATGCTGATAAGACAAAGTGCATGGTCATGTCTCGAGATCAGAATGCAGGATGAAGGCAGAATATAAAGATTGATAATAGTTCCTTTGAAAGGGTGGAAGAGTTCAAATATTTGGGAACAATGTTAACAAATCAAAATTCAGGAAAAAATTAAGAGCAGACTGAAGTCAGGGAATGCATGCTATGTTTCGGTGCAGAATCTTTTGTTTTCCGGTTTGCTATCCAAAAACTTAAAGATTAAGACATATGGAACTATAATTTTGTAAATTAATGATTGGCGCTCCTCACCCAATATTGTTCAGGTGATCAAATCGAGAAGAATGAGATGGGCGGGGCATGTAGCACGTATGGGAGATAGTAGATACATATACAGGATTTGGGTGGGGAAACCTGAGGGAAAGAAACGACTTGGGAGACCCATGCATATATGGGAGGATAATATTAAAATGGATTTTATGTTTTGTTGACCGTGCATCTCGATATAATTGTGTAAAAAAAACCAGGTTGATACACAACTTATTCTTAGTATATTTCGTCAACCTCTACATATTTCGAGTGTATGTAGGCCCATCATAAGTAGGTACAACTTTATGTAAAAAACACTTAGTACTTATTACACTGGACAACAAATTTAAAAAAAAAATTTGTATCCGTGATGATTATGTTATTAATTTATTTGTTTGCATCTATGAAGTTAGAAAAGGGACATTAAAAAGATTACTTGGCTCTAGTTTTAAAATTATGCTACACTATGATATTTTATGAAATAGGTTGAAATATTATATGGAACGGTGGTTTAAATAAAAAACTAAATACTATTAATTGGAAAAGAATGTGTTTAGTAGACTTATTCTGTTTGGAGGTAATATTTACAAAGTAAATTGAACATCTGCACAGTCTTTTTTCATGTAAGCTTATTATTTAACACAAACGAAATCATGTACTTTTTTTCGTTTTGTCTGTCGCTTGTATTCCATGGTAGGGGCAGCACTTGCCAAAGTCCAACAGTAGTCGGCGAGCATACCACAGTTCCATTTCCCTTGATATCTCTTCTCCATTGAAGAAATGTGTTGATCGAAACGTTCTCCATGTTCATCACTCACTGCACCACAGTTCTCCAGGAAAAAATCCAAATGCGATTGAAGGAAGTGTATTTTTAGTGACACGTATGAGCCTAATTTCTGGTAGCTCTGCAAAAGGTTGTTTACAAGCTCCTCATAATTTTGAGCTCTTCTGTTTCACAAAAATCCTTTTACTACAAATTTAAAACTGTCCCAAGCAGCCTTTTCGTCTTCTTGAAGGAGTGTCAAAGTATTCATCCTTGTTAAGGTCTCATATTTGTGGACCAATGAAAACACCTTCTTTCAGTTTTGCCTCACTCAGTCTGGGGAACGTTTCTCATAAGTAAGTAAAGGCAGCTTATTCTTGGTTCATGGCCTTTACAAAATTTTTCGTCAGACCAAGCTTTAAATGCATGGATGGCAACAAAATTTTACTCGGTTCCACTAGTGGTTGATTTTCCACATTGATGATTCCTGGTTCCAGAGATTTTCTGGAAGGCCAATGCTTTCTTGAGTAACGAAGAGACCGAGCTCTGCTGTCCCATTCACAAATGAAGCAGCAATATTTTTTTAATCTTTGTTGTAGTCAAAGCAGTAAGGCAATTACTTTTAGGTCACCACAGATTTGCCATTTGATTTATCATAATTAATGGCGTCCCTCAGAATGATTATGTTCTCATATGACTCCTTATTATGCATTAAATGATCAACAGAAATAGAAGGTAGGGTGTTGCCATTGTGAAGGAGAACTGCTTTGATACTCAACTTAGACGAGTCTGTAAAAAGTCGCCAGCCCAGATGATTGTGATTAATATTGAGTGTTTCCATCAGGCCATCAATATCATTGCAAGCAACAAGTCTCTTTTCCATTTTAAAAAATGAAATAGATCTTCGCGCCTTTTACGATACATACAAATCATTACTCATCACCTGGGAGCGCAGTGATGACACATGTATCCCTTCCCAAGTAACTATTTTAAGCATTAAGCCACACTTCATGTATCATGAAAACTAGAGCCATATTTGGTTTCAGCACATTGAATTGAAGAGGAATCAACTATTTTGGTTATGGATACTTTTTGTGTGTTGACCAGTGTTATTCCTTTAAATGACTGTCTGTTGTTCTGGTTGGACAACTATCATCTAAAAAAATAATAAGTACCAATTGTTGTACACATATGGTTTACCTCCTGATGATTGGCCTAGATATGCCTGAGACATTTAGAGGTTGTTGAAATATGTTTATTTTCAACTCATCCACATGTTTCAGGCAACTATGTGCCCATCATCAGGAGAACTTACTGAATATATATATATGTGTGTGTGTGTGTGTGTAATATATTTGACTGCAAATGGGCTGTCACCCAGTGGCCGTGGTTTTTATTGTGTAGATGTTGATGTTGTTGTTGTCATTGTCGTTGTTGTGCATCTAGTTGGTTTTTCTTTATACAATTATGATGGATCTTCAGGAAGCAGTATGTGAGATATGGACTGGATCAAGCTGGCTCAGGGTAGGGACAGGTAGTAGGCACTTGTGAATGTGGTAGTGAACCTTCAGGTTCCATAAAATGCGGGGAATTTCTTGACTAGCTGAAAACCAGTTAGCTTCTCAGGAAGGACAGTGCTCCAAGGAGTAAGTATTTATGATAAATAAATCTTATTCTACTCCCTGAAACTCTCATATTTTGAACCATCAGGATTGCTTTTATGATAGGACACTACCACCACCAGAACTGTGGTTTGATAAACTGATATTAAGCTTCTTTGAAAAACATAAGGAATTTAATAGGGTGAAACACTTAATATGTGGGTAACAAACATTTATCCGGTAACAATAGAAATACAATGTTTGTTTACTACATTACATTTTCTGTGGTGTCTTACATCAGCTATTATACTGGGGAAAAATACTGAAATTTGTTTTCATTTACTTTTATATATTCATGGGTTTTGACATGGTGGGAAACCAACAATAGTTGTCCCACGTCACATCATCACTTCATCAGTGGACAGTCGAAGTTAATGGAGGTATGTTCTTTTAAGTCAATGAGTAGTAGATTGTACAGAGTGTCACGAGAAGCTGGTGACATTTGCACTGCACATGGCGTGTAGCATGCTAGACATGGCATGTGTGACTAGAGGGAATGTCTCTCGAAATTATCCAAGAAACTTCTACTGATGGAAAACACAGCTTGAAAAGCTTAATGACCTCTTCTGATTTTTGTTGTGAACATGAATTCAGTGATTGTAGGAGTTTATTTGGAGAATGTAATTGTCTATACAGAGATGTATGGAACTTAGTGACACATTTTTTGAATACCTACAGATGTCAACAGTCACTTTTGTTTTCTGTTGCATAAGTTGAAGCACAGTCTGTTAAGAAAGGAAAACTATTTCTAGAAACAAATACTGCAGGCCATCAAATTAATGCTGGAAATTTCAGAATCCCCTCCCTCTACAGATTGTTTGATAGAAGAGAACTGACAATTGCCCTAGATTGAGAGCTACCTGGTACAATGTCAGAAATGCCATTTGTATTGCTGGGAGATGAACATGCACTGTTACCTTACTTAATGAGCTGTACTCAAGCAAAACATGGACACCAGAATTGTATTTTCAATTACAGGTTGTCTAGAGCTGAAAAAAGTGTAGATTGTGTTTGTGGCATGATGTGTGCTAAGTCTAAAGCTTTGCTTAACACATTGAAACAGGATTAATAACTATCATATTGCAGAAATTTGCAGAATTCAATAAAGAATATCTCTGACATACAAACATGAGTGTGAATGACTACTAACAACGAAGGTGAACGATATCATAGTCACTACAATATAAAAGGTTTTTATCCTTTTTCTCACAGCCTATTTGATTTTAACATACAGGCTAATATTTTTCATTGATTGAGGTAAAATAACTGAACTTTATGCTGCCTTCCCTTCAGCTTATGATGGTCAGGCTTTCTGTATAAATTTTTTGTAGTAGTTAAACTTGCATCAGTGAACTTCTTCATAGTTCATTATATAAAAATAACAGTGAAGGTAGCATATATTTATGTTATACCTTTCTAGCAGTATAAGAATGAAGTATGTTTCTCAGATTATTGTGCGCGCACACACACACACACACAAACACAGAGTCAACATGGCATAACAGTCCAAAATACTTGAATATTCATTAGTGTCACTGTGAAAACCTCAAATCTTGCATTAGATAGAGCAGTATAGAAGGTATGAAAATCCAGAACAGGTTGTAGACCTGGTCCTTGAAGAGGAGGAGGAGGAGGAATTTTTGTATGTTTTAATTGCATTCATTCTTATGTATGATTCCTCATGTTTATGAAGTATCAGAACTTTAAATGTTAGAGATATCATTACAATGTTAAGATTTATAATAGATGGTGTTATGAAAGAACAGTTTGAAAATTGATTTAATCAAACAGTGACAGATGAGCCTTATTTAGACATATTTTCGGTGAGGTTTCTTCCTACTCTCCCAGATTTGTTTGATCTCCATTTCCTGCTATCCATCTCTGTTGTCTCTCGGATCTTTGCATCTATAAAATTGAATGTGAGTAACATTTACAATTCGGTCAAGTTAAATAGTGGCATGTAAGAGATTTCTAAAATTAAAATTTTCATCTGTCATTGCTGTACTCATGGAATGTCCCAATGTGACACCTGTTACTTTTACAGGTGACCGGTATGAAGTGTCCAGTGGTGGAATGACATCAATAGTACCTGTACCTGCAGATGAATTTGTCATAACATTTATGACTTCTGGTTCAGAGACATTTATATATCTTCTTGCTGAAGAGGATATCATGACATCGGATATGATATTTATAAAGTTTTCTACATATAGATCATATGCTGGTGTATGCACATCTAAATACTCTCACTACCAAACTATTAATCTGCCTCTTAAACAAAGCAGGATATCACGGGGTTGTTCTAATACACAAATTTATTACAACTATAATGTAAGTACGCATTCACATTTCAAATTTTAATTATTACTATTACATATTACTAGTTTGCAAGAACTTAAAATATACTAAATAATGCATTCTGTGCAATATTTTGTGTTTTATTTTAGCCATGGACTCTCAGTTCCAAGAGGAATAATTTTTCCAGTACTGTTTCATTGTTCATACTCTATTCATCAAACAGGTGGTGTGGTGTAGTGTAAATGCTCTAGACTTGGATTTGAGAGATGGCTGGCACAAATGTTTACTAGGCCATCAGAAAATGTAGCAGAGATTTTTCGTAGTTTTATTCAGTCTCTCCAGGCCAGTACTGGAAGGGTTCCTCAGTTAGTACATATTCTCCCATCCCTCAATAATTTCCATTTATTCAGTCATACAGTTTGACACTGTTTAGATTTAGTTGCTGAGAATGTCACAAAATAAACCAGAAAACAAACAGTCCAGAAGGTCATTTCATGAAACAACATATCTTAGACAAATTACATAATCTCCAAGTTGTAATGGCATATCCTTAGATTTTAAGTGAAGAGGAGGTTCTCACTTATACAGGTTAGAAATTAATATATTGAATACACATTGGCAGACTGGTAACAAGGGGCATGCATGCAGTGTACGAATTGGACTAGTGCAAATAACCCATTGTTATAAATGTTCTGTGGTATGACTGTCATAAATGGGGTATGGGATTGGACAGATTCCTTGGAGCCACGCAGGTGTACTTTGAGATATATGAGCACTATCAGGAATGTTAGAAGTTAATATAAGATACATGGTTCAGTGTCATAAATTATAGAGGTGCAGGAATTCAAATTTAAAAAGTAACGAGTGTAGTTGTGAAAAGTGGTACTTTTACTTTTACTGTAGAAAATGGAACATGAACCACAACTTTGGGACTGGGAATTCAGTGGATAAGAAATGGTATTGCAGTTAATTAAGTAAAGGTTATTGATAATCACATGTCCTGTTTTGTGCCACATGAGTATTCTGGTAGAAAATTCAGTCCAGAAGTTACAGGGTATGGAAAGTTGCAGGAGTGATAACATGGGATGGTTGGTGTGTTTCTTTTTCTCTTCTGTTGTGATCAAAATACTTCCATATTTTCATTTACATTGCCCTTTTAATTGCATGTGGTGGGATGATGTAACAAAATGATATATAGTGCTGTATTTTAAGTGTTAAAAGAGAGTATTCAAGCCAGATGAATGCATAGTCATATGGAATAACTGACTACATAGATATTGAGGCTGTAAGGAGAAAATAGGAGGCATATCAGGTATTTAATATGTAAAGGTTTGTTGTAAATTTTTAACAGTGTTGCTATTACACAAACACACCAAGTGCAGATCTCCTTTAATTTTGCTGCATTTTTGAAAATCCATTAACCTTTATCCACTGGGTTTAAATGCTCACAGTACCACATCATAGCCAGAGTTTTCACGCTGTGCGTAGCAGTTTAAATTTCTGGTATATGGCACCTGACACTATAAATTGTATAAATTACACTTAAAAGTTTGGGGTTTCATATCAGTACTGGGGTTTACAACAAAATCTGTTCATTTTTACATAAATTTTTGCATATTGTGTATCAGTCATTATTAAATTGAATCTTTTTACCTTTATTTGCAATATTTTTGTACCCTATGTGTTCATTATGTACAAAAAAATTACAGTCCTGTCAGGGATTGAACTGTGGTTGTGCAGTCCAAAGTTTGCACTGGATAAGCGCTCTAAATTGGTGTAACAGAAAATGCAAGCCAGAATGCAGAAGTTGCAGGGTTAGTCACAAAATACCTGGAGAGATAATGTTGGCCTAGAATGTGAAATTAGCCAAACTTTTATGGTTAAAACATAGAACATTAAAAATACAAAGTTGGTGGCATGAAACCAAACAGCTGAATCTGTCATCTTCACCTTGGAGCAGAATCCTTGAGAAGCTGGTTGTTTCTTAGCTAAGATGTTCATTATTGTAAGTAATTTCGCAGTTCATTCTCATGTTCATAAAAGCTTACAATATATACTCTTATTGAATCCATTGCAATGTTATCCTCCCAATCACTCAAGTTTATTACATTTGTGTTATTTAAATTCTCGCATTTACCAAGAGGCCTCTTCCGTTGAGGTTCTCCTTCTAAATATGGTAGGAATACTTTGCCTCCCCCATGTGCGCTACATGTCTTACCCATTATATCCTAGATTTTACCAGCCTAACAGTAGGAAAGTTTATGATGTTCTATATTATGCAGTTTTCTTTGGCCTTGTCTGAATTCCAGATATTCTCCTTACCACTCTTAATTCAAAATCTTCAATTCATGTTTCTTCTTTCTTCTAAAGGGAGATGATTTAATTTCCTACCCATACAAAATGATGAAAAATATGAGAAGTAAAGCAGATAGTGGCATAAAAAGCTGAAAGAAAGAAATTGTGTGTGGCAGCAGATGTGCATAGATGGGAGGATAATATTAAAATGGATGAAGATTTAAATCTTGTGGGATATTGCAGAAGATTTGAATCTTCAGCAAACCACTGTGAGAATCGGAAGCCTTTCATTAAAATACATCTTACAGCATAAAATATATGAATATGATGTTACGGATTGAACTGATCTTACTCATGAGACTGATCAATGGCAAGATCTTGTGGCCAGGTTGATACATTGGGTTTCAGTATTTTTTTCATAGATGCCAAAGAAGGCTCTTCAAAATGGTTGGACTCTTACTGCAAGAGTGTTTGTAATTCAGCTGTTATAGTCTCAATAAAAATCCAATAGATGGAACATGTTCAGTATTTGGGATATTAGAGTGCAAGGAAATTTCCTCTTGGATGTAAAACACAGTTCTGATGGCCAGAATATATTATTATTTATTGTGTGATATTCTGCACTTTAATGGAAAATTAAATTGGAACTTTGAAGATATATTTTTTCTCTTCAGCTGTGACACAAAACGGTTTATGAACGTTAATACTCTAATAATTAAGAAATTTCTTGCCTACCTGAGCAAGTATTAACTAATTCTGTTGCATGGAATTGGTTAGTAGAAATATTCAAAAAATTTATTTGGTTAATTGAAATGTGTCTATGTAAGATGTCTAGAAGTGTTTGTGTTGGTCATCATTTTTCTACTGTAATTCTTGGAAAGTAAAACTATGTTCTATTATTTTTTGGTGTGTTTGCAGTTTAAAAGGCTGAAAGAAAGTAAGAATCTGTGACAAAAATTTCTGGGTATATACATTTGTAGTGACTACGGGGGTTGTGAACCCACCGATGTCACCAATTTGTAGTGCCGGTTAAGCGATGGCAAAGCTTCTAAATATACTAGCCCGAACAAGCACTGTGTACGGGATGGGCGAGAAGTCACCGTACACAGACAAATACGCTACCATAATTTGATTTGAATCACTTACGTAGGCCTTGGTTACATGTCCAGTGAGTCCGTATGTGCACCTTGATGCTGGACACACAAACGGATGCGACTCCATGTCCTCTGTGAAATACGTCGGAGCATTTTTGGAATAAATGTGCGAAAGGCGTCTTCCACAGCTCTGCGCAAATCTTCGTTGCTGTTGTAGCGACGCGCAGCCACTCTTCCCTTGATAATACCCCACAACGAATTGTCTGGTGTGGTAAGGTCAGGACTGCGTGGTGGCCATGGCAATGGTGCTGGAGATGTCGGTGAGCCATGGCCAATCGAGCGGCCTGGAAAACGTGCGTTCAAAACATTGCGCACAGAAAGAGCGAATTTGCGGGTGCCCCAGCGTGCTGCAGCCACACGTCATCCAGGAGTCCTCTGTCTCTCAGCTGTGGTATGAGCCACGTCTCCAACATTGCCGAATAAGATGCCCCATTCACCGGTCCATCGAAAAAGTAAGGTCCAATCAGATAATCTGATGTCATACCCGCCCATATCATCACATGCGGTGGATTA
>Ga0123352_10022294_pt1 | contig 10099 bp, 8 predicted proteins | sample TergutLab28metaG_FD_89700 | JGI IMG/M metagenome (GOLD analysis project Ga0123352, IMG submission 89700) | Labiotermes labralis P1 segment gut microbial communities from Petit-Saut dam, French Guiana - Lab288 P1 | ecosystem: Host-associated > Arthropoda: Insects > Digestive system > Gut ...
AGCCATATAGACGCGAGCTTTTTGCATTTCATTAAATGCTTCATCTGCTTTTTTGAAAGATGGTAAAAAATATGGTTCACGTAGAAGTGTTTTAATGTTGAATTTGGACGTGTCCGGATGCTCAACCATATATTTCATGATATCCTTCATGTGTAGAATGCCAACAATGTTATCAATGCTCTCTTCATAAATTGGTAGCCGTGAGTATTTTTCCTTTATTAGTACATCAACAATTTCAGTAAAATCTACTTCTAATGGCAATGCGACAACATCTATTCTATGGATACTGGCATCTTTGACTGTTTTGTCATCAAGCTCCAACACCTTATTCAATAGATGATGTTCACCTTCGGCAATATTACCGTGTTCATTGCCTGATTTTAGCATCATACGGATTTCTTCTTTTGTGATTTCTTCTTCATGTCCATTATTTTTCACACCCATAAGCTTCAATAAGAAATTGGCTGAAAACGATAGAAATTTCACAAACGGTAAGACAATTTTTGAAAGCACATTTAATAAGCCAATCGTAGCAAAAGAAAATGTAATCGCATTTTGTAAAGCAATATGCTTAGGCACCAATTCACCGAAAACAAGCATAAAATAGGTCAAAATAATTGTAACGACAAGGAATACAACTGGCTCTGCTATGGCTTCTGAAACAGGTAGCCCTTGCCCTAGCGCCCAATTGACCAATGGATCCGTAAATGAGTCAGCTGCATATGCACCAGCAAAAAATGCAATAAATGTGATGTAAAGCTGTGTTGTAGCGAAAAAACTAGTTGGATCTTCAAGAGCAGCCAAAAGCTGTTTAGCTTTTTTATCGCCCGATTCCGCAAGCATTTTCAATTTTGTACGGTTTGCAGAACTCAGCGCAATTTCTGCTGCCGAAAAGGCTCCACTTATTAAAATAAGTAAACTTAGAATACCTATACTAAATAAGATAAATAACATCCCCCATAAATGTAAGTTCGCTGAACCGACAATAGTATTGGATAATATATCCAATACTATGAATGATATCGCTGTTATCTCTCATCGACCAGCATAGCTTACACTAAACAAATTTATTTATTAAAATTATACTAAAAGAACCAATTGGAAGCAACAACAGCTCAATATCAGAAGTTTCTTACAGAGCATAAAATTGAGCATAATCGTCATTGGCGATGTTTACTTTGACTCAAAGCATAAAAATGTTTCTTTAAAAAGCATAAACGACGTATAAAATCTCAATTTTTCCACATCTTAATTTTAACAGACAAAGTCTGTAAATACATAATTAGGAGTGAATCAATTGACTCGAAATAAATTAGTCGTACCAGGTGTTGAACATGCCTTGGGCCAATTTAAAGAAGAAATTGCCCAAGAATTTGGCGTGAAATTAGGAGCGCACACTTCTGCGCTAGAAAATGGCTCAGTTGGTGGCGAAATTACAAAACGCCTTGTCAAACAAGCACAAAGTCAATTAAAAAAATAAAATACCGATTGAGAAAAACCGTACTGTTCATTTACAGGACGGTTTTTCTATATATTTGCGCTTCTTTTTCTTGAAAGTAAAGAAATAGCTTAGGAGGAACCACAATGCTATGAACAATTTTGTATAACAGCTCATTGTTATGTCTCAATCCAAATTAATAGAATTATCAGAACATTGTTTACTTACTTATTCAAAACATGCTATAGTATCTTCAAATCATGTTCTGTGATAAAAATAAACTAAAAGGAGTAGGAGTAGAAATGAAGCAAATCAACACATTTTCAATTGTAGCTTACGACCCAAATTCCGGGGAATTTGGTATAGCTGTTCAATCTAAATTCCTAGCTTGTGCCGCGTTAGTTTCCTGGGCAAAAGGCGGTGTTGGTGCAATTGCAACACAATCGCTTGCTAATTTAGATTATGGTGATGTAGGGCTAAAATTGCTGGAGAAAGGCTATAGCGCAGAAAAAGTGCTAGAAACACTGCTAGCACTGGATGATGATCCATCCTGCAGACAAGTCGGAATTGTTGATCGTAATGGTAATGCTGCTGCCTATACCGGAGATGCATGTGCACCTTGGTGTGGTCATATTACAGGAGAAAACTACACATGCCAAGGCAACATTCTTGTAGGCGAAGAAACAGTAATCAAAATGAGTGAAGATTTTGAGAAAAATACACATTTGCTATTAGCTGAAAGATTAGTTAGTGCACTTGCTGCCGGGCAACAGGCAGGTGGCGATAGTCGCGGACAGCAAGCTGCAGGTCTGCTCATCGTAAAAGAAAATGGTAGCTATGGCGGATACACTGATAAGGTCATTGACCTTCGAGTAGATGATGATCCAAAGCCGATTGACAAGCTATCTCGCTTACTTTCATTGCACAGAATTTATTTTGGAGAAACTAAGCCAGAAGATATATTGAACATTGATCAAGCTGTTTGTAAAAAAATGCAAATTGCTCTAGCACATAGATCATTTTACAAAGGCGAAATTCACGGTCAGTATGATGAAGCTACAAAAAAAGCGTTCTGCGACTTTTGCCACTTTGAAAACTTTGAAGAACGCTATTTTGAAGGTGATCGAATTGATCAAGTTGTGTTAGATTATTTATGTGCAGTATAATTGTATATGACATGCGGTTGGAACAAGAATATTTAGCTTAAAAGGGGCTACTTTTGTTCCAGCCTTTTAATTGATCTCATTTATTACCGCTCCACCTTTTATTGCTGCATACTCCATGAATAGCTTAATTAAATGAGAATGTACAATCCCTCTATTTAAAACTGCATATATTTTTCTTTTCGGTAACTCATTTTTCAATTTAATTGTTAATAACAGCTTCCGTTCAAGCATTGGCCGAATAGCAAGTCCTGAAACAATTGAAACACCCAAACCACTCATCACGGCATTGATAATACTATGTGTGCTATCCATGCTTGCGCAAGTTTTTATTTTATCAAGAGTAATGCCGTTTTCAGTAAAATATTTCTCGTATTGCATGCGTGTGCCCGAGCCAAGTTCCCTTGATATAAAATGATTTGAATAGAGCAGTTCTTCTAGTGCATACTCTTTGTCTGCAGCGTATGCGCCATTATTCGGAGCAATAAATACTAGTTCTTCATTTGTAAACTCAATAAAATCACATTTTTTATTCCCAAGTATACTTCCAGCAAAACCAATATCAGCCTTATGCGCAGCAATTCCCTGCACTACTTCAAACGTATCAGCCTGGTGCATATTAAAGGTGATATTTGGATATAAGTTGTGAAATTCCGCAAGTATTTGAGGTAATATGTACAATGACGGTACGGATGATGCCCATATACTGATTTCACCACTAATATCATCGGAAAGATTTTTCATCAATTCAATAGATTCATGCTTCAACATCACCATCTCTTTGGCTTTTTGAAGAAAACGCTCTCCTGCCAAAGTAGTAGATAGTACTTTAGTTGAGCGATTAATAAGCGTCGTGTTAAGCTCTTTTTCAAGCAAGCTGATGTAAGTGCTGACTGACGGTTGAGAAATATGCAGCTCAGTCGCCGCTTTGGAAAAACTAGCTAATTCCACAACTTTGATATACGCTTCAATTTGTCTAAAATCCATAAGTTACACCGCTTTTCAAAATTTCTTTTATTGACCGAACTATATACGTTATATCATCTATCGTATTAAAATGACCAAAAGAAAATCTCACTGTTCCATGTGGATAGGTATTAAGCGTTTTATGCGCAATAGGAGCACAATGCAAGCCACATCTTGTCATAATACCATAGTTGTTATCAAGGGCAGTAGCAATTGCCGCATTATCATTTTCCTCAAAGTTTAGGGAAACTACTGCTACTCTATCAGTGATATCCTTCTTACCAATGATACTAACACCATCTATGGCGCAAACTTCTGATATAAATGCAGAAGTAAGTGCCATTTCCTGATCATGTATAGATTTCAATCCCGTCAAATTAATGTATTCAATCGCTTTTTTTAATCCAATAATCGCAGGTATATTCATTGTACCCGACTCAAATTTATCCGGCAAAATATTCGGCTGCTGAATTTCGTGGGAGAGGCTTCCTGTTCCGCCTGTGATTAGCGGTGTAATTTCATTAGCAAATTCTTTCTTAATGACAAAACCACCAATACCTTGAGGTCCCAAAAGTCCTTTGTGCCCGGTAAATGCCAAAGCGTCTATTTCACGAGTATCTATATTTAAAATTCCTGCTGTCTGCGCTGCATCTACAATCAGCTTTATATTCCTCTTTTTACAGATTTCAGATACTTCCTCTACTGGCATAACTGTTCCACATACGTTGGAAGCATGTAGCATAACAATAGCCTTTGTTTCTTTTTTAATCAGTGGAATAATATCACTTGCACGCAATAACCCGTCTTTGTTGCAAGATACAATGTCATATGAAACGCCTTTCTTCGAGAGCATATGCAAAGGTCGCATTACAGCGTTATGCTCCATCGAAGTAGTGATAATATGATCGCCTTTCTTTAAGAACCCTAGAAGCAGCATATTCAAAGCATGTGTTACGCTTGGTGTAAAAATCACTTCTTCGGGATTCTTCGCACGAAACATATCCGCAAGCATTTGTCTTGTGCTCAATATTTCCATAGCAACTTCATAAGAATCGGCATATCCACCACGACTTATATTATAGCCTGTCCTATCTAAATAATCTTTAATTGCATCAGATACTCCCGGCGCTTTTGGAAAAGATGTTGAACTATTATCAGCATATACTTTCTTCATAGCTACCTCTTTATCAAACATTTTAATAAGCTTAATTATATTCATTGATAAATAATATTGCAATCTAATTTTTTGCTCGCTATACTTACCTCAGTATAATAGTTTTAGAAGTTAGGAGCAATGAATATGGCTAAAAGATTCGCACTGCCGCTTGTCGGTGCACTTACCGCGATAATAGCAATAATGCTAGTTTGGCTTAACAATCCTGCCAATATGGGGTTTTGCACTGCTTGCTTTCTGCGAGATACTGCTGGTGCACTCGGATTTCATAGCGCAGCACCAGTACAGTATGTAAGACCAGAAATAATCGGCATTGTATTGGGCGCTTTTATTCTTTCGTTTGTAAAAAAAGAGTTTTCACCAAAAGGTGGCTCTGCACCTGCAACAAGGTTTGTTCTGGGATTTGCTCTCATGATTGGTGCACTAATTTTTCTTGGTTGTCCATTAAGAATGGTCCTTAGAATTGCGGGCGGTGACTTAAATGCAATCATAGGTTTGTTCGGCTTTATTGCGGGTATTTTCAGTGGTATCTTTTTCTTAAATAGAGGCTATTCGCTAAAGCGCACATACGATGTTTCAAAAACTGACGGCTTTTTCTTGCCGATTGGCACTTTAATTTTACTTGGACTTCTACTGATTGTCCCTTCTATACTCATCTTTTCATCAGAAGGACCGGGCAGTATGCACGCTCCAATTTCAGTAGCACTTGTTGCAGGGCTTATAATGGGAGCTGTCGGTTTTGTATCAAGGCTTTGCTTTGTGGCAGGGATAAGGGATTCCGTTTTATTTAAAGATTTCTCAATGTTTAGTGCATTCATTGTTCTTATTGTTGTAGCAATGATCGGAAATTTAATTCTTGGTAATTTTAATCTTGGTTTTGAAGGTCAACCTATTGCGCACACGGAAGGGCTTTGGAATTTCCTTGGTCTAATGCTGGTCGGGCTTTGTGCTGTCCTGCTAGGCGGCTGCCCTTTTAGGCAATTAGTGCTTGCCGGAAGTGGTAATTCTGATTCTGCTATTACTGTTTTGGGAATGGTTGCAGGGGCAGCGTTCGCACACAATTTTCAAATGGCTTCATCTGCAACAGGTGTCACTCAAAATGGTAAAATTGGTTATGCTGCAGCTTTAATGATTGTGCTTTTGATTGCTGTATATAATACCTTTTACAAAAAAGAAAGCGAGTGAAAGATATATGAAAACATTTAATGCTTGTGGCATTTCCTGTCCAGAGCCGTTGCTTATGCTAAAAAATGCGCTCAAAACGGAGAAAGAAATGATATTCATTGTCGACAGTACAAGTACTCTTGCTAATTGTGAAGACTACGCTAAGAAAAAAGGAGTCTTCGTTAATACATTAACTGAGGGAAATCAATACAAAATACACATTCAGGTCACGCCATGAACAAGTACATTGCAACCTTCCATAGTCACTTTGGGGCACTATCATATTGCCAAGCTTTAAAAAAACAAGGCCTTTTAGCTAAGCTGATGCCTGTTCCAAGGAAAGTAAGCTCCTCATGCGGAACTTGTGTTTATTACGAACACACTTCTGCTATTGATTTAGATGGTTATGAATTAGATCGTATATATATTGAAATAAATGATGTACTGGATTGCGTATTAAGAAAATGAGGATATAAAAGGAAACGGCGGTTTTGATTTATTAGTCAAAACCGCCACAGGGCAGATTTTTGCCGCCTCGTCAGCTTCGGGTCAACTTGGCCCGAAGTTTAATTTTTATTTATTTACCCGCAATGCTATCAACTTTTTCACATCTTCAAGTATTTCTACAACACGATAAAATATCCTTGCTTTGGGTAAAGCGTATACAATGATTTACCACTTTTTTGTACTTTACGTTCTATCCCTTCCAAAATCCATTTTGCATGGAATACATGCTATAAAATAATTTTAGTTGGACATTGTATGCCTGTTGTCGCAGCAGTGGCATATCATGCAGGCGAAGCTATCACGCATAAGTATGATGGTCAAGTCCATCTAGGACGATAAACAGTGTGTATTGTTTCGTGTTATAATTTTTCATGAAAAAATCTTCGTTTTGGTTTTGGGTGGTATTTTAATTGTCACGGATTATTTTCTTTTCTATATACTTTTCAAAAAAGGAAGTCATATTTTACTCATTTATGAATTTTGGTGCTGCCACTATCGTAAATCATGATTTTTTATCGATTTTAAGATAGTATAATATCGTAAAAAGCACTTTTTTAACTCATTTACGATATTTTAGTGCTTCCATTATCGTAAATCATGATTTTTTATCGATTTTACGATAATATAATATCGTAAAAAGCACTTTTTTAACTCATTTACGATATTTTGGTGCTGTCACTATCGTAAATCATGATTTTTTGATTTTATAAGGTGTCTTGCGAAAGTAGCGCAAAAAGGGCGATTCACTTTTTTTAGCAAGAATGCCCTTTTGCCCCAAACCTCTTGAACTTTATCAATTTCCACTCGACGAAGGACAACTTACTGGCACCCTTGTATACAGAGCATGGCATCCCAAAAGTTCGTGTTTGGTATGCGGGGTGATTACTTGGGTGACGACGGAGGAAATTCATTAATGCTCCTTACTAGTTTATTTTCGCTTGGATACAGCGGAAATTGGAGGAGGTTTCAAAGGTTAATTCTGGAAGGGATTATAAGCACCTTAATCAAGGTGAAATCCCTGTTTACGGCACAGGCGGTTATATGCTTAGTGTTGATGAGAGTTTGTCTGATGAGGATGCAGTTGGAATAGGAAGAAAAGGAACAATAGATAAACCACAACTTTTGAAAGCACCATTTTGGACTGTAGACACCTTGTTCTATATGACCCCAAAGCCAAACAATGAACTCACATTTTTGTTTACACTTTCGCAAGGCATTGAGTGGGCAAAACTTGACGAGTCAACAGGCGTACCTTCCCTTTCAAAAGTTAATATTGAGAATGTTGCAAAATATATTCCCGATTTACACGAACAAGCCGCCATCGGCTCATTCTTCCGCAACCTTGACGATATTATTACTGCCAGCCAGCGAAAAGTTGAAGGGCTGAAGCGGCTAAAGGCGGCATACTTGCAACAGATGTTTCCACCCGCCTGTCCAGCAGGCAAGCAAGCTGGGGAGCGTGTGCCGAGGGTTAGGTTCGTTGGGTATAAAGGAGATTGGTCAGAAACAAAATTGGGCGAAATTGCAGATATAGTTCGTGGAGCTTCCCCAAGACCAATACAGGACCCAAAATGGTTCGATGAAAATTCTGATGTTGGTTGGCTTCGCATTTCTGATGTTACAGAACAAGGTGGTCGAATACGTCACCTTGAACAGAAAATATCTAAAGCTGGGCAGTCAAAAACTCGTGTTCTAACACAGCCACATCTTTTGCTTAGTATTGCCGCAACAGTTGGCAAGCCTGTGATTAACTATGTTAAGGCAGGTGTACACGATGGTTTTTTGATTTTTTTGAATCCTCAATTTGAGCAGGAGTTTATGTTTCAATGGCTTGAAATGTTTCGCTTGAATTGGCAGCAGTATGGACAGCCGGGTAGCCAAGTAAACTTAAATTCCGATTTAGTGAAAAACCAAGAAACTCGGATACCATCAAGAAAAGAACAATTCGCTATTGGTAACTTCTTTCACAACTTCGACACACAAATAGCCTCCCAATCTGAAAAGGTTGAAAAATTAAAGCAGATAAAATCTGCATACCTACAAAAAATGATAATCTAAAAAGGCGCATATGCGCCTTTTTAGATTATCCAAGCATAGTCAAATGCTGGATAATTTTATCGTTGTCTTGATTTTCAAGCTCTTGAATTATGTGCAGATAGGTTTTTTGTGTAGTAGTCACGCTGGAATGTCCCAGCCTTTTTGCAATGCTGGCGATTGATACATCAGCAAAAACCAAAAGTGAGGCATGGGTATGTCTGAGGCAATGTACCGAAATGACTGGCACAATCGCCTTTACACACAGAGCTTTTAGGTGAGCATTGACTATCGAATTGAAAACTCTATCCTTGACAAAAATAAGCTTATCCTCCGCTATGTCTTTCGTTAAAGCAGAAAACTGAGCACATAGCTTTGAGCCTATTTGGAGCGTTCGGTTTGACGAAGGATTCTTGGTATTGCTAAAGCCACCGTCAGCATTTTTATAATTCCATGTTTTTGTAATTTTAATTTTTTGTTGCTCAAAATCAAAATCCTGTGGTGTTAATGCCAGAGCCTCTGAAAATCTCAGCCCAGTTTTTGCTACAAGCAAAATGAACCAATCCCAGCTTGGTTCATCTTTGAGCGTTAAGATATTAAGTAAGGATTGTAGCTCGTGCTGATTTAAGAATTTATGCTTTTTCTTAGTTGGCGTTTTGCCTTTGATGATAACCTTTCGGGTTGGGTCTGATTTTAACATCCCTTCATCAATTGCATCCATGATCGCACTTTTTAGGTGATGGTGAAAATCCATTGTAGTCTGCCTTTCATGGGTCAAAGCATAGCTGTTTAGCAAAAGCTGATAACTACGCTTATCCAACTCGCTGAGTCTTAGAGTCGATGCAAGTTGGGTAAGTCGCCGCAAAGTCATCAAATATTTTTGATATGTGATAGGTTGAACTGCCCCTTTCTTGTACACCTCTATCCACTCGGCGAAGTATTCATGGAAATACTGAAATTTCTCTCTTTCTGTGTGCATGATAAAACCTCCTGAAATGATTTTAGCGATCTGCCTGTCGGTAGACAGGAAAAACTCGCCTTATCAATTATGCAGGAGGCTTATGGCGTGGGGATTGCTATATGAACATTTTTTGTAAATAGGCTGCTTTGAGGTGTTTTAACTGTTCTAATTTTTGAACTTGGCTATCTATTTGCTCATCAAGGTTTCGAAAGAAGTTACCGATGGTAATTTGTTCTTTTATATTTGGAACGACTAATGAAATATTAACAAAACTCCCTTTACTCAAAACTCTATTTCTCCCAGCCCCTCCAGGCGAAATAAGCTCCATCTTTCTTCTAAATGACTCTTGTGATACAAGAACCCGTATGAACTTTATATCGGCTCTATCTATTTCAAAAGTTGGAAACCGATGGGATACCAAAAGACCATTATCTTCCTTGTCAGCAACTGCTATTGCATGTTCCCAAGCGAAAGTAATATTAACAATCAAATCATTTTCATGGACTATATATAGCTTGTCCATAGCTACTTTTTCAGGTTCATCAACAAACTGATGAAATGTTCCTTTAGCATGAGAACGAATGGAAAGTCTTTTGTACGGCTTATCTGGTTTTGGAACTTCACGGACTGTCTGCGTGACAAGCTCACCTAACTGCCTAACTTCCCCATCCCCTTTATGCCCCTCAAACCTA
>Ga0123352_10022298_pt1 | contig 10098 bp, 7 predicted proteins | sample TergutLab28metaG_FD_89700 | JGI IMG/M metagenome (GOLD analysis project Ga0123352, IMG submission 89700) | Labiotermes labralis P1 segment gut microbial communities from Petit-Saut dam, French Guiana - Lab288 P1 | ecosystem: Host-associated > Arthropoda: Insects > Digestive system > Gut ...
ATGTATTGCCCATGCATTACTTTGTTTTTCCATTTTTTCTTTAGGGACTCTCCCAATCTTGCCTTTGTGTGTTGTATTCCATCCTGTTTTGCGTCACTCTTCTCATTTGATTGACTTACTTCTTCTGTAATCTTTGCTGCTGTCTTAATTATTGAGTTCATATTTCGTTGAGTGCTTTCGTGGTTTTTTAAAATATTTACAAACTGGTCTTCTTTATAATTCGTGTTAAGGTATTCTGCAATATTAATTATTTCTGCTTTATATGCCGCTTCGATTTGTACCAGTCCTCTCCCTCCTTCTTTCCCCTTTACATACAGCCTGTCTATGTCAGCTTTTGGGTGATGTATTTTATACATTGTTAGCATCTTTCTAGTTTTCCTGTCAATCTTTTTTATTTCTTCAGTTCTCCAGTTAATACACCAAAATTGTATCGCAACACTGGGACAGCTAGTGCTCCAGTTGCTGTAATATTATTCCTGGCGTTCAGTTCAGATTTTTTCAGTATCATTCTTAATCTCCTGCTGTATTCCTGTTTCAATCTTTCTTTCATTTGTTGATGTTGTATGCCTTCACTTTCCTCAATCCCGAGGTACTTGTACATTTTTTCCTGTTCTAGCTCTTGTATTTCTCTCTTGATGTCGATCACTAAATTTTGCGAGTGAACTAGTTTGTCTTTATTAAATGCAATCTTGGCACATTTTTCAAGTCCAAATTCCATATTGATATCACCACTGAAGTTTTTAACTGTTTGTATCTGTTTTTGGAGCTCTTCCTCTGATTTAGCGATCAACTTCAAATTATCCATGTAAAGTAGGTGTGATATTTTTGTCTTTGTTGTGTGCTCTTCGTATCCTTTGTTTAACATATTCAGTTATTCAGTGAGAGGGATTAAGCAAATGCAAAATAGCAGTGGTGCTAGTGAGTCAAATTGAAATATTCCACGTTGTATTTTTATGTCTTCTGTTTCTATTAGCTTATTTTCTGTGTGTAGGCGCATACGTGTTCTCCAGTAGCTCATGACCTTCTTGGAGAATGATACTATGTATAACTTCATTACTGATCCCAATTAACTTTGTTACTATTATTATTATTATTATTATTATTATTAAATGATCTGTGAAAATCCCACCTAGGTAAATGTCTAAAGCAAACTTCTATCTGGATTCCAGGTAAAGCTACCATGAGAATCAGCTGAAGTACGGAGGGAAAAGAAGTGCTGTAACTCTGGCAATACCAACGGCATTTGTTAGTTGTAAACTGGCAAATCTGTTCGCTCCTAAGTAATGATAAACTGCGACAGTAGGAATATTAGGCCTCTATAATACACTGCGACAGTATGAGTATTAGGCTTCTGGCCTACAATCCAGGATATATTCCCCACATTCAGTGGGTTACAGTAGATCCGTTTCAAAAACTAACATTTCCAAAAACAAACATCTGCCGCAGGTCTTGATAATGATATGCCCTCAACTCAACGTCGCAGTGGGCCAAGTAATGCTTTTGCGTCAACCTTTAAGGGGCCAGGTTCAAACATAAATTTTTAAAAATTAACCTAATTGAAATTCAGTCCGCCGAAGGAAATATTAATTAAAGGAATTTTAAAAATACAACTCGACCACTTTCTGCCAAATTCTTGCTATTAAGCATTCTCATATGTCCTAACATCTGACACGGTAAACTGTTTGCCTCTAGCACATCATAGTTACCAGAAGGCTCAAGCGTGGATTCATATCACAGGCAGACACAGATCCTTTTTGGATAAGATGTTACACGTTTATGCAACACTTGCTACAGTTTTACGTCGAAGCTGTGGTATTGCAAAGTAAGACTATGTTAGGTTTAGTAATGCATTAAATATTCGTCTTACAGAATATGCTGTAACTAATTTATGTAATTAACGTATTTCTGTCAACATAAACCAGCTCCTCTGTAACGTTCACCAATAGTAATGATTACACAACAAGTCACATGAAATGCTGAGTTCGCCTCAATGATAAATTAATGTATACCTTAATTGTGTAAGAAGATTTAAATTCTGTAAATAGGTGTGAAATTTGACTGTCTTCTAGCCTGCAGCGTACTTTGCAGCATCACAGCGCCATCTATCATGGTACATAAGGGCCGTAATTTTCATGTAAATTCACCGACAATCAATTTATTCATGCTGTTTTGACACACTTCTCGTAAAATATAAAAATAAAATAGTTATTCCTACAAAATCAGGCAGATACAGTTTACATGTCTGAGAGCACGTAAAGGTTTACTTCTACGAGTAGAGTCAGGGTGGTACAGAAATATTTTAGTATTAAACAATTGCCAGAAACGTCGCTTTCAATTTGCTGTCCTTCAGTAAAAATCGCATAAGTAAAGTATTTTAATGTGAAATGCCAACTTGATGCAACAAGGTAATTTTATTGATGTGTCCTTAGCTCGACATGTTTCGGGTGCATACGCCCATCATCAGGAGCATTAGATGTTGAGTTGCAGCATATGGTTTTCTGCACCGAGTTTTTGGATGGGTGGTGGTCTTGAGAGCAGCTGCGTAGGTCGTGTGTACGGTGCGGAAGGTGCCGTGCGACATCAATAAAATTACCTAGTTGCTCAAGTTGGCATTTCACACTATTTCACGAGGATGATGCACGGTCAAACAACCCTCAGCCCTATAGTATCTTGTTTCAAATTTAAGGTCTATTAACAGCACTCGCTATTAGCATAGTCTGTTGTACTGTCTGGGAGGTTTAATAAAGTAGTTCTCAAACCCGCTCGAGCTTGCAAACAAAATCAACACACAAACACAAACGTTCCAATTGCAGTACCTAGTCGGTAATTTTTGCCGTGTGAAGACACTTCGTGCAGCCCCGTGCTGATAATTTACATGTACTTAGAAAACTATCTTTACAATTTAGGGGCCGGTGTTCTTATACATTATATGTAAGAACTTCAGGCCCTAACTCACACTGCACAGACTTCGCGTACATTAGCTTCCAAGACCTGATGTTAAACGATAGTTAGGGCCACAGTGTTATTGATTGTTAGCCTCAAAGGAAATAGTCACTGTGTGGTGAACTGCAGCATATTTTAATGTTACATCATGTTGTATATATAATTACCACGGGGTTTTAATAGGTTAAGACTGAGCAAATTTTAAATTCTGTGCCCGAACAAAACTTAATATTTCACATTCACTATTGCTACAGTCGTTCCCAGTCCCTGAAGTTTGCACAATTGTTATGTTGTTACTAGTGGCTATGGTTACAATGCGTCATTACTGACAGTTACTTCTGTCACGATGGGCTAATGAGATCTTCTCAAATTTACCAACAGCTTCAGAGCACCTACTACGATTGTACAGCCACAATAAAGACCTTTTTGATATGCAGGCTGCATTCACGGCAGGGGCTCTGGTCTTACGAAGTGACGTCATATTGCACCTTAGCGTCGGTATTTATCTACCAGCCTACGCACCCCGATAGGAACTAATCCGTACTAAATTCCGATGTTATCAAATTTTCCATCCTATCCTGAAGGTGGTGGCAGGACATACGTAAGAAACATTTGTAGTTATTACATTTTTCGTTCAGATAAGTACTCGGCGAGTAAGCTGAAAATTCAAGCAGAAAGACATGTAAGTCTTCGCGTAAATTTGTTGTTGTTTTCATCTTATTTCAACGTAAATTGCGGTACCTCGTTGCTGAAGTTCGTAAGATGGCGTTCATTTGCAACCAAGTTGATGCAAGCCTGTATACTGAGATCTGGACATGGCAAAGCTAAAACATAAACTATTAACCCTTTAAACGCCTAATTAAATCCCACCTGCCATCTGCTGGCATTATTAGGAGCGCACCATATTCTCCACGCTAGCCGAATAAGGGTTAAACTTCTCTTCGCAACAGCGCCACGACTCGATATAGTTAGTTCTGTGACGGGCATTATTCATCACTCAAGTTGCTGGCAGGTGGAGTGACAGATGTTCGTAAGCCGAACATCTGTATTAGGCTAGGGATATTTTAATACTGCCACACGACTCAACTTACGACGAATGTACAGGGGACAGAAATAATTACACATTGTTCCACACACAGCGGAGAGCACAAGAACGTTGAAAGAATCTGGCGTTCATTTTTGTTCCTAATTATCATCCTTCTAACAGCGCCTTATGTTTCCTTTGTCGCCTACTGTTCCAACTGCGTTAATGAAGATGCTATTAGTGCGTAAATGAATTCGTGGTATAGCCACTAGCAATTTAATTGGTAATATAATCCAATGACTACAAATATCACAACTAACTAAACAACAAATTCTGTTTCGTGTACAATTTTCTAAATAATCATTTACTCCACTGTTCAATAACATATTATAACAGTACCGGAAGTTTCAGTACTGTGAAAAAAATGCCCGTATACACCACGAATGACTGCTGGGTGATTCATATGAAAACTGGCCAGCATAAACAAAAGGCAAACAAATGAAAAGTTCCATCGTGTTACCCCACAAACGAGGGTCCACAGTTACTTTGTTGAGAAGCAGTCAGTATCAGCGACAGATAAAAATAAATTCTGACAATGAAAGTTTCCCATATTGTCTGTACAAATACACAGTTACTCTGACAAATTAAGGAAGCATACGCATTTGATAAACTAACCCTACGGATCATGGTCCCTCTTGATAAGACAAAAGTTCCTCAGCTAATCGAAACATTCCTCGCATTTTATGCAACCAGACGATTCATCCCCTCTTTCTCAATAGATGCCACCTCTTTCCATCCTCAGCCAAATCAATCCGATCCACCTCAACAGAAAGTGACTAGCAATTCTTGGCACTTAAAATAATGGCCTATATTTCTCGTGTAAACAAATTTTGTAATCTTTATGTACAAAAATAAAAAAACGACCAAACAACACGATATACTTCACCGCCTGTCTCTTGTCGGTCTTCAGTTTATTTAAAGACACATTCAGTAGCTCATAAAATATAGCGTCACATGGTAAAGTCACTGATAAATAGCGAATTGCACGGGACGAGGAAGTTGCTCTCACCTAATGTGAGGAAAATACCGTCATCTGCCTGAAGGACAGAGGAAACTGATAAAAATCATCCGTACGTGTACCCCATCTCTTTGCGGAGGCTTGAACCGGGGCCTCTAGGATACGAAACAGGAACGATTTCCCATGAAAAGCGACATTTGGTGTCCTAGGTCTTGTTTTCGTGCTCCGTCTGCAGTCCCGCTCATCTCTTGACAGCGGTATGAAAGTGCTGAATGGAGGTATGACAAAACTGCGGTTATGGAAAGAAGTCCCATGGGTGGTGGAAATGCCAGTACTGGAAGCTTCCCACTCTCGGCCTACTGTCGTATTTTCCACTAGCCTCCTCTGGCCTACACCACTCCGCCCGAACCCGTATCCATGGCGCAGATTATCACGTGGTTATAACTACGTACATTTGTGTGAACAGAACCTCTAGACGAATTGAGGTACAAACAGGGAGGTACGCTTGATGGAGAATCGTAATGGCTTGAGGGAGAAGTGGATGGGGCTGTCCATGATACTTCTTTCGGTGGCCTTAATATACAGCGTTCAAAGACACGGTTGTGAGGAAGGCTTTACGAAACAGCGTGGCGGTTTTGGGGGGCGGAATGGAAGTGGGTCCATTCAGTGTATCACCATCACAATGCCTGTCGCTTTCATTCTTCCCCCACCACAGTCATACTGCCTGAGGCAGGGATCGATATAGCACAACCAACCCCTGCTAGGAATTACAACAAACAACCCCTAATTATCCGCACTGCAAATGCGTCTATTTGCAGAATAGAGTAAGTACTTGAATGTAAGGTATCCTGCCAGAAGAGTCTACAGTTCTGCTAAAACTGGTCCATATTGAAACTAGATACTACCAATAATGAAACACGAAACTTTTTCATGTGTTTCAAGGAAAATGACAGTGAGGAGCTTTATGACTTATAACATTCATAAAATATTATTAGGCTGACAGAATCAGTAATGAGACTGGCAGGTAATATTGAAAGAACGGGAGACAGAAAACGCGTGACTTGATGTTCCCCAAGTCTATAAAAATATTAATAATAGTCTTATGCGTTCTGATGCCGCGTAGTTTAGTAGATGTGTCTCAGAGTTGGAGATACTTATTTCCTCCATGTTCAGCTAATAAAACCGAGATTTTACCCTGAACACAGAGTCAAAAGAGTCATCGAAAAGCTGGAAAGCCCACGGACTACCTAAATACAAGATACTGTTTCGAAAATCTAAACGTAGGTGTGACGAAATAATTAAAACGCGATTTAAAATGCAAGGCTGTGAGGATGTGGATGGATTTAACTGAGTATGAGAAGACCTACGAAATAAAAAAACTCATGAACGTGGTAAAGTAGGTTTGTACTTTATAAAAGGCGGGTAACTTATTTACTAGCTAAACAAATCATTACGTAGTCTACTTCAATGAGTCAATGGAAGGAAAATGCAGTTAGATAGGCTTCACAAACCTGTACTCTGTGGAATTACTGCAGCACTTTCCTGTATATGGACGGCAAAATACGAGGCATATTCAGAAAGTAAGTACCGTTTCGCTGAAAAAAAATAGGGTAAGGTTTCGTATAAAATTTTATTGTTATCAGAGTCTACATTCTTCAAACTATTTTTCCACATATTCGACGCCATTATTGAGGCACTTATCTTAGCGGGGCACACGTTTTTGTATACCCTCCTCATAGAATGCGGCCGCCTGCGATGTTAGCCATTACAATGTCATAGAGTAGACTCCTTGAAATCTGCGGAAAGTGCACGGACAGATCAGAAATTGTGGAACGCCTATCGTCACGCACATTTTCGTTGTCAACCTTATGCAACAAAACATCATTCACCAAAGAAGGACGCCCACCTCGCGCCTCATCGTGCATGTTCTCTCGTCCTTCATTGAACATCCGAACCCATTTCCTAATCATGATATCACGCATCGCATTGTCACCATATACTTGACAGATCTGGTGATGAATCTCACTTGGTAGCACATTCCTAGCGTTCAAAAAACGAATTACATGCCGTATTTCACAGTCGGCGGCCCCTTGAATTGTCTTAAACATGTTTAACGCAGAGAAACAAACATAAACATAACACGAATTTCACGAAATGGCGTCTGTGGCTTCTCAATTGATAGAGGAGGTCACTGCACATGCGCAAAATGACAGTTTCGAGGATGCGCGAGAGAAATGCGCAGGCGGTAATAAAGGAAAGACCGAAAACTCTTAGGAACAGAAAAAGTATTAACCGTTAGAGTGTTAAAATGAATATTTCTAAACAAGTTGCGGTACACAGATATTCGAAATAATTGACAAGCAATTTTGTAGTAGACCTGACATCGTGGTAATACACTTCATATTCTCCAAGAAATCAGTTATGCGTCACAGAGCTATCAATACAGTTTCTGGAACCATCCACGGAAAATCGTTAAATCTATCCTCACATAAATATTCCTCTCTAATACTGTGGCAAATTATATTAACGTAACATGAAACAACGAAAGCCAAAAATTTGGGTAGCTTTACCCCCAACAAATAAATGAAAATTAATGAGTAAAATATACACACAACTAGTAAAATTACGAGGGGTGCTGTTAAGTCATTAGCCTGTCCTACTTCCCGATATCGTAGAATGGAATCGACAGTGTCGTTGGAAAGACGTTTCTGTTCATGTACCGAATTGCAAGTTTCTTCTTGTTACCGAGGCTGAAAGGAAGCGATTTTAACAACATGGAGACGCAAGCTGTCATTAAGTTTTTTTATCCTGCAAGGCAAGGCGCCAAAGGAAATTCACGCCATTCTGAAAGAAATACTATGGGAACATGCACAATCGTAGGCCACCGTCAAAACTGGGTGGCCCATTTTAAAAGTGGTAATTTTTCCACCTATGATGCGCCTCGCCCTGGACGATCCAAAACAGTGACCAACCCGGAGATTATTGATCAAATTCACGAGATAATCTTTGAAGAACGCCGGATTTCGGCTAAATCAATAGCTGAGCAAGTGGGCATCTCACGTGAGCGGGTTGAGTCCATCATTCATGAAGATTTGGACATGCGGAAGCTCTCCGCCAAGTGGGTCCCGAAATGCCTGAAAGCGGATCAAAAACGTCAACTGTGCCAGTCATCTGAGCAAATTTGGAATTTTTTTCGGCGTGATCCAAACTATATTCTGTCGCGAATGGTGACCATGGATGAAACCTGTTTATTTCACCATGACCCGGGGACGAAGCAACAATCAATGGAGTGGCGGCATAGCGGCTCATCCCGCCCCAAAAAATTCCGAGTGCAAGAATCCGCTGGAAAAGTTCTCGCCTCTATTTTTTTTTTGTTCAAGACAGCATCCTATTGATTTATTATCCTCCAAAGGGCCAAAATATCAACGCGGAGTATTGCTTATCTCTGCTGGTGCAATTGACGGAAATTTTGAAGGAAAAACGCCGCGGGAAGTTCAACAAGGGGGTCTTGTTCTTGCACGACTATGCCCCGGGTCACCGGGCACATGCAACCCCAAAGAAACTGGCCTACCTGGGCCTCCAATGTCTTGATCACCCACCCTATTCTCCAGATCTGGCCCCGTCGGACTACCACCTGTTCCGTGGACTGAAAAATCAATCGAAAGGTCGCCACTTTTCGTCCGACGCGGACGTCAACGCTGCGTCGGAGACCTGGTTGGACGGACAACGTTCTGAATTTTTTTTGAGTGGCTTGTAAATATTATAGCAACGGGTTAAGAAGTGTATTGAGCTTCGTGGGGAGTGTGTTGAATAAATTCCGAGTTTGGTCGCTGTAGCTTGTTTCCTTCCTGGTCGGGCTAAGGACTTATCAGCATCCCCTCGTACTATCCTCCACATTCTTAATTTCATGTTTTTGAAAATGCTTAGATATCTGAGACTGTGCAGCATGCATTAAGCTGCGAGCTGTTGGTATATTAACAATAACATCAGAAAGCTCCAACCAGCACCACGACATATACAGCTTTCACAAGATTTTTTTGTACCCTGACATTGTTGCGTATGGAAAGACGATACACAAAAAAAAGCAAAGTTTTAACCTCGTGCTCGCCATAAAAGTATATGGGGAGTGACGGTGCCGCTGCCTCTTTCTTAATCTAGACACCAGATGGAGGTAAGTGCTCAGCTTCACACCCCAACCTACTTACACCGGGTAACGTTCCCGCGGTAACAACTTAACAGGAGGATAAGTAATCCCGGGGTTAGGTTGAAAGCTTTGGGGAAAAGATAAATACCCTGCCCATTCCTGAAATTGAACCACGACTCCTGATTGTCCAGCCGACTACGCTGCCTTTCGCTTTGTGCATTACATAACACCTAAAAGGCTGTTCAGCAGGTGAGCACAGTTACTATCCTTGTGGTTACTGTTTACAGCACAATTCTGCTGCCAGTGCGATTATCATGTTTATTATAGTGACTGTGGCTAACGCGCTTCGGCATTGGAGCTAGTGTCACTATCAGCTCAATGTTCTGGATCTGACAAGTTTCTATTACCAACGGTAAAGGTAAAGGTCACCCCATGACTTTCCTATCCAGACACAGAGCGGAGGGAGGTAAAGTTCCAATCTACTCGCAACCAAGCACTAGGAGGTAGGTGGTCAGCACCACGCTCCGCCCACTTCATTCCCAGTGAACATTCAGTGCACATTGCACAGGAGGCTGGCTGGCCTAGGGGGCCAGGCTGGATTTCGCGGAAAGTCTCGCCCCCACCGGCATTCGACCTCCGGAGCGTCCAGCCGGTAGCCAGTCGCTATTCCGACTGCTCTATCTTTACCACCATACCAGTCCCATTACAGGTCTGGAGTGGCCCAGAGCGTTCCAGGAAGTTAAAGTTCCCAGATTTCGTGACAATGGCACAGGATGATGGTAGGTTGTTAGCCTTACGCACCGCCCGCCTTTACCCTCAGGAAATACTCCTGGTACTCACTTCTGTTAGAGGCTGAGTCGACCCCAGGGCCATAGTGCGACCGGAAGGATTTTATGTCAATGAAAAATCCACTGACACTATCTGGGATCGAACCAGCGACCTTCTGATTTGTAGCACAGCACCTTAACC
>Ga0123352_10022299_pt1 | contig 10098 bp, 6 predicted proteins | sample TergutLab28metaG_FD_89700 | JGI IMG/M metagenome (GOLD analysis project Ga0123352, IMG submission 89700) | Labiotermes labralis P1 segment gut microbial communities from Petit-Saut dam, French Guiana - Lab288 P1 | ecosystem: Host-associated > Arthropoda: Insects > Digestive system > Gut ...
ACAACGTTTAGAAGCAGCACAGATGAAATTTTTGAGACACTTACTTGGAATAACAAAACTAGATAAAGAAAAGAATCGATGTATTAGGCAAAAAACGGGAGCACAGAACATAGTAAAGGAAATCAAACAGTACCAGGAAAAGTGGCTACAACATGTACAGAAGGTGGACACAAACCGACTACCAAAACAAGCACTACAATATAAACCAAAAGGACGAAGGAACATAGGACGACCGAGGAAGAGATGGAGGGACCAACTTCATCTTGAGGATCAAGGAACAGGAAACACGTCTAACCCTTCAGGAACATTATGATGATGATGACATATATCTGTACCTTTGTTCATTTCAAGTGGCTTACTTTTGTGCCCTGAAGATGGAAGAAAAATATTTCTCTGAAATTTTCATTGCTATCTGCCAGTTTACAGAAATGTTACTTCTCACGGTTCAGGAATCTGTACACGTATCGCTGCTGGAAACTTAATTAGCTCTCTTTGAATTACCTTAAAACAATATGGAATAATTACAAAATATGTAAGCAAATATTTCGATAAAGCAACAGAACAATGAACCCCACTATGGTAAGTGATAAGCCATATTATGTTTTTGTCTTCAAATTCTGAAACAGTAGAATGATTGGAATGTTAACATCAACCCCTCTGTCCATCAAGTAGCAAACAAGACAGAGATTGCCTTTTCAAACCGCCACATGCAGCGCAGAGCATTCCAAATCATCGGAAAGATTAGTTCTGGTGTGATTTTCCACCACAAAGTCATACACACACACACACACACACACACACACCTTCTCCAATACAATGGCCGTTGACACTGCTTTAAAACACACACACACACACACACACACACACCTTCTCCAATACAATGGCCGTTGACACTGCTGTAAAACACACACACACACACATATATATATAAGTCTCTGATGAATTACAGTGACATCTAGCTGCACCCTGTGTTCTATGCACTGTGGGTTGTTATGTAGAGCGTAATATGAAGTTTTTCATTTTTCAAATCCATTTTATATACATCTGAACCTTCCTCCATCAGATAAAGAGCTAATACAGTTTCATTAAAGCGAATGTGAGATTGAGAAGTGTTGTGAACTACACATCGCACACCTTCAAATCAATACCTGCAGCTATGAAGCAGTCTGTAATTGCTAACTTATCTAGAAATGTCGCGCAAATACTTAAGTCCATAAAATATAGTTTTGTTTCAATCAGCTGCACTTTCAAGTAAGCATTTCACTGCTCATTATGTAAGAAACATAGCTGCATGCATTAATGGACTTATGTCAAATTCAGCATTACTCCCATTAAATGTCCTTACCATTCGTAACTGGGATGTGTATAAAGTGCAGAGAGTAAAACACCGGAATCTTAGTACAGATACGTTTAGAGTGTCTGCATTCTTAACGTAAAACTCTACCAGTGTACTGAGAAGGTTGTGTATTGTAAGGGCAAGCGGGGATACGTTACAAGAGAATTTGTGTTTTTTTTTCACTTTTATTGTGTGGCAGTACTAAAAATACTTATAAATATTAAACCTGTAATTTTCCTTCATATACAAGAATAACAAGAACTTTTATAATAGGCAAGAAAGAATAATTTTACACACAATTCCGTAAATACTGGCGTAAGCATAGCTGCATAAATCTGCCATGACTTTCACTATTTTGTAATTTTTTCGTTCGATGTTAGACTGATGAAATTACTGTATAGACTTAGGAAATAAAGATATGTGTTACATGTTGTTACATATGTTGCATATGTTCAATGTATTGTTTGCACTGATAAATATTTAGATATTTACATTCGACACGTGCACAGAAACGCAATTTTTAATATAAAATGGCCGTCATCATCATCATCATCATCATCACCTTTATGCAGGGTATTTATACTTATATTCCTGGGACAAACTGTGTCGCTAGGGAATACAGTGTTGCTGCTATTCTGTTGTTACTATTCATGGTGCTTATATCGTTATTTTCAGTGTTATTATTATTAAATTTGGAACGTGTTTTCAGATATCAGCGAAAGTGAAAAATAACAAATCCTATCAAAATTAATGCAGCGATTAAACAGCTCTTATCTGAGGACATACGGACAGACAGACTAACAGATGTGTTGAAAATGAGATGTGTCAATTTGAATATTATCACATTTAGACAGGGCTACATGTTACTGCAGCTGTTGTAAATCACCCGTACTAACGAGAATGTTACGACATTATCTGAGATATCACTGGCCTTGTAGAGCGAAGTACAGCGTGCGGTAAAGAAGCAGAACACGATCACAGTTCATCATCATCATCATCATCATCATCATCATCATCATCATCATCATCATCATCCTGTTCACGAAGGGTTAAGCGTGTTTCCTGTTCCTTTATCCTCAAGATGAAGTTGGTCCCTCCATCTCTTCCTCGGTCGTCCTATGTTCCTTCGTCCTTTCGGTTGATATTGTAGTGCTTGTTTTGGTATTCTATTTGTGTCCATCTTCTGTAAGTGTTGTAGCCACTTTTCCTGGTACTGTTTTATTTCCTTTACTATGTATGATCACAGTTCACGTTATTTCTTTTACACTCTGTATTTACCAGCTCCTTTTATGTGACAAAACAAAAAACAAAATCTTTCAAAATGTAAGATCATACCGTTACAGTACATGTCAGTCAACAAGTTATCATTATTAACATTTGTAATTTCTTGCAGATTGATATTTTGTTCCATATTATTGTCACAAGTTAATGGAGGTGACGAAATATTACAAGCCGAAGTTTTGAAAAACAAAAATTTTACGTCGTGAAAATAATTTTTATTAAAACTTTCGCGACAAATCTGTGTTTATTCTAATATAAATATGTAAAACACACACACACACATACACACAGAAAATAAGAATCCTACATAATCTACACATTATATAGGCCTATATCTTTCTATGAGCATAGTGTCTGGTTTAAGATAACTTTGTATTCCTCACTACGGAACACAATAAACTGTTCAAGATTAACGATAAAGAATTATTTCCATAAAGGGAGGAGTAGAACGTGCAGTTCTAATGTGACAGCAACAGTCTATTCCGGAAAGAGAGTTCCGGTAATTCAGTTAAGAATATTCGTTCTCCTGAAAGTCGTGAATATCCCACAATTTAAGACACAGAATAAAAATACGATTCTGACTTAATTATACTTCATGAATGGGCTCTTATTGTCATGCACTATTGCAGTTGTTGTTTGCGTGTACATTTATAAGAAAATTACGTGAAATTTTGAGCTGTACATGGATGTACAGAATTCTTTGGATCACAAGGGTGTTCAAATAACAGCAGACTTACCATTCAATGTTCCGATAAACGCACATAATTATGTAACTTCATACCCCGTTCACATGATATTTACAGTTGAAATATGAAAGAAGAAATTATTATGAAAAAAATCGTAATATTGGCAAACTGACCGTACGTGATGTAATTAGGAAAAATTCACGTTCAAATCGGTAAAAATCAAACAAGTCTACTGTACATAATTGTCATAAGAGAAAGTCTTGGTACAATAGGTAGACTACTACTACTACTACTACTACTACTATTACTACTACTACTACTACTACTGCTGCTGCTGCTGTTGCTACTAATCCTCCTCCTACTACTACTACTACTATTACTACTACTACTACTACTGCTGCTGCTGCTACTAATCCTCATCCTACTACTACTACTACTATTATTACTACCACTACTACTACTAATGCAACTGCAATAACGTGCTGATAATATCGGGTTTTAAACCGTGAAGGAAAGAGTTTTTTTTTTAGTTTTCTCTCTTAGAATATCTGAATTAATTTCAGTGATTAGTTAGTCCAAAATGAAGCAACACAGTCAGCACCATTCACGGGATAATATCCAGATCATGATTTGAGCAAAAACTGTTATGAAATTTTTAAAACACACAATATAATCATTTATTTGACTACGACACTAAAATGTCTGGGAGAACACAAGCATAATGAAATAAACCGCAGTCACGTCTGTCATTTGACTGAATCAGACCGAGTTACCTAGAGCTGAATTGTGATAGCGAATTGTTCTATAGTTGACAATTCCGTGATGCGCAGTTCCCAATATCTTCATAGAAATAAGAGAAGGCATTATTTAAATCGCTCATTAAAATATTATGTCGTAATGTCGATAAATCCTCCCTGTAACCAGTTTGTCCTCTGTTATTCTTAGTCTTTTTATTCTTCGTCCGAAACTTTAGCATTCATCTACCAAACTGCACTGCGTCACATCTCAGAGAATAGGATTTTACACACGCTTAAACACTGTATTGTTTTTGTAAAAATTATTATGTCCTACTTCAGAGGCAACTACCCCTACCTACTGAATACCATCATCTACTATTTAGTTAATACAGTGGTGGAGAAAAATGGCGGTTCTTCTTAAATGTCGCGTAGTTATATTACATTCCTAAATAAAGATTCGGGGAGTAAGTTGGATCAAAATACCGTAATATGCTCTGCTCTCTCTCTCTCTTTATCACTATTCACAAAACACATTCAAATTCCTCAATTCAGAATTGAAAGCATGTAGCTAAATGCCGTCAATAGAACAAAGGTCCTACTTACGGCGTGTAATATTGGGTTATATTAAGGGTACATGAGAACAGGCAACGTGCAAATGATGTCGCGCCTGCCTTCATGTGATCAGCGTCGGTTTATTGAACTGCGTGATATTTGTGATATTCCTAGGCTTATTTAGAAAATTGTTTTCATAGTAACTAATAAACCAGATTTGTGTCTAGTTACATGACAAAAATTAATATGCATTGCCAAAAATGTTTCCAATACAATTTTATTGCCATGGTGTGCTCCAGATATCAAGCAATGCTTAAATTTTGTTAGTGCTTTTTGTGGTGGAAAGTGTACGTATGAATTTATATATATTTTGTGTTTTATATAACAAAACTGCCAACAGTTCCAATACTTCAATGTCGAAACGATCGTTGATGAGTGAAGAATACAATTTAAAAAAAAATTATGACCATCATGATCTATTTGGATTCACATTTCCAAAATTTTCCACATTGACCTGAGGACAATCTCCAGTACCTCAGTCAGGGCAGGCCGTCACCCGCCGGACTTTCTTACCGATCAGCTGCCGATTGAAAGTAAGACTTGTTTGGGCTTCAAACGGAGTGGGCGATTATATATTTTAAGATGGCGTAGATTTTGAAGTTGTTTAGATATTCCCAGCGGTATATGTGAAGCTTCCTTTCCTGTGGGATATAATGCCACGTCACTGGACAATCTCTTCCTAAAGTTTCGGAGAGTTAGTGGTCAGGAAATGTCGGCAGAAGATTGTGTGCTGACGGAGTGTCACGTTACAGCAGAACGGAAAATTGTTGTGTTGGTTTGGAAATGGTGAGCTTTTGTGTGCAATAAATCACACTCTGCCTGTCTGCTCATATAATTTTCCTTACCAAAGAACAATGTATGTTCCCTGAGGATTATCGTGTGATCGAAACATGTAGGAGCGTTTTAAGTGTTTTAATGTAAATTTTAGATTATTAAATTATAAATATATATATATATATATATATATATGTGTGTGTGTGTGTGTGTGTGTATTTGTTTGTGTGTTACTTATATAAACTACAAAATGCACGGTGCAACGATAAAGACAGTGAATTTTTGTGTTTAGTTGATCATATTCTGCCTGATCTGCTTATATAATTTTGCTATTATTATATTGGAGTGACTGTGAAAGAACATGACAATTCTTAGCCGACTACCACCAGGCATTGTGTCCGACTCTACAGGATGACTGTATTAAGAGTGATGCGTTTTAAGCATTAGGCTACATCAATATTAAAATTTACAAGTAATTACTAAGACATAAACCTCCATACTTTTTAAGCACAATGCAAATAAGCTGCAGTTTAACACAATCTAGGTATCATATATTTAAACAGTATTTACATAAAGGATAACAACAATAATAGATCTCTAAATGGAGCGAAAGATTCGCTTTACGTCAAGAAGTAGTGGAACACGTAATGCAAAGTGTTCTGTGGACATGACAGTTGATATGACTGCTCTTGTTCTTTCCTGAGGCGAACTCAACGTGTGTGGTCCAGCAAACTAGCAAAGCCGCCTCACTAATGGCTGTGGAGCTGGTAATAATGAGCCAGGATGAATGCCTCCGTGCCCCCCCTCCCCCAAATCTACTCGACAAACATTTCCCTATAGCCTCCGCTGTGTTCTGTTATTGGCTGGCCCTGGTGTGATCATTACGTGATCCGTTTACCTATTTGTTTTATCAACGTGCCGTGAGAAGCCATTCAATCATTTCTTACCGTCACGGACCAAGTGGATTCTGATCTAAAACATTTGTCTTTCGAGACAGTGGAGACCGATATTGACTGAGCCCTCGCAGTTTGTTCAAGTAAGTTGCATTTGCACCGATAGATGGGAGTATAAGGCTTGTTTCCAATTTGATCATGAAGATGCTAATCAATAGGACGCGCATCTTCAAAGCCTTAGAAGAAACACCACAAAGAATACCTCCAAATACAGGTCTATTTCAAGCCTCTATTTGCAGTTAATTCACCACCATGCCTACTTTAACTTCCAGATAACTTTGCAGGCAACGTCACATTTACTGCACCTTTTTTTGGCAATAATTTGATTCCCTAAATCAGGGCTGGCCAACTTCAACGCACAGGAGGACCACATAATTCGTTAAAGACTCGCCTGAGTGCAACAATTATGTGAAATTGTACCGAAATAAGGGGAGATTGCATTAACTAGAAGACAGTTACTTACCAACAAAAGTTAAGCTAATATTGCGCTACATCCCGGAAAGTTCTTGGTTCGATTCCGCATGGTGTCGTTGCAATTTTTCATTGACATAATGATCTCGGCCCTCAAACTCTAACAGAAATGAGTACCAGGAATATTTCCTGTGGGGTAAAGGCGGCCGATGTTTAGGGCTGACAACCTTAACGCCTTCATGTACCGACTGTCTAGAAATCCTGGGAGTCTCAACCTCCTGGAACCCTCAGGACCTCTCCAGGCCTGCACAGGGATTGCTTTATATTTAAGTTATGTTAAAACTACGGTTAAATAAACAAGGCAGTAAGCCGCTCTAAACTCGATCAAACACAAATTGTGCTGTCTTAAACGTGATCAGTTACAGCCTGTAAACATTTTCTCCGCTAACGAAGTTGCCATGTAGACCCGGTACACTGTATTTCAGTTCACACAACAAGACCAACAAATGTCTTTATAACATTCTATTCGCTCACCAACGTACGAGGCCTCCTTACCCCTACCACGAAGGAAACAAGCTACAGCGAACAAACTCGGGATTTATTCAACATACTCCCCAAGAAGCTCAATACACTTCTTAGTCCGTTGCTCTAACTTTTGCAAGCCACTCAAAAAAAAAAATTCGGAAGGTTGTCCGTCCAGCCAGGTCTCCGCGGCAGCAATGAGCTCCGTGTCGAATGAAAAATGGCGACCTTTCAATCGTTTTTTCAGTCCAGGGAACAGGTTGTAGTCCGACGGGGCCAGATCCGGAGAATAGGGTGGGTGATCAAGACATTGGAAGCCCAGGTAGGCCAGTTTCTTCTGGGTTGCAAGTACCCGGTGAGCCGGGGTATTGTCGTGTAAGAACATGTCCACACTGGTGACCTTCCCGCGGCGTTTTTCCTTCAAAATGTCCTTCACTTGCACCATTAGAGATGAGTAATACTCCGCGTTGATAGTTTGGCCCTTTGAAAGATAATCAATGAGGAGGATACCGTCTTGATCCCAAAAAATTGAGGCGAGAATTTTTCCAGCGGATTTTTGCGCTCGGAATTTTTGGGGCGGGGTGAGCCGCTATGCCGCCAATCCATTGATTGTTGTTTTGTCTCCGGGTCATAGTGATATAACCAGGTTTCGTCCATGGTCACCAATCGCGGCAGGAAATCATTTCGATCGCGCCGAAAATATTCCAAATGTTGCTCAGACGACTGGCACCGTTGACGTTTTTGATCCGCGTTCAGGCATTTTGGGACCCACTTCGCGGAGATCTTCTGCATGTCCAAATCTTCGTGAATGATGGACCCAATCCGCTCACGTGAGATGCCCAGTTGCTCAGCTATTGATTTAGCCGAAATCCGGTGGTCTTCCAAGATTAACTCGTGAATTTGATCAATAATCTCTGGGATGGTCATTATTTTGGGCCGTCCAGGACGAGGCGCATCACAGGTGGAAAAATCGCCACGTTTAAAGTTGGTCACCCAGTTTTTGATGGTGGTATACGATGGTGCATGTTCCCTAAATGTTACTTTCAGAATGGCGTAAATTTCCCTCGGCGCCTTGCCTTGCAGGAAAAAAAAACTGATGATAGCTCGCGTCTCGATGTTGTTTAAATCGCGCGCGTCGCCTGACATGCTTCCTTTCAGCCTCTGTAGCAAGAAAAGACTTGTAATTCGGCACATGAACAGACTCCTCTTTCCAGCGACATTATCGAATCCGTCCTACGACATAGGGAAGTAAGTCGGTCTAAGGACCTATCAGCACACCCTCGTATTTCTATCACCGTTACAATCGCCATGAGGGTAGCTTACAAGACTGTAAGGAGTCCAAAATAACTGTTGAAATGCATAAGTGAAATACTGGATGTTACAAAGAATGTGGACATTCACTCTAAAACTAAGTGGTTCACTTAACGCATGTCAACTTTTTTGTTTGGATTCTTAATATTCCTGTAAATTACACTGATGATGATGATGATGATGATAGCGGCAGCGATCGAAATGTGTTGGTGAGCGAATAGTACTTTATAAAGACATTTTATTTATGTGCATTTTTTGTCCTTGTTTTGTGAATTGAATTGTCCCTTTCATGCGCGGAATTAAACATATTAATTTCTAGTACAGTGTGTTTGTCAAATTGAGTTACTGGAATTATTCAGGTGCTGAGAGCCGCAAATACTCTCCTCGATGGCCGTACGTTGGCCAACCCCGCTGTAAATAGGCACCAAATCTTGTCGTAACCATTTTTTAAATCACTGTAGTGGATATGTAGTATTTTCACGGAGGTGGACCAACATTCTTAAATATTAGTTACTTACGCATGGTGTGCCATTTAAAATTCTAAAATTATGAATATTTTAGTAGTATTGTTTATGGTATTACATTACCAGACAGCACATGGGGGGGGGGTGAGTGGGTAATTTCTGGGTTCTTGATTTAGCACTTAGGACACTACCATGAGTGGTACTTCATGTTTTTCTTCAGACCTTCCCTACAAGTGAAGCTAAGTGCCCTAAATTAAGCCACATTCTCGAACTTCCTCTTTTTTCCGAATTAATTATTTACTGATCTTCACACCGTTCGATTTCATATCCTGCAGCCTGAGCTACCGACGGAGTCGTTCAACAAACCAAGAACAAATAACAGACAAACTCAACGTGATGTTAGAATAAAAGGTGAAAATTGTGCCCAATTCCTCAACGCCTGAAATACTCCATGTTGATGTAGCATGCTAAGTCTGTTATTGCCTCTCTATCCATCCGCAAGTTGCAGGACCATCTCTTGTCGAAGCACTGCCACTGTTTAGTCAAAAGAGCGCTATTCGTAGCTGCATTATATGACCCAGGCTGGCCAACAAGCGGCCCTCGAGGAAAGTAACTGCGGCCCTCGTTCAACTGAGAAGTTTCGGTAACAATTTGACAGGTAGGTCGATAATACAGCAGGTCTACAGAACATAACGTGGCAACTTTATTAGCAGACAAAATGTTTACAAACTACAACTCATCATATTTTAGAGAGCATAGAGTAGACCAATCATTCATTGTGTTATACCGAGTTTAGAACTGCCTACTGCCTTGGTACTGAATCATAATTTTAGTAACCTTTAGACGCCTAATGTCAACTATAGTGGTCGTACCGCACCGCTAACCTCTAAAGTTGCATTTTATATATTTATTCAACAAATATAGGTACCGAATATTTTAAACACGGTGTATACTCTCCGTTTTTTTCTCTTCAAAATGCAGTTTGTTTCATAATTCTAACGTATTTGGTTC
>Ga0123352_10022301_pt1 | contig 10097 bp, 7 predicted proteins | sample TergutLab28metaG_FD_89700 | JGI IMG/M metagenome (GOLD analysis project Ga0123352, IMG submission 89700) | Labiotermes labralis P1 segment gut microbial communities from Petit-Saut dam, French Guiana - Lab288 P1 | ecosystem: Host-associated > Arthropoda: Insects > Digestive system > Gut ...
AAAAAGTGAACTCCTGATGATGAGCTCCCTGAAGCTCGAAACATGTAGAGTAAAGGACGACTAACCGTGAAATAAAGGATAGTCCATAAGTGTCATCTTGTTGGTAATTATTTTGGAACAATTACAATGATGCACGGAACAATGAATGTAAAAAAAAATTGATGAACATCATCTACAATGACCTGTTACACGCGTCACCCCCCTTGCATCTGCAAGGTTTTTTTAATTGTATTTGAAGTTCTGACGGCGATAACAATGAAACACGATCTGGGATATTATCATTAGTATAAACATTCATCATCCCTGATGATGAAAGCAGCAGTTTCCTCTTCTACGTGATCATCCTTCGTAACTTTGTTGTCCCGACGCTCAGTACGGTAGGTGATCCTCTTTTGGGAAACGTGTTTCACCGAATCACCAATAGTTTTAATCATATCTTTTTTTACTTGTTTTATTTACTCAATTTACTCTTGATAAAAAATAATGGAGCACTATATCCAGTAAATCAACTAGATCATTTCTAGGAAATTGACACAGTCACTTCTCTGTACTCCTACCTACACCACACCCGTACGCGACTGACTTCCTTACTGGACTGCTAGCTTCCGTTATCAGCTCCTAACGTTCTCTCATTTAAATCTCTCCCCTCCTATCTATCACCAAAGTTCCTGAAAATACGTTGACAGATTAACTTACAATGCATGCCATGAACCGTCCGTAACTGACGCCAGCAATCCTAAGAAACAACTATACTAAAACTGATCGTCTATACTCTGAAACATCGGTACGTATCACCCCGATATCTAGATTTTGGTCTTAGTTTAAGAGCAAGCAAACACAGAGTTGTTCATATAATCTGCAGCATTTGCGTAAGCAGACACGGCAATGATAATCTGTAAATGACGGAACTTACGTGAATCTAATTCTTATTAGTCCCTTAATAAAAGGGCCGCAAAATTTGAAGTAATGAAATTCTTGAACCCTTCTTGCGCTAAATAATTTCGTGATATCCGCCGGGCCTTAAGCACGTGACACGTTCTTACCGAGCTGCCAATTTTATAACAGCCGGGCTCGTCCCTTTTCTACTAAGAGCAGATATTATTAAACACTAACAGGAAAACGAAAGGAAACGTAAACGAAAATGTCCATGGAAACTAAGTGAAAAATTAATTTTGTAGATCAAAATAAGACGAAGAAGCGTCTTTTTTAATATTATGATGATTAACTGTCAAACTCAGAACAGAACACGAGAGTGGTGTTGATACATTTGTGTGTACCATAACTGTTTCAGTTCTTTCAGTTGATATAGGAGAGGGGTTCTTGAGGCTTTGCTTCAGTGAAATGTCAGTAAGTGATAAAAAGGTTGTGTGTCTGGTTTCATAACCACTTATCTACTTTATCTTAGAATTTACACTCTGCATGGTTTCATTCCTCAAAACCCACAGTTCTTAACCATACACTTGTTCGTTCAATGTTTGGCTCCATATACAATAAAGACATATAGAATTGAATTTCTAATATGGGAACAGGAATTTACGGACTTTCTGTATATTCTCGAACCCGTATTAGAATCAGCGGATCAGTTCTTAACCCTAAGATATAACGTACGATGAGATATAATTATTATATTTGTTTAAATTTTACAGTGTAACTAAAAAACAAATTGACATGCTCGCATCCACATGGAGTGCATGCACCTCAGGTTAACAACCAATGCTTTAGATTTTCCACTTAGACACAATATGAAGGTTTATTTGTGCTGTGCCTTGCTCTATACGAACACAAATTCACACGCCAAATACGACTTCAAGACCACAATTTTCCAACCATAATTCTTCGATTTTCTTATTTACTTCCTACATAAAGCAGATATAAGTTAAGATTAAGTATAAAACACAGTTATAGACCTGGTGGTATTCAAAACCTAATCCAAGTGAGCAATCAAAGTGTAGTTGCGCGCACACACACACACACACACACACACACACACACACATACACAAGGTTATTCGGAATAATTGTCGGGGTTTTAACAACTGCCACCTCGTTCTCCAGATGCAACTCCATGTGATTTCTTTCTGTGGGGTTACGTCAAGGATCAGGTTTATGTTCCTCCTCTTCCCGCAAGAATCCCGGAACTGAAGGTACGAATCAGAACCGCCATTGAAACCATCACCGCTAACATGCTACAAACAGTTTGGAACGAACTCGATTATCGTGTTGATGTTTGTAGAAAAACAAAGGGTGCACATATAGAGCATCTGTAAGGTATGTAACCAAAACTTGGAGTGTTGTTCTATTAAATAAAAAAAAACATATACTGCTATCTCGAGTGTATTGTGTATGACAAGTTGTTAAAACCCCGACAATCATTTCGAATAAACCTGTTTATATATGCAAGTTAAAGTTAGAGAAAACTTGTTCTTTGACCTATACGTAACATCATGGATCTTCTACAATTTGTTGCACTATCTAGATATCAAGCAGCTAGAAGCATGCAGACGTTACTTTCGGTAAGGCTCAGTGCACTTCTGTAGCCCACGTGATCAGTGATATATAGAAGTACCTGTCACGTCCTTCACAAACCACCTTTCTATTAAATTGGTTACAAGGTGGATGGATGCAACCTAGTGGCCCAGATTCGGGCACCGGCTGCAACCTTGTAACTGAAAGAGTGCGAGCTTTCGTTGTACATCACGGGTAAGGTCAGACGGATAGACAGACATGACGAAGCTAATGGTCGCTTTTCGCAATTTTGAGAACGCGCTTCAAAACCACAAATTCTCCTTTCGTTTATGTGTATGATATTGATATTCCTTATGGCTAGGCTTCTAAGAGATTAGCTCTTTGTTTAGCGGTTGGGAAGTCTGTGTCTTGCCGCTTGTCGAAAATGTCATGGCGAGGGCTCTCCACTCTAACAAAATTCGTATGTATCTTTTGGTTTCGTGGAGTAAAAAATCTAATTAGAGGCGTGATTGTTGACAGAAAGATTTGGCTCAGAGGGAGTCGCATAGCAGGCGGGGTACAACCAATGTCTTAAACATCATATATCTTATCTATTTGGAACTAAACAACAGAAAGATATTCGAATAAAGATAGACAAGCTTCATGTCACTTGCTTTATTATTTCTTTATTTAATGCTCAACATGTTTCGGATGTTAATACACCCATCCTCAGGGGCTTGCGACTTATTTGTTGAATTATTTCATGGGTTGTATTGTTCTGGTTCGATGTGTGTTGGTGTTACGTTGTGGTTTGGCTGGGGTGGTGTGGTATCCGGATGCAGGTTGAAGCATTACTTCAGCCTGCATCCGGATACCACATCACCCAAGCCAAACCACAACGTAACACCAACACACATCGAACCAGAACAATACAACCCATGAAATAACTCAACAAATAAGTCGCAAGCTCCTGAGGATGGATGTATTAACATCCAAAACATGTTGAGCAGTAAATAATGAAATAATAAAGCAAGTGACATCAAGTTGGTGTCTCTTTATTCAGCTACCAAGATGATGCACGGTCCAATAAACATAAAAAACAGAACGATGTGTCTGATATACATGCAAAACCAAATATACTGATCTACGTAAGGATGAACATATTACAAAACACACATGTTTTTAAAGTCAATAAATTTCCCCTAAGTCTAGCCAAGTGACCGTGCGGTCTAGGGTGTGGGTTTATGTCCTCTCGTTTGCTGGGATTGTGGATTATAATCACGAAGGAAGCGTGGATGTCTGTCTCTCGTGAGTGTTGTATGTTGTCAGGTAGAGGTCTCTGCGACGGGCCGATCACTCGTCCAGAGGAGTCTTAGGGAGTGTGGTGTGCCTGAGTGTGATCCAGGAATCAGGCAGAGGAGGTCTAGGCCCATTAGAGCTGTCGAGCCGTGAGAAAAATTTTACCTTAAACCGTTTCTGGTCAATTCAATATTTGATCAGCTAAACGTAACATCTGACATCGCAAAGTCATAGCGTAGTTCAGATCAGATAACTATCTTCGATATTTGCAGTTCAGTGGCTGTTACTCCCGCAGCTTATTCGGGAGATTAAGATTTACATTTTTGTCCCAGAAAATTTTCTTTGTTTTCCTCAGTACCTCCAGGACTATTTTGAAATTTTTACGAAATATGTAGTAACTTCGTACTCCTCCGTCATTGCAATTCACCTTCCACAATGATCCTCAACATTCTACGTCACACATTCTACATTCAGTTACGACATACGCTCTTCTCAGCACGCACACTACAAACTCTACCTTCATTTCATGCAGTCATCACCTGCGCTATCTTTAGTACATAGAGAAAGATACCACACATTCCATCCCCTTGTCTATTCCGGATGCAGTTATTTCTTACCCCACCGCGGTATTTCTTAGCCTACCCAAACTTCTGGCAGCGGGCCCGCATTTTTAACACCAATCGCAAAAGCGACTGTCACTAGACACAGTCTGCACCCAGCCTATCTTCTTAACCTGCACCTAACTGCTCCTCCACCTTACACTTCCAATTCTCCGATCCAACACCTTGCCCCATCCACAATGCTGTTTGCATTTCTCATTCATCCTATCTCAGTAACTTGCCTAGCCCAGAGCAATCTTAATTTCATAAACGTCCGCGCCTACAACACTATTTGACCAGCATAAATTACGAAATTCTAGTTCGTCACGTTCGTCAACACAGAATGAAGAATGTGGACTTTAATGCTGTAAGGTTGAGAAGAAAAGTGTCTTTGATTTAAAAATTCGGCTCGTATTGTGCAGTAAACACTTTACGCGTCGATTAAAATACAAAACAGGTAATGATTTATATGAAATACACTGCTTGGGCATAAAGTAAAATATTTTAAAGTTAAATCTGTTTTGGTTTTTAAAGAAATCATTGGACTACAAATTTTTATACCCTCATCGGTATAATTGTGAAAATTAAACAGTGTCATAACTGAATAACAACACCAATATTTTTTCCCCTTTAAGCTATTACCAACATCGAACTATTTTCTTATCCATAATAATGTTAACATCCAGAGTATAATTGTCTTTGTGCCCCACCGAGAAATTCTGAGGGATTACAGAGTCCTCTCTCTATCAGATACCATTTATTACTTGCTCTTTTTAATTTTAAGTAATTTATAATATCAAAGACGACTGTGCGAACTTATTTGGTGGAAAATGAGAGCAAAGCCCTTAAATGCAGGTTTCTAAAATTTTCTTTAAAAATATGTCTGCAAGTAAAGTGTAACTTTCGTAGCTACAACATTTCGTGCAATGTAACATGACGATACATCGATGGTGTTGTATCAGTCACTGGAATTAAGAGTGCATTTCTTGTAATAAAACCAACCAGATGCACTAATTTCTCATTTTTATTTTTGGAATAAAACTCTACATGTTTCCGACAGTTCCTCTGTCCATTATCAGGAGTTTTTCACTGCACACACAGCAATGGTATATGTCATACAGGTTTGCTGACAGCTTGCGAGAAGGATCAGGACGGAACTGGTTCAGTTCTGATCCTGCTTGCAAGCTATCAGCAAACCCGTACGACATACGAGGTGTGGCAATAAAGAAACCGGATTGCTTTTATTACTCATTTCCGGCCATGTCGATGACGAAGAGGAGGGTAGGGCATTGACCCGTGGACTTCCCTCGTACACCATTGCTGTGTGTACAGTGAAAAACTCCCGATGATGGACAGAGGAACTGTCCGAAACATGTAGAGTTTTATTCCAAAAATAGATTTGAGAAATTAATGCATCTAGTTGGTTTTATTATAAGAATTAATCACGATGCACGGTTACATGAACTTTAAGAGTGCAAATTTTGTACGGAGAAGAAAAATGCAGATTATGTGTACGTTGACAATTAAAGGCGTACAGATAATCTAAAGTTTTGAAGTTGTATAGGACTAATACAAATTTAACGTAGTTGAAATTATTACTAATGGAAACCAAGGACAAAGTGGCCGAATTAAATATTTCTAGCCTCAGCGTGGCGAATGAATCATCTGGAGGAAAGCAGACATCGCGGTTTCTCCATATAACTTACTTTTACACACAGATATTTCCATTTGTTCCTCATTAATAAGTTGAATTAAGCGATGGACTTTCATGAAACGTGGAACACATTATGAAGTTCACACTAGAACAAGACACGAAGACCCAGAGAGGCGCTACCTTGGCGCTAGATGAGGTTGGATGATCAACGCCACGCCAGGTCTGGACGGGTGTGTAAAATCTCGCCTCCACCGGGATTCGATCACATTAGATCACACCCCGTTCCTAAGTACTTATTAGTGCTTACGTATGTGCGCATATATATATATATACATACATACATACATATATATATATATACATACATTTCTGCAGACATCCAAGCATCCATACGCGTACGCCTACTATATATATATATATATATATATATATATATGCCCTATACATCTATATACGTAAATGTACCACACACATGCACCGAAAAACACATACATAAGTATGTACTATACATATACACAGAGTGGTGCAAAAGGCACTGGATGTTGCCTCTAGTGCCAGGTGATAAATGCCCCAATTTGTATACAGAAAAAGTAGACTACACACATGAACGATAAACGTAAAAGTCGTGTCCAAGTTAGTGGGGTTGTTGCAGGTATTACGTGGTCCCCGTCAGTCCCTCCAGGCAAATGTTACACACATCCTTTCTAATTCATTATTCACCGGCCGTAATAGGCCTGCCATCCGACGTTAAAGGGGTTAAGTATCGTTATTTTATCCAAGATACTAACATCGTCAAATACATACGTAAATAGATAAAGGTAAAACTCGCAGAGGAATGAGATTTAAACTCTTCAATTGACTGAAGAACCCGGTTCAGGGTCAGTAAAACCCCACATGTTTTGCGGTAAACTTCTTAAATTGATTACCCGACATTATAAACATTACCCTGGCGCCACATGTTGTCCCTAGAGTCGCCTATGTGACGTCAGTGTGACGTTGCGAGCAGGAGGCTACGGTATCGATCTTCTTTCTAGTAGCAGCAGTGGCTAAGCTATCAAGCATTGCAACAACTGATGCTCCTGCCGTACCAAGATATATGACTTCAAGTGGGCGGGAATGTTGTAGTGTCAGTTTATGCTATGGCTGTGTATGAACTTCAGGGTAGAAAACAGGGCTCGATTTTTTTTTTAATAATCTGGAAGCTAGATAAATAGTTTGTTCGCCAAAATAAATGAGGTTTATTACTTTAGAGCCTTTCTTTTGCTCTCGTTTCTGAGCCAACCTGCTGTGCTCTTTGCACTAAATACACGTAGGCCAGGCAAATAAAAGAAGTAAATATTCATTTCTGAAAGACTGACCTCATACGAACTAATTACGCTGGTCTTAACCCTTTTGGATTCGGTTCGTCATCTAGTCTGAACCACAGATGACCGATGTGGAACTGCCACACCTGCAAGCACTAATTCAACAAATACGATAAAGAATCTGATGACAGCTGTAAATTATTGGTCACCGAAGGCAACGAAGAAAACCTTTTCCTTGACCTCTGATGCAGGATTTTCGCTTCTACAGCTGCTGAACAAGTTTTCTGTTGAGGTCCGTCACTGGGTGTTTGTTGCCAAACGTTTCAGACAGTGCGGTGGTCTGATCTCCAAGGGTCAGAGCATAGGACGTCTGACCCTTGACAAAGGGGCCTCCTACGCCGTCGAAAATCTTGTCAACAAATATGCAGTGACGGAGCGCAATATCGCAGAAGAACGAAGCACCTCCAGTCTACCGCAAGCATAACTCCCAGTTTCTCTGTTCCTACAGGGCCTAAAATTGCAACGTCATCACCAGAACTCAGCAATGGAGCCTTTCGCGGGTCGATTCAATATTCTTTCAACATGCAAACCCTCACTGTTTAATGTCCATTTTAATCTTATCCCCCCCCCCCCCCCCCAATTTAAGTCCGTCTATCGCACATTACCCCTCCCCAAAATACTTCAATAGAATTACTGCGTGTTTCTTTTCTTCGAGGCAAGCAACACGCTTTACACTCAATCATTCAACTTTACTGAAATGTCTAACAGGGTTTAGCGAAGGGTGTAGACGGAGATGCTTCTCGTGTAATTTTTCCAGTTCCCTGTCATTTCATTTATCTTTTTCCCATAAACTTTTTTTTCTATAATTTCGGGCAAACACTCTGTTTCTGATCATAATCACCAAACAAAAACAAAAACCCTTATAACTCTTTGCCTTCCAATAAGCTAACATCTGAATAGGCGACAACCAACAAGTAACAAAATTGGCGAAACAATTGTGAGTTACATTATGAAGATGTAAGTCTTCTGCGATATCACGCCGTATAAAGTGACAAATAATTACCATCGTTTAGAAGCATCGTTGCGTCTTCATCTTCAGGGTCAAGCACATTTCCTCTGTTAATGTGTGACCCTCAAAATGAAGGCAATAAGATCGTTCTTAACCTCAGTATCTATATAGACCAGTCGACACGCTGTAACATCTTAGAAGACTCGAATCTTCAGCAACACAAGCATCTAATATCTTAAATCACAATACGTTTCCCATGCATTTTCCCTGAGACCGATCCATATGTCCGAATTACATGGCAGTCATTAGCTTCATTGCCGATACCAGTAGTCGCGCAAAAAAATGTGTGGGTGTGCGGCCGCTAGCTTGCTGGGATGGCGTGTTCGAATACCGCCGGGGGCATGGATATCTATTTTGAGAGCTGTGTGTTGTCTGGTAGAGGTCTCTGCGACGGGCTGATCACTCGTCCAGACGAGTCCTAACGAATAGTGGTGTGTCTGAGTATGATCTCGAAACCTCAACCACGAGGACGCCTAGACCCACTTGGGTTGTCGAACCACGATTAAAAAAAAAAGTACCTTCACGTTCCGAGCGTTTAAATACAAAGGAACCTCTGAAACCCACTGGACGAGCCAGTATGTGACACACACACCAGGTACGTATATGGTGACTGCTGAAAGAAAATTCCCTTTACCGACGGAAATTGCAAACTGGTTATCAGACCACCTCTTTGACTGAGCTACATCAGAATTTCTGAATAGCGTGCAGCTAACGCACACCCCTTCGCCTACGCCATCAGTTCACTTTTATGGCTCCATTAAGCAGTAATCACTCACGTTTGATGGCTGCAACTCCTCTCATTTACAATTCAAAGCGTACAGCAGACATGTAGCAAATCGCAAGTGTTTAAACCCATGAAACAAAGTGCGAAGCACTGGCGCTTTTTAGCTGCAGGACAGACTGTTCTAATTAACAAAAATTTCTGGAAGGAAAAAAATAAAATCTACTTTCTGCTAAATATCTTCATCTACACAGACGGGGCTGCGCACATGTGCAAGTAAATGAAAAAAAAACAATACAGCTCTTACATATTGTCTGTGCAAGATATCTGCTGCTAGAGATTTTCACTGCCCCAGAGTAAAGCATAGTCTGAGTCAACTGCTCCATCACGTTAACGATCCTTAATATTCGTACACAACTCAACGTAACAGAGTCCTTCTTGAGAATCCATCAGTTGCACAGTTGGTCACCAACTTCCCCACAGTACAGGGAACCCCAAAATTCATCACAGTGTTCACAAGAGACCGCCACTTGTGCCTGTCCTGAGCCACATCAATCCAGTCCAAGTCTCTCCATAATATTTCTTGAATATATTATATTACACTCATATACTACAAACAAATCATTACGAAAGGATTTTCGGTAAGTTTATGGCCTGTATTAGTAAATTATTCTTCAGCACTTACATTTATCAAGTGTCACCCGCGCTTTTACTCTGCACTGTATACAGTATGTTGGAAGGTGGACTTGTCTGCTGAATATCATACTTACACATGAAACAGCGTTAATAGGCCCTACAGTATTATTATTATTATTAATGAGTCACTCAGTTGTTGCCTCAGCAGGTAAATAAACAATACTTAGTAATAATAATAATAATAATAATAGACCGGAAAACAAGGAAACTACTAACCATTCATGGACAGCATCACCCAAAAGCAGATGTAGATCGCTTGTATGTCCCTAGAAAACAGGGAGGAAGGGGCTTGATGCAGTTAGAAGCAGCCC
>Ga0123352_10022304_pt1 | contig 10097 bp, 2 predicted proteins | sample TergutLab28metaG_FD_89700 | JGI IMG/M metagenome (GOLD analysis project Ga0123352, IMG submission 89700) | Labiotermes labralis P1 segment gut microbial communities from Petit-Saut dam, French Guiana - Lab288 P1 | ecosystem: Host-associated > Arthropoda: Insects > Digestive system > Gut ...
ACCGAAACATGTCGGAGCGTTTTTAATGTTTTAATGTGTAAATTTTATAAATTTTATATATGTGCAGTGGTTGGTGTAATAATTGAGTAACTCGACAACATGCACGGTGTAACAATGAAAATAAAATATTCTATTATGCATTTAACGTCCTATTTATAAATAAATCCGCACTGTAGCCTCTGGCTCCTACTACAAGTCGGAATAGTTCCGTTTAGTAGCTAGTTACGAGCTGAGAATTGGGGGTTAGATTCCCAACAAGAACACGAAAGTTCCTTTTCACCAGTCCATCCAGAGCGTCTAGTGCCGGATTAAGAATGAGTGAAGCAGAACGCCACTCTCCCTTTATGCCTTCGTGGCATGTACAGGGAAAACTATATTATGACAAAAGGCCCCACATACTGAGTGAGAGGAAACCGATTACACGTAGAGTGACTCTTCCTTTTGCTCCACCCACAGCAGTTGTGGGGCATGTGCATCTTCCTACATAAAGTCATACCTGGGTCTCTTACGGTGGTAGTAAAACGGTCGGAGCGTGGAAGTTCACTGTCCCATATGCCGTCTTTTTAATGTGGTGCCTAACTTGGGCTCAATTAAGCACAAGGACTAATTTCTTACCAAATACGTCGTCGTTAGCATTTTGTGGCCTGGTTTGGACAGGTGTTAATGGTAATATAATGGAACTGAACAGTACGGTGTTTAAAAGGGCATGCCGGAGTAGAGGGCACGTGTGGTATTTAGAGACAGACTGTCGTGGCGGCTAAATATACTGCGTGTAAATCTCGCGCAGAGGATAAATATACAATTTATAACACTGCTGGTTCTATGCACAAGTTGCTGCCTGTGCAGGATACATCCTTCTGGGTCAGTATGTGATGTCTTTGGTAAGTTCACCCTAGAACAGATCACGAAGGACCGGGGGGGGGGGGAGTTGAGGTATAGCTCTACTCTTTCTTTAACCTAGATGTGGTGGGTGGTCAACGCCACGCTCCGGCTATTTTACCTCCGGGAAAGATCCGGTACCCATTGCATAGGAAGCTGGGTGGGCCCCAGGGCTGGTCTGGATGGGTACGGAAAATCTCGCCCCCACCGGGATTCGATCCCCGGACCATCCAGCCTGCAGCGAGTCGCTATATTTACTGTAACCATGAATTAACTTTCCACCGACACCGAAAGTTTCTGGCATAATGGTAGGCACTTTTGTTGTGTGTTCAGTTGCGAGTCTTTACGTCAAGACAACACAACAGATAGCATTCTGTGGCTGCTCCCATCCTCTCTGTGTAAATGCTAAAACAGCGCATTAAAATAAGCCACGACTCCTTCCTTCCAAATACAACCTGATTTATAGTTGATAAGATTCCTCTCATTTAACACTGTCACAGACCAACTTTTCTTTGATATACATTGTTCACGGAGTTGTAAAATAATTGACAGATCGACATCCGAGTTTTTTTTTTTAATTCTATGATCTGCACGGTCGTTTGTTAACTCGTGATCTCTGGGCGGGCATGGCCAAAAATGTTCCCCTCTGTCACCAGCCAGTTAAATTCGTAGTATTTGGACTGGCAGGTGAGAGAGGTGTAGAGTCGTTGGACGATTTATGCCAGCTACTTTTAGGCTAGTTCGCAAAACAGAGAAAAGCGACTATTAACTTCGTGATGTCTGCCTGTCTGTCCGTCCGTCCATCCGCATGGAACAACTTCGCTCCCACTGGAAGGAATTTCATGAAATTTGGTGTTTGAGTATTTTTCGAAAATCGGTCGAAAATATTGAAGTTTTGTTTTAAAAAATGACATCAATAGCGGTTACTTTACTTGAATACATACGTACATTTATGATAATATCTTGCTTATTTATTCTTAGGATGAGAGATGTTCCAGACATAATTTGTAGAGAAAATCAAAACACAAATTTTATGTTTAATAATTATTTCCCGTAAATCGTGCCATTTATGAGACTGTGGAAAAATGTGATAGAGCCAGGCAGGCCACGTGACAGTATAACATGGCGCTTTTCATGCTGGGTAACCAGGCCTAAAACACACACTCAGTATATGTAATACTCATTGCTTTTCCCCCAGCGACAATGGTTGCACGAAAGCGCCTCCATGGTATACCTTATGCGTTATAGGTAGTTAACACACACGTGAAGCTGTGGAGGCGTTTTAAAAAGATTTTCTAAAGAGACTCGTAACTAACTGAAATTAAATTTTAAACTCATGGTTCCGTGCATCGTAATTCAATGTTAATAAAAATCCAACTAGATGCAACAGTATGCAAGACTTCCCTCCAACGTGGCCTTCAGGCCGCGTTGGAGGGCAGTAGCTGTACCAGTATTATGACCTGTACCGGTGGCTGCGGTTACAGTTTTTAGTACTCCTGATGATGGGCGCTGTGACACCCGAAACATGTAGAGTGGCTTTGCAGTAAATAAATATCTGCATACTGTTGCATCTAGTTGGATTTTTATTAAACCTTTGGCCCTGGAGCTGGATATTTACAGTTTAGCACACCATTTATGTAAAATGTGAATATTTTATGAACCAAGAAGGGTAACATTAGGAAATACACGACATTTTGTGGAGGAATAAACGAAGATGGTGAGAGAAAGTCTACAAAAATAATCAAATGTATTTGTTGACTAAATATATAAAAAGTGTACTCTGGGGAGTAGCGGTACGTCTGTCCTATATGTAGGATGCATGGTGCATAAAGGTTAACATCAACTAAAATTAATCAGTTAAGTTGGATGAGCGGCAGTAAGAAACATTCAAATAAAAAAAATTGTTTTATGATATTTTATTTTACTGATGTATGGCTCTTGCTGAAGTTGCCTCCTAAAGTCCGGCTTCCGATGCTGTCTGGGTGGCCATCCCTGGTACAGACAGTTAGTGGGACTGTCTGAGGGAAGATGGATTTGTCCTAAGGCCTCTACTGCCACAGGATAATACAAACAACGAAAAAAAAAAAGTAATTCGTATGTCCGTGCCCAAAGTGTAAGTGGAATCCATAATTCCAGTGTTTGAATAGAGAGCAATCCGCGGGACTTTTTATGTTTAAGGACTGTATTCTGTGTCCTTCTTGCTTACGAATTTATCAAAATTTTCTCCCTTAATTTCAGTATCCCTTCTAACCATCTCAGCTTTTAACCCCACAAAACATGACATTGTAGCTACCGTGATCTTTCTTACAGCTGAAATACTGCCCCGAGGTGGTAGACATCCAGGTAGAGAATTAGTAACTGTTTAAAGGAACCCCTGAAAGTTTCAACCAACCTGTTTGCACCTCGCCTCCTCCTCGGCGCACCAACCTTGCATGGGCTTCCTCCTTCTCATCCTCGCACCTTGCATCACCTTAACACCCTTTTTACGGATGAGGAGCTTCAAATGGATCTTGATTTTCCTGTCTTCTCTCTTATCCACTTTGAAAGCCATTTTTCGAAACCACTGTAGCAAACGACCAGTCTCCATAAAGGTATCCAAATACCAAACTTTTTGTTGGTCTTCGGGCCTGAAATAAGTTCTCAAAGCAAGAGTGACCTACGACGTAACGATATTTTCCATTCATGTGCTCCCTTCTCCTGCAGTTTCAGTAAAAGCTGTTAGAATCCAAGTCTCAATCTAAAAATTACAAGTGTACGTTATTTATAAAACATGTACATAGAATGAGTGTAGTGTTCATACACGCCCAATTGCTATACGTGCTTCCCAAGGTGACTCAAAAACTTGATTGTGGAACCAAGCTAGGACAAGTGAAGGGGGAAAATGCTAAAATCTGTATTCAAAATAGAATATCATCGTGAAACCCTTATATGTAATTTTAGAATTCGTATATCTAATAGATTTTGGTATTTTGCATATTTTTTAAAACATACATGGATTTTGGTACACGCGAAATAAATTTTAGCGACGGAATTCAGAAACGTACCCCTCAGATACAGAACTCAAATTTCGCTTCATAAAATTTCCGAGCTCCTTGCCCAACCGACCGTCATTTAAACAAATATTTTAGCAATAAACGTAAAGTGTCTTCTGTGCTTAGGCATCACCCCTAGAAGGCGTAAGCGGACGCGGAAAGAAAGTTCTGCATATTTTTGACACTGTAGAGATGAAGCCCAATGGAATTGCCCTCTCGGGCTGAAAGCAATCTATCCTTTGGATGCAATGAGTATATGGGCCAATAACAGTCTGGGCGTAGAGGCGAGAGAGTAAAGTTGAGGCCTCTGTCACGAACAGAAACCCTGTTATCCGATTTATAGCTTATCGCTTCCCAGAGTAGAGTCCTTCTTGAGAAGTTTCGTCTAGTACGCTGGTCTAGTTGCCTATTCAGTGAAGAGGATTCCTGCATTTACGTAAATCGGAAGTTCTATCTTATGTTCAAAACAGCCCACAACTGGGCCGTATTCCTAGGTACACGAATTTATTCTACACCTTTCTATCCCACTTTTTAAGGGTCTTTTATTATCATGTGTTCATGTACACCTATGTGTTCCAAGAGTATCTTCGGATTTCCGGACCAAAATTTTCTTTGCACTTTTCTTCAGTCCAGTGTTTGCTGTATGCTTCGGCCTGACACATCCTTCGTGATCTGATCACCCTACTATAATCTAACAACGGACACAAATCACTGAGCTCCTCAACGTACATTTACGCACTATAACTTGTTGTTACTTAACCCCACTTAGGTTCAAAAGTTCTTCACAGCATAATGTTTTCGAATGGCGTCATTGTATGGGCAGATCCAGAACTCTGAGTAACTTTCAATTGACTTGTTTCGTCCGCGCTTGCACTTCCTTTACAGAATTATCTTAAAAACGCTTGTTGGTTGGTAATTCTTCATAAATATGAACTCTGGTACAATGCGTAAGCTACAGATAGGCGTGTGACCAGGATTTTACGCATCAAGTACAGGTGGTTGGTGTGTTAAGCTGTAGACACTCTATAAGACGTGTTTTGTGAATTGCTGATTTAAATACGCGTAATTGGCGTTTGGTAAGTGAAGTCCTGCTATAACCTGCTGGGACGAACATGAAGATTTGTATAACTAACTACATTGAGCAGAGTCCTTCTCTAAGAGCTGATGGGTCGTTATATACTAAAACCAATTCCCCGCATTCTATGGAACTCGCGTTCACAAGAGACGGTTACTTTTCCATAGCCTGAACAGAACAATGCACTCTACGCAACCAATTTTAATTTTATTCACCCATCTACATGCTGGTCTTCCAAGTGGCAGAAGATCTATATATGACGCTCAGTGAAAATTTTTAAGGCGGTGACCGTGGCTGGGGAAGACATTAAAATCAGAAGATTAGGATTGGCAGGTCACATAATAAGAACGGAAGAAGAAAGGATTCCAAAAAAGGTTTCGAAAGGAAACTTCTACACCACAAGACCAGTGGGAAGACCAAGAACCGGATGGGCGGATGTGGTCCAGAGGGATGCATTACAACTGCTGGGGGTAAGAGGATGGAGAAGAGCTGAAAATAGGGATGAATGGAGGCGTCTTATGAGGGAGGCCAAGGCCCGGAAAGGGCTGTAGCGCCATGTTTGGATGATGGATGGATGGACCGTGGATGGTACCAGATATATTTCAGTATGTATTATTACACTTCACCCACTGACGTCATGCATTTTCTGAATTAGTTTTGAAATGCCCAAAGCATTCGGGATTTCAGGCCGTCCCAGTGCATTCAAACAAAATATTTTATCTTTCTTTTGTTTTTCGGAAAGTGATATGTGATGAGCAAATTCGAGCTCGCACTCTCGACATCCGGAGAGCCCTCTATTTCGGAAGTCACTGTGCAATGAAATTAATGTACCAGCAGCGTCCTTTTGTGCACTACTTCTATTACGAGGAAGTGGTAACCGTCTGGAGAAATGTGGGTAAGGTCTTCAAGTCGATCTTTTGTTGACCTCTCCCCCATCTACCCCACCCCCAAAAAAAGTTGTAGGCGGGATTTGGCTTAGCTGAGGTATTGCATCACTTGAGCGGCCTTTTCTCAGGAAATACCGGTCCATGTAACAATACTTGGGAACTGCCACATGTACCAGCGCGGTCGTACATCAGTTTCCATCTTACATGCATAAATAGCTTAAGTGTCCTACTGATAAAAATGGCCAAATGAAGGTTTTTGAATGTCGTGAACGGCTGGTGAGGCGCAACGCTCTGGGAGTTCTTACGATCTCACATTATTATTTGTCTCTTACAGCCAACATTGTAAATCTGATGATGGCCTCCGAGTAGGCCGAAACATGTTGTTTCATTAACACCCTGCTAATAAACTAGTTGTGTTCGACCTACATTATCCTAACTTAGCGTTCTTACGATATTTTTTTCGGTTAGTTTATGAAAATATCTGTGCCGATTATTGTGGCCCTTGAAGTGAACAAGTATGGAGCATCACGTGGCTCTCAGTGCTTAAGTAAGTGGCCCGTGGATCCTTAGTACTTTGAGATTCCAGTGTACAACAGCCCCTCTAAATTTGTGATTTGTAACATCTATTCTCTTAGTAACCCTTAGTAATTCTAATGAAACAGACGAGTTCGTACGCGATCGCTTGAAAACAGACACCCCTGTAAATAGTGTATAAGATTCGTTCAACACACCGGACATTTGTCTTATAGTTTTATGGTTTCATAAATTAAGATTTAAATATCGAAATCAGTTTTCAGTTTATTAATATTATTTTAAAAACCCCTTTAGTATACTTTGCCAAATCACTCGCGTCTAAGTGGCCCGCATTTAAAAATGTTTTTCACCCATTATGTCAATTGTAGCCTGCTTAGGTTCTCACACTCATTTCTTGTAATATCATACAAATTTGGAAAGCATTTTCATGTTTTGCTTCTCACACTCTTGGATCAGTACCCAGTATTGGAAGTACTGGTAACGGAATCACCTTCCGTATTTGAAATTGATTGTAAAATTAGTTGGCGCGCGAGCGGTCGGAATTAATCGGAAATTAGATAAATTTATCGTATGCGCAGAAAGAAGGTGTTAAAGAAGTGGTTCATAAACAGGCTGAAGTATGAATGTTTAAATAATGTCTTGTCGTATACAACTAAAGTGCGATGATGTGGATTGGCTTCATCTGGCTCAGGATGGATACTAATGGCGACTGTTGTGAACACGGTAATGAACCTCCGGGCTCCATAAAAGGTGGGTTATTTGTCCAGCAGCGGAGCGACTTTTAGGTTGTGGAGAAGAGCCTTTCTTTATTGAGGTCTGTGTTAAAGAATTTGTCCACTGAACCCCAGGTTTATTATGACCCAGATTTTGGAAACTCATTGTTGAAATTAATGATAAATACATTAAAAGTGTAAAGATTGTCAGAAGATGGAATGGTGGTATCCTACTAAGCTAAAAGATACAGGAATATCAGCAGTCCTACATAAGATGTAGAAATTTTTCTGTGTATCGGGGCAGAATGGAATAACAGCCTCTTGCTATGTGGCTTTTAATGCACGGTGATTCACTATTTGAATATCTTTTCCAGCAAGATAACTAGATTTCCGAATTTCCAATTAAAGAAGTTTGTGCACATATAAGGACAGTCACGATCAATCCTCTCAGGTTCCCTCGGTGGTGCCGTCTGTAATCTGGGGATCCTGTAGTTCTGTTTCGTCCTTTGTCGGACAGCCTCTGCGACAGTGTCGGCCTAATGTTGCTTCAATTACCCATTCACCCACTTACTCCCACCCCCGATTCTCAATTCGTAATCACCCGACACTAAATAACGTCTCTTTCATTTCACATAGCGTCATTAAATACACAAAGCTTGCGACTTGATATTCATAAACGCAGCGTAAATACAAAACAAACTGCAATCAGACAGAATGGAAGTTTACAGTATGTGAGAAATGGTTACAAAACTGTAATCGAAAACCCCGAAAGGACCACATGGGAGAACTGGGCTTACAAAAAGCAAAAGTTTTTCCTTCGCACAGCATGAAGAAACATGTGATTGTGGAGGTATAGATCCACTGTTTTTTTAACCGTGGCATTAGATGAAGGAGAATGGTCAGTTTCATACCCCGGATGCTGTGCCTCAAGGGAAGGAGCCACTGGTGCCCTTTTTATAGGAGGTCGAGTGGGCCCCCGAGCCGGTCTGAACATTTTGGAAATTCAGCGATGATTTATCGGTCTATTAGCCCGCACGAAACGGCAGGGGTGAAAATAGTATTTAAAACTGACCCACAAAAATATGGTGTGGGGTACGGACTGGACGTAGCTCACTTGAATAAGAATCAGTGTCGGGCTGTTGTGAACACGGCAATTAACTTTCGAATTACGTGAAAATCTGCGAAATTCTTTACCATCTGAGCGACCGCTAGCTTGGCAAGGACTGCCCTCCGTGGAGGTGACCTTACGTATGCCAAACAATAAGAGCGTTTGTTTTCCCCACACCAAGGAAAAAAACTAAACACACAGGAAATTTGCAATGGCTATCAAAAAAATCCTATTTTTGTTTAACAAAGTTATCTTGTAATGTCCCTTTCCTCAACACGTGCAGAACGTCACTGAAGGAGAAAAACAACTCAAATGCCCTACCGAACATTATTGTTACGTGGAGCCGGGATTATGTGCTCGGTATTGCGGCTCGCCACGAGCTCTAACGCTCGGTGTTCGAACCCTGGTGGTTGCAACAGATTTTCTCTTCTTCGCACCCGCCCAGACCGGCCGTGGTGCCCTCCCAGTCTCCTGCACACTGGGTACCAGGGCTCTTTCCGAAGAGCAAACAGATTCAAACTTGTCACCATTCTTGTTTCAAAACTGTCAATCTGTTTACAGCTCAAATTTTGTATCTGTGAGTGTCTAATAGTGTTTGAGATGTATGAAAAGTGCGTCCGTTGTTCTTAGAGTGTTGGTTCTACAGATTCTCTTCGAAGTAAATGTTACAGCTTAAGATTTAACCGCATAAGCTGATACCAACTTACGTTCGTGTTACAAATCAAAATAGTCGAAGATGGATGTTGGCTAGTTGAATATCGAAAAGAATTAAAAAATGCATTATTTAAAGCTTTAAATATAAAAACAGAATATATTTAGTTGCGTTCTTTGTGAGAGTGGGGCTTTGTGTTTCACCGTCATTAACGTTTTGGCGCCGGAATTATTTTTTGAATTTTAGCACACCTGTATATAAAATGTGAATAATACAGGAACCAAATACGTTAGAATTATGAAACAAACTGCATTTTGAAGAGAAAAAAATGGAGAGTATATACCATGTTTAAAATAATCAGTACATATATTTGTTGAATAAATATATAAAATGCAACTTTAGAGGTTAGCGGTGCGGTACGACCACTATAGTTGACATTAGGCGTCAAAAGGTTAAGGAAAATAGAATGAAGATTGCGGAGAACGAAGTGCATGTTGACGACATGAGGCAGAGAAATTAGCAGCGTGCTGGACATGACTGCACTCTCAGGGGCTTCATAATTTCCATTCTACATCAAATATTATTAGAGTTATTTCGATGAATTGGATGGGACATGTAGCACGCATAGGAGCGATAATATTTTAGTTAGAAAGCCTGTGGATAGACGGGAGGATATGAGTAAATTTGGTCTTAAGGAAATGGGATGTCATGATGTGGACTGGACTCAACTGGCTTAGGATTCGAACCAGAGGTAGGCGGTTGTGAATGCAGAGCTAGATACATCCAGTCGACGTGATCCAATCCTATTATACAGGATGAGTCTCTCGCTAGAGGCCCGAAACTATTGTCTGTGTATACAGTCGAACAGCGCGGGTTTCTCGTTCGTAAATACTGGCAAACAGGTTCATTTAAAGCATGCCAGACGGTATTTCGAACGGAATTTGGTGAAAGACGTGCACCATCGAAGTTTTGCATCCAGAAATTGGTTAAAAAGTAACAGACAAGGAGAAGCCGATCTAACGCCTGCCGACTTCTTTCTTTGGGGCCTATTGAAGGGCAAAGTGTACAAAAAATACACCCCGCACAATCGAACGACTCAAAGACGCTATACGCCAAGAGATTCAAGCCGTCAACTTCGACACTTTGGGAAAAGTATTCCAGAATTTGGAGAAACGCATTCAAGTGTGCTTGGATGTGAAAGGAGACCAGTTTCAGCA
>Ga0123352_10022305_pt1 | contig 10097 bp, 7 predicted proteins | sample TergutLab28metaG_FD_89700 | JGI IMG/M metagenome (GOLD analysis project Ga0123352, IMG submission 89700) | Labiotermes labralis P1 segment gut microbial communities from Petit-Saut dam, French Guiana - Lab288 P1 | ecosystem: Host-associated > Arthropoda: Insects > Digestive system > Gut ...
ACAATAACGCACCAAGTAGTCGCAAGCTCCTGAAGATGGATGTATTAACATCTGAAACATGTTGAGCAGTAAACTGACATAATAAAGCAAGTGTCATCAAGTTGGTCTACCTTTATTCAAATACCAAGATGATGCACAGTCCAATACGCATAAGATTCACTGAAAGAGTTGTCCATTTTTATTGTTTTTTAATATTTTTAATTATGTTTATTTATTTTATTTTGATAACAATACATTAAAACAGACAGTGATTACAATCAATGCAAATATTGTGGGAAAACTTTTGAAATAATTACCAAAAATTTTTTTATTGTTTAATACCTTATAAGAAAAAAAATAATGTCCCTGTGACAGTAATAAAGTAAAATTGATAAATATTGTTTCACAAGAAAGCAACGAGAGGCAAGTAAACATATTTTCTTATCAGTGAGACTTCTGCTGCTGCTCCACATATTTTATTACCAGATTTGTGCTTGGTTGTTTTGAGAGCTACATGCAGGCAGTATTAACTTCTTCATTAAGACTGCCATTACAGTTACATCTAATAAATTCAATTACTGAAACATTAAACCATATGAATCTGTAGATGGAGGTACTTATAATACAGCCATTCATACACTTTTCAAAGAGTCAAAATTTCAGAAGTGGAATTCCATACTTTCAGAATTACATTGTCTACAGTCTTTGGTGTCGATCTGACTAACAAATCTCTCTCAATATGTTCTAACCCAGCTCTCATATCAGCAAATTTTGCCTGTAAATTCAGTTGTTAAGTAAATCAAATGTATCTCAGAATTATTCAAAGTAGCCTTTCCAAAGTTTAGTTTTTCTAATGTTACGTTTTCATATGTTATGAATTCTGTAATTTCTTCAAATGACCTGAATGCAGTAAATGTTGAAGGGACTGGTTCATTAGTTGAAATGGTAATGCTTGAAAATTGCAGTTGAAGGTTCTAAATGTGTGGTTTGAAGATCACTATTTTTTTGTGGGTTTATGAGATATTTACAGATGCCACTACTAACATCATGCTTAAAAATTTTCAGTTTTATTTCAAAGCTTTAAAGTCATCAAACATAATATCAGTTGTCTCACAAACTACCGTAATTTTGGTGTTATTTAATTGCATTGAAAATATGTAAAAGAACATCAATTGACCAAACCACACACTGCATAATTCTTGAAATGTCTATCTTTCATTTGTCAAAAAATATAACGCAATACACACACTAAACAAATGAATATAAAACAGAACCTTGACTAAGCCAAAAAACATTATTTTACATAAGTCATCCCAATGTACACTGTAATAAAAATTGCTCAGCAAATTTTGAAATTGCCTTTATACTTTTTTACAGCATGCCCAGTAAGTAATTATATTTGCTGCATGGGTTACTGCTCCCCTATTTAAGATATTTAAAACACAGCGAAACTGTTTCATAGAATCTAGGAAGTTAACAACAATTTAAATGTTTGTCATTTCGAGATCTTCACTCTTCTATGTCAACCCTTGTTATTTTCTTCAAAAAGTCTGTGGCAGTGGTGCATGCTGATGTTTAACTGCAGACCACACAGACATGTGTGCTATGGCAAAGTGCCACAAAGGGTTTTTAAAACATAATATTGATATATTGAAAAAATGAATTTCATTTATTCTTTTCATAAGGTACTGCATTATGATGAATTCTATAGCCTGTTGGATATATAATATTCATAAATTTGTGCCTATTTTTGATAGAATTTCTGCCTAGGGCTAGGAACAATGCTGTCTGACTTTGTATTTCCTTTTCTATGCTTTATGACTGTTCTATGAATTCCCTCCTCTTAAAAATTTTGACAATTGTTAAATTTTTATAGCTAAGAAAGTAATGAAGTCTATGCTGAAAACTCACACATGCCACTCATGTCAGGAATTGTGTATTACCTGAGGTTCAACTATTTCAGTGACATCTTAATGCCCCTTAAAGTTTACCCAGCTGGTCTGCCCCTTAATCCAGCCCTGTTTGTATGACACACCATCACTTGACCAGGAGGTATGCAATACAAGTGGTAACTTCTTTGGAAAATGCATTTTGTGTATGGTACATGAGTCTCAAAGACATTAGTGGTGGAGTGACATCAGTTATTCCATTGAGAGCAACAGAGAATGTGTGATGAGGCCCACATTGTCACCAAACCCGATAAATTTGCAGGAGAGATGGAAGCTGTTCATCCCAAAAGACATGGCAGTATTCCAAGTATTTGCAGCACAGTTTGATACGAGTAACAGTACTGTGCATACAGTTATACAATGCATGGGGTATGACAAAGTGCACACCTCGTGCTCACAGATGGTCATAAGTCGCAGCACATAGCTAGAGCATTTGCAGTGCTCTGAACCAGAAACCATTGCTTTCAAAGACTGTGGTGGGTGATGTCACCCACCAGAAAAGCTTAAATCATGTACTGGAAACGCCAATCCTCTCTACAACCTGAGATCAAAATTGAAGTCCCAACCATCTGTGGGGACGATTGTGCTGTTTTCGCAGCAATAACAGACTTCTTATGCTGCCATTGAAGGACTGTGACATTGCCTTCAATTCATAACATTAATGTGAAATGTTAAAGAACTTCATTCTGCCACCAAAGGAGAGTATGGTGGCACGTTCACAAGGGGTTTCCTCATGTTGCACAATGATGTGCTCTGCATGTCCCTGCACTGTCCAGGACATGCTGCACTCATTGCGCTGGAACGTGCCATAACATCCCTCATATTACCTGGACCTTTAACCATGTGCTTTCAATGTATAGGTTGTATTTTTTTGTTTTCCTACTTGAACAATAAGCGCCCGCCTGACGTTCCGCTAGCGTTACGATGTACACAGAGTCTCGGGACGTTCACCAGTCTGTGAAGGGAGTAAGAAAAAATTCGCTGCGATAATAACCTATCAGAAAATCTAATAAAAACCCACTAATGCTACAGAAGATGCTGAAAATATTGCCCTCCCGAACGAATGCAGCCAGTATCCAGCGGAGCACGTTATTTACTCTCTGGAGTTCTTGCCTGCAAACTGTTGACTTCTCACGCAGTGTACTCATCGCACACCAAACACCATTTTTGTTTTCTGCATGAAGTGAATAATTCCTGAAAATTCTGCACTCCAGTACCGGTTGTTCTCAGAATTTACCTCTCCACGTAACGAAAACCAGAACTCATACTAGAATCACAAAGTGTGTTTCAACTCGTCAATTGTGTACAGACTGAAGAAACCGACTACAAAAATATATTCTTGCAGCCAGAACACATTCCTTCAAAGGAGGAACTACCGTTGCCTTACACGGTCGCAGGTGTAAGAATTTTTTGGCCCTTCGTGCAGACGTTGTCGAAACACTTTCTCCTGAGCAGAGAATTTTCTACGACGTTTTCCAGGAGACTCACATGTGAAATACAGTTGCACTAAATCACATGCTATTCGTCACTCAAAGCATGCTGTTACGTCACTGATGAACTGAGAAATGCATTTTGCGAACAACAAACACAACGACCCGTAGCACATGCGTCTTATCACCGACAGCTGAAGTTAATCTCCCGTTTGAAAACTGCGTGAGAGCTTATATGGCCGCGTAATTAGGCTCGTTCTTTGGCATCTGCGTTTCCCTGATTTAACACTTTGTGAATTTTATTGGTGGGAAAATTTAAAAGGTAAAACTGTATAAAACAAATTCGCACACTCTGGAAGAAATAAGAAGCAACATCCCAGTCGGATTTCAACAATTTCCGGACAATAAAACAGTAGAGTAAATAACCTGCCCCACCGGGATGCTGACTGCATTCGGTTAGGAGGGCAACATTTTTCAGAATCTGCTGTAACACTGGTGAATTTTTATTTGGCCTCCTCAAGATTGTTATCTCAGCGAAACTTTTCATCGCTTCCTTCACCGGTTGTTAAACCTCCCGAGTCTCGGCCTATGACTTACCGCTAGCGGAACGTCGGGTGGGTGCTTATCGTTAAAGCAGGAGAAAAGAAAAAAAATTCCCTTTACTTCATTCCTCAAAAAGTGCTAAAGGGCTGTAAAATTGGGTTAGATAAAGATGCCAAAGCCAGTGGTTACAGAGTAGTTCTGGCAGGACCCCACAGCAATCCATTAGTGGTTTTTCGAAGTGATGCTTACTACCACGTCTATTTTAGAGGCCTTTACTGCACTCAGAACAATCCTGAAACGGATTTTATATCAAGAACTGTTATAAATATGATAAAACTGCTTTTCGCCCACAACGAATTTATATGTCCTGTATGATCCTCACAATAAAGAGCAATTTTGTAATTTCACCTAACAGGTCATTGAGAAGCTACAGCAATGCATGATTTCAATAACACTTCATGTTACTTTGTTCTACCAATGATGTACAAATATTGCTAGCGTCCTATGTTATGTGTAGTGTAAATGACTGCTTGTTAGATGTAGTGTAGAGATTGCAAACTAAACTTGATGTGTCCAATGTCATACTGATGACTAGATGGACTGAATGTAAGAATAAGAGCAATTACTTTTTTTTTAACAGCATTAACAAGTTCGTCTTTGCATTGGAGATGTGTGTTGACAGCAAGAGAATATTCACATGTAATGTAAATGAACTTTTAAAGTAGAATGATACCCACCTTCCTTGAGACTGCCCTCTTCTGCCGCCTGTCCGGAGTGGAACACGGTCTTTACAAAGATACCCATGCTACCTTTTGGAGAGTCCCGCCCCCCCACAACACTAAACCCTAAGGACTTCCTCCCTGGTCCTTTATGAAACGTTACAGTGAAGAGAGACAGCGACAGAGACTTCGGTCTCCTGGGCAGTGTCCCAGCTGTGGCATGACGTCCAACCCCGACATTGGGTGCAACACTGCGACTGCATTGTCGTGGTGTGACATGATCATATTGATACGAAAACTTTCTCATTCCTGTCACAACCTGGGGCTTGTCCTCAGTGTCCCTACACTTGCAAGCTATTACGATATCCACTTCCCGGGGACAGTTCTTGAGTGTTGTACGAGCTTCCTGAAGCGTCATTCCACGCAGTCGCTGGCCATTCACTTTTACTAGTTCATCACCAACATGGAAGCGGCCATCCCTGGACAAACATAAGAGAAAAAGTCAGTCTTTTAGTTAAAGTAAATGATATTTGTAATTCTGACAGGAAATCACTGAGCAGGTTAGCATAAAAGTAATGCTACTGACTTGTACTCATTTACCAGCTCTGACCCTTCTCCATTCAAATCATGTATTCTGACTGAAGTATATCACTGTATTATTCAACACCCCCACAGTGTCAGGCAATGCAGCCTCTTCAAATGGGCAGCTGTCGCCTCCTTCCTAATCCTTACTAACATAACACCTGATTACCTGAGCATTCAGTTGCATCTCATACAGTACTATTAATGAAAATATTAAATTTGAAAATTCTCACCTATCTATAAGCCCGCCCTTCTGGATACGTGAAATCACGTAGCAGCTGGAGCGTGGGTCTTTCCGTTCAATGTATACTCCCAGTTCTCCTGTCAGATCCTTACAGATGTGTATACACTTGAGCTCCTCTGGTTTACACCTATCACATAACAGCGACTTCGTAGGGTTGCCGCTTGTGGACTGTAGTCGTCTGCCGATGGCCTTCACGTCGCCTCGCCGGATGGCGTTCCTCTTCCTCAAGAAGGACATCTTTTCATCCTTCTCTGTTTGGAGTTCTTCCGGTGCATTGAAAATAATGTCCCTGGTCTTGGCTTCCTCCTCCACCTCTTCCTGCAGCTGTTCATACATCTCGTCCGTGCCTCTCTGAGACTGTACCTGGCCGCTGCACGAGGGGAAGTCCGAAGTTGTCGATTTGATTGAACCCCGTGGAGAGTCCGAGCCTGTCCGTGTGGAATCGCTCTCGTAGCCGCTTTCGTCTGACCGAAGGAGCAGCAAGTTATTGAGGAACAGACAGAAGTCGCTGACAGAGAACGGGGCCTCAGAGAGACTGACACTCCTCACAGAAGTCTTTGGACGCACTTCAACGTCTTTTGCCAGGAGATCGTCGCAACTAGTAGATGCCGCCATTCCTTGGCTAGCTGACCTTCGTTTCGGAGACCTTGCATCAGAGTTTTCCTCGGTCAACACCGACAACCTGGAAGTCCGCCTCTTCTTGCTGGCCAGATCCTCGTCATTGGCTACTGCCCTGAAAGTCGACAGAAGATCTTCACAGCTGAGGGCTTTAACAGCATCAGTTCCCAGAGAGGTCTGCAAGTACTCCAACAACTGTTCGTCCATCATGAGCATGGCATTCAGCTGGTACAGATCTACCAGACCTCGTCTGCACTCCTCCTTGACCCACTCAGAATCACGATCAGTGCTTGTATGCTTGTCGACTTTGCTGTTGCGTCCTGCAAATAAGTTGCGCAACGACTCAACACGAGAGATGCGCCGACTGCGTACCGCGGTCCCAGGTACTGTCTGTTGTTGGGGCTGGGGTGATTTGTTGGGTGACCAGTGTCGCCGCCGGCCTGGGGTGACAGCCAGTAGTTCAGAGGAATCGCTGCGCTTGAGCTGCTCCCATTTGCGCCCAACCTTCTTACCCCATGTTGCGAGCCCTGCAACAATTTTGTGCTTTTATATGTATCTGCTCGTACATTAGTAGAGTCTGAACTCTTGTAGATACATTTTTAAATCACTAGTTCAAAATCTGTCAAGAAATTGAGCTAATTTTCACTCAAAAAAACTGTTAAAATTTAACATGAAGTCTCTTCATCCTGTCATGTAACCTTCCATGTCTTTATCTCCTTCCCCCTGTTTCCTGAATTCCTTTACAATTCATTTTATTTGAATGTTTTTTCGTCATTCCCGTCCCCATTTCTATTGTCCCTATCGTTTACTCTAAATTTCTGCAGGAAAAGATCTCTTCAAACATCACGTTACAGCGAAAGCAATGAACACTTACGAGCAACTTACTGCGTCATTTGAACGTTTCCGTCGTGGTCCGCGACCTCTATGAGCACAATTCTACCTACCTACCTACCTACCTACCTACATACATACATACACACATACATATATATACATACGTACATACATACATATATACATATATACGTACATATATATATATATATACATACGTACATACATACATACATATATACGTACATAATACATAATATTATATTATTATTATTATTATTATTATTATTATTATTGTTGGATAAGATGCATTATCGAATGATCACAGGCAGTCAGGCACACGGGACTACCTCCTTTAATAGCGCAAGCAGTTCTGACCCTCTGCCTGCCAGTTGCATGAGAGCAACACTGACAGTGCTCCTCACCTTTCATGTTCGTCTTCGGGGATTCCTCGCAAGCGGATGTGCGTCTGCTTGACCCCGGCACCGGTGGCGGCCTCGGGTCGTGACGCGTCCTGACCGAAGTGTCGTCAAGTATGATGTCATTAATGACATCTTGGCATATGGGAGAGAGGCTCACCAGTTGCGGACTGGGGTCGGAGCAGCGTCGCTTGAACAGACGCATCCTGTTGAAACACATAAATGAAGATGACATTGCTTCATAAAAGTAAGACAGGTCATGACGTGGATGAGTGAATAATACTAAGAGCACTAAGTAAATGTAAGTGGTTCAGTGGCCTCCACAAACTGAGGAGCTCAGTACTTATACCTAGTACGCTGGTTCTCACGGCAGATGTGAACGATTTAATCGTAATGTGGGCCAACTCGTAGTGCCTGATGTATCAACCGTTTTGAGGATTGCAGTTAACACAACTCCTTACTGACTTGATTAATATAAACATACAGACGTTGACTAACATATTTCGGTTTGTAATAAAGCCATCCTCAGGCCAGACATGGGAAAGCATGTTGAAAATTTCAAAATTCACATAATTACTGAATGGATGGATGGAGATGTTAATCCTGCATGAATATTCATACAGTGCATTGCCAGACTGCAATTTCGTCAATATTTACTATACTTTGTATCAATAAGCAGCGTATGTAATTAAAATTATAATTATTTTTCATAATTGCGTGGATGTTTTATTTATTTATTTTTATTTACACAATATTTCATTGAAGTGTTGGCAAAATATTTTGACAAAGTGGTTAAAATCGTGTTTGTTTACGTGGGAGGTTTACTTTTCTTGAAAGAGCGTTTTAAGTACCGTTATTTAGATAGCGTATTGCACGGGGTTTCATAAACATGTTTATTTTGAGGATTTTGTGTAATAATTCAAAAGAAATAGAGGAAATTGCAATCTGGTCTTATATTATATCAATAGGTAAATGACTGACATCTCAGTTCCTCAGTTCCTCCTTTCAATGTGCTGAGGATGGCTTGATTTACAAACCAAAAAGAGTCACCAATCAATGTCTGCATGTTCTAATACGATCAAGAGAGTTGAGTTAACTGAAGTGTTCTAAAAAATGACGGAATTATTTCGCTACGGTTCCAATGATAGTGAAACAATATCACCCTCGGTTCAAGTCACAGCAATTACTGTAATTACGCACGCCGCTCTGTCGGGAATCGGTGACACGCGTCGCGAGGAATACACCGAAGGCCATAACATGTTAGAAACGCGACACGCGCTGTTAATTCGTCCAATGTAAACAAAGTTCAAGTTTCATCTGACATATTCTCAAAAAAAAAAATGAATTACATCACATCTTTGGCGGGATTGGGTAATAAATTCTTACTTGGGGTCTGAAGAATCAACGGCTGTCCCAAGATCCATAGAAACACGGACAAAAGTTTCCTCTTCTGTACAGATCGCAGAGGGTAGAACCCTGAACAAGATGAAGATTTTTTAATGGGTGTGCCTTTGCTGAAGGGGTCAGTCGCCAGCCCCTCACCGCGGAGACCCGCGTCCCATCCCGGGCCACTCCATGTCATATCTGTGGTGAACATAGTGGCAGTTGGAGAGGCTCCACTTCAAGTGAAATCTTTGGCGGATAAAGTGGCAGATGGGGAGGCTCTTCTCCGAGTGCTTCGAATTCCCTTGGCCGTATCATTACACCAATGCTCCAAATACGTCATCTTGGTACAACACTTATCGGAAGGACAAGCGGGCGAAGCGCTGTTTCGGATATCAGGCAATATTGGCCGTAAAAGTGCTTTCAATTGCTTGTTACAAACATTTCCTTCTGAAGCTTCATATTTTAACCATTCACATTTCCTATCATGCAACATACATTTGGCAAAGTAATACTAAATACGAAAATTCTTAACAAGATTTCACTCGAAATGTTTTCGGAGCATTTGCAGCGATACATTTCAACAAAGAGCCCTTAGTTGAATAAAGGCAGACCAACTTGATGTCACTTATTTTATTATGTCAATTTACTGCTCAACATGTTTAAGATGTTAATACACCCATCTTCAGGAACTTGCGACAACTTGGTGTGTTATTGCATAGGTTGTATTGTGCTGTAATGATAGAGGTTTATGCGTTAATTTATTTATCTAGCGGTAAGTGTTGTACCTATATTATGTGTCGTGTGTGTCTCTGAGTGAGCGTGTTCCTGCAAGCGTGTGGCGTCCTGTGGCTCTTGAATATTCTAGCGTGTGGTGTGTTTTGGTGGTGTTTTATGCATATGTACTGATGTCTATATGAGCTTGTACATACCTGGCTTGAGGCATGTTGGTGTTATGTAGCGGATTGGCTGTTGGTGCTGTGGTATCCGAGTGCAGGTTGAACCACTACTGACCTGTTCATTGTGCACCGTAAGGGTTTAGGGGTTTACGGCCGCTTGGAACAAGGGGTTTGTATCGCCTGGGCTCTGCTCGGGAATGAGTTTTCTATTGTGGTGGAGGGATTGGATATGGTATTGTTCATATGGCAAGAGTGAGCTTTGGTTATTTATGTGTTTGAGTAGAGTATTGGTGTCCAATGAAAAATACTATGACTCTACTCAAACACATAAATAACCAAAGCATATTCTTGCCATATGAACAATACCATATCCAATCCCTCCACAACAATAGAAAACTTACTTACTCCATTGTGCAGAGTCCTTCTTGAGAAGCTAACTGGTTTGCAGCTAGTCAAGAAATTCCCCGCATTTCACGGAACCCGAAGGTTCATTACCGC
>Ga0123352_10022308_pt1 | contig 10096 bp, 6 predicted proteins | sample TergutLab28metaG_FD_89700 | JGI IMG/M metagenome (GOLD analysis project Ga0123352, IMG submission 89700) | Labiotermes labralis P1 segment gut microbial communities from Petit-Saut dam, French Guiana - Lab288 P1 | ecosystem: Host-associated > Arthropoda: Insects > Digestive system > Gut ...
TATATATATATATATATATATATATATATATATATATATATATATACACACATATAAACACACACAGTAATACAAGCAACACTGCACAGATCACCATGGTTAGATCATCTAAATGCCACAGGAATCTCCAAATGTTCTAGTGGCCAATGTATTTTGGACTGGTATTTTTCACTGACATCTAGTGCCATAAAATAGGTACCAGCCTCATACCCTGATCCTCCCTGCTGCTTGTCCCTTTCCCACTTCCTCACCCAATAAGTTTCAATTTATCAGAACTAGACAGTACATAACGGTGATGGCAGAGACTAAAGAGTGAGTTATACTACCTACAAAATGGTTGTTTCTGTTTTGAATGTTAGTAACTGTCAAATTATGTTCGTATAATGTTTTGTCAAATAATATGCAACAACACTCATGTTCCCACAACATTACTAGGACATGTACAGTCCTCATACAGCTAAGGAAAAAAGTTACAGCTGTTTACGCCAACTCTCCAACATCATGCCACTAAGAACAGTTACATCTGCACCTTCTGTTCAGTATCCCTTGTCTGAAACATGTTCCTATGTGTCAAAACGTCCAGCAGGCATATCATACCCCGGAACACTGGTGTATTACGCCATGCACCAAACATCAGCAGCTCTTCTGAACCTACAGTGTGAAGTGTTACAAAATTTTCACCTTACAGAAATTTCTATACGTGACAGCTTGTGACTTCCGAATTGGCACTCTTTTTCCTACATCTGATGACCTTAAAAATATACAAATATAAATATGTATTTACCCAGGTAAGAAGCATATCTGACTAGATGTGGGCAGTACTGAATGATTCACAGAGGTGAATTCTTAACTAACTGCAGAATGTGACTATCAAATACAGCAATCCAATTTTTATTTCCATTTTCCTTCAAATGATGGCAACAGAATTAAACTAATCAGACAGTGGCAACCTAACAAAAACATGCACACACTGGCAATTGGAAGAAAAGAAACCAAATGATAGTATTCAAATAGTGACACCTGAACTACTACAAACAAATAAGCTATTTGATTCATGTCAACACAACAGTTACCAAAAATAAGTAATCTGGTATATAATTAGATGATACAAAACACATGCATTTATCAGTCCTACATCACTTCTTTAACTTCAGTTAACGTCAGTTTGTAGACCCAGACACTATTTTTAACTCAATAAATAAACAGAGCTCAGGCAGGATACAGCGACATTATGGGTGGGTTTGATGACACGGTGAGCCAGGACAGCTGTCACTGCAGTATCTCACTAAACTGGAAAATGAGAATATATCACAAGGCACAAGTCAAAAGTTTCCAAACTGACGGAATGTAACACTTTTAGGCTCACATTAGTTACAGTTTACTACTGTCTCATTCAAAGGGATCCCCTTCTTGGTTTAAACACTTTACCCACTGTCTCTCCCACTTTGAAACTCCTGTTCTGCGATGCACTCCAGTGCTGTCTGCAATTAAGCTCTGTCTTCATGATTAACCATGTTTCTGTCTTTGAGAACCAAAATAAGCTATGAAGACTAGGAAGGAGAAGTACAGAGGCCAGATACCACTACCATCTTATTTTGGTTAGGCACCGAAAAAGCTGTGAAACCATGTGGCATGGCACATTTTCATGATGCACTAGCCAGTCCTGTGTAAGCCGCTTGTTGGGCATTTTCTCTCAACAGCTTCCATCAAAACCCTTAGTACTCTTATGCAGAACTTTTGTTTCACAGGCTGGCACTAAAGAAAAAGCTCCTTCAGAAGAACTGCCTCACTGTTCAAGAACACAGGAAACATGTTCTTGAAGTCTGACTTCATCTGCCTCAACTCTCTTGGATGGCAGGAGGATGACTTTACCACTGGGACTGTTGCTTTGTTCCTGGATCATAACCATAAACCCAGCTTTCAACTCCTGCTCTGAACTTAGAATGGAAGTCTCTTTCCTTTTTGGCCTGTTCTTGTTGGTCCTTGCACAAAGCAAGTTGGTTTTGTTTCTGGTCATCTTGCAGCAGATGGGCACAAATTTTCTAGCAATCTGCCTCAAATCTTTGGTTCTTATGTCTTCATGTACTACATGATGTGCCTAGAATGTTGCAAACATCATCAGATATATGGACTCCTCGTAACAAAATTTTCCACATTTTCACCAGTCTGACTTCATGATAGAGGACATGAACATTGAAAACCTCCTAGCCAAAGTCTGGTGACTTGAAACATGAATACAATTCAATGTTCGTACCTTACTCATGGTGTCATCACAAAAGGCTCTTATGAGTGCTCTGTAAGTCTCAGAAGCTATTTTCTTAAGGTTAAAACAAAACTTGTAGCAAATTCACCACTCTTTAAGGTCTGCCACCTCAATAAACTATAACAATCACAGAAAGCACTCAACATGAACACACTTAAATGTCAACTGCAGGAAACACACCATAAAGTTACACTGATGTTCACCACAATAATTTACAATAAATTAATTCAGAGGTACCTACTACCACACAGCTGCCTTATATCCACTTAGCACTCCAAGTGATCAGTCCAAAAACTTTTGGCTGGCACCTCATATAACAGGTAATATGGGATAGCGGCTAAGCCAGTAATTTGGCCACCTACTGACAAGCCAACCAAGTAAGCAAGACTAGCACAGTTAGTACATTGTCTGACTAGAAGCAGACACAAGCAGAATTTAATTATACAAGGTAAGTCCAAACAGCTAACATAATACAATGACTTGGTACAGACTGGATGATGGGAGTTATATCATAAGAGAAGCCAGGTACAGCAGCTCTGTACAATGACTGGCTACAGAATGCACCAGCAGTGTTCAGTTAAACAAAGCACGCCTGGGTATATGACTAGCGGCTGGGCAACTGTGCTTCAGGTATAAGAAATTACCCATAGTAGCTCAATTAGTAGTGACCAGCGACTGGATTGATGTGCATGAACTGATAACACATGATACAGGATAATGCAATCAGTATAGGGCCTGGGTAGGGTAGTGCAATGAATATATGGCCTGGGTGCTCACAGGATGACTGGTATTCCATTCCTAGCAGGAGTGGCAAATTTTACTTTCACTACTGCATCCAGACAAACATTGGGACTCATCTAACATCCACCATTCAGTCACAGTTTATGACTCCATGGTGCTATACCTCCATTCCCTTGTATGTTCCAGAGTGTGAAGTTTAATGAAGCATAAAGATAAGTTTACCTTTACTTCTTCTAAAAACAAATGGCATTATATACCATACTTGACTGTAGAATGCAAGAAAAATGTCATAAGCAATGAACCCATACCAACACTGAAAAGGAAATAACCACATAATATCCATGACTTGGTGTTTACATATTAAATTGTTCCCCCCATTAGACAGCACAGAATCAAGAAGGCACAAATTATGCCAGAAGGATCCAACACATCATCAAACTGACACATTCTCAAGAGTGCTCCTTACTCAGGGTGGATCCGGTTCATACATTTTGTCACCACAATATGTCAACAAAAAGTACAATCAATGATACAACTTTTAGCTCTGGGATAATTAAAATAAGAAAAAAGAAAGGATGCTAAAGAAAACACACTTCCTTTTTTTTGTGTAAGTTATACTGTCTTATTCCTAACCCTTAACATTCTGTGGCTATCTGCTACGTCACAGATGGGTCACAAACCAATGTTTTGGAGACCCGCTACTGCCAACAGCAGAAACCTCAAGTCACTGAGATATATATATATACACACACACATACATACACTGCCTAAAAATCAGTGTATTCACCACAGCCTAGTTCTCAATGGCCTATGGGTCAACAACGTAGTAGGAAAGTGAGACCAGAATAACTTGAAATGCCAACTTGATGCAACAAGGTAATTTTATTAATGTATTCTTAGATCGACGTGTTTCGGGTACATACGCCCATCATCAGGAGCATTGGATGTTGAGTTGCAGCATATGGTTTTCTGCACCGAGTTTTTGGATGGGTGGTGGTCTTGAGAGCTGCTGTGTAGGTGGTGTGTATGGTGCAGATGGTGCCGTGTGGCAACATCTGCACCGCACACATGACCTACGCAGCGGCTCTCAAGACCACTGCCCATCCGGTGCAGAAAACCATATGCTGCAACTCAACATCTAATGCTCCTGATGATGGGCGTATGTACCTGAAACATGTCAAGCTAAGAATACATTAATAAAATTACCCTGTTGCATCAAGTTGGCATTTCAAGTTATTTCATTAGGAAGATGCACGGTCAAACAACCTTCAATGAAACCAGAATGTTATCAAGTCTGTTCAACCTAACAAGTTCTTACATGATCTGAGTTCAAACCAGGACACACAAGGTCATCATTCTTTGTGTATGCTCAATTGTACGTTAACCTGTACTGTGTTCTCTCATAATGGCCTTCTTCCTGCTGTCCATCTCATTCCTCCAGAAACCTTCCCTCCTTGTCCAAGCGTTGTATCAGTTTGATGATGGGGTTCCATGCCTGGTATCCTAGAAGAGAAATTTTTTTAAATGGCATTAATATGTGGCTATGGTTAAACATGACAGTCTGGACAAATCACCATTAAATGATGAAGCGCTAAGCAGACAGCAAAAGTTGTACACTGGGAGGAGGTTTACATCATACAAAGCATACCTTTTATCATGTACCTGAGCAAAGAAGTTGCCAGGTGATATCTCATTGGATGCAGGCTGGTTATGCAACAAAGTTGCTGTGGGTAATTGTTTACTATACACGTGTCACCTCTGTTTTCATATTGAAATGTAACACACTTTATATGCCTTGCTGACAGATACTGCACCAGGCACAACACAATCAATGTCATCCTCAGCAGGGGCGGATGCCGATTCTGCGGGGGCTTAAATTTATAATATTCTCAAGTGCATCATCAAGGATACGATGGAGTGACTCTAGCTGATTGCGGCTAAAACACTTGGTAAGTTAAAACATACCGTGTGTTGCGAATGAACACGGTAAGCGAGGCGGTCACCAATCACCGGCATACAAACCAACTTACATTTCAATTTTTCGATGAGAACGATATAATGTAACCTGCACTAGTGAAAAAATGAAAATATGAAGGTCGAATATACGGTTTATGAAAAGTATTATCTGAAACCTCGGAGTGAAAAGTGAAATGACGAGGCTGGTATGTCGGGCAGGAACCTGATCAAGACATGTTTTAGGTTGATGTCACATTAACTTCATAAAACCGAAAACGTATTCTGCACTTTTACCGCCCAAAGCATACGACGGTCCCCATCTCTGAAACGAATTCGTGAGGGTTACTAAGCATTTCCTGCAAAGTATTTTCAGATATTGCTACGTGCGTATGACACTTTACTTTACCATCTGACGTGGATTAAATGCATATATTTGTCTCCCGTAACATTTTTCGCATTAACTTAAATGTAACGATTTGCACTTCGAGAATCCTACGACAGTAAAAACGAACAACTGAGCAAATACATTCTAAATTCTAAGAACCCAGTGCACTCACCACCACGTGCAATAAAAACATGGCGGAACTTTTCAAACACGTTTATCATCTGTGACCACAGACATCCGAACCAACGAGTGGCATACAAGGTTACTCGGTCACATATAATTTGTTTACGTGTTGAAACGGTAGTGTGATTGAATAATCTGTGTTGTGCTGCAAGTGAAAGATAACGATGCTCGAAAATGGTTCCGGTGATTCGACAGTTTGTTAGTTGTTCATTACTACGCACAGGTACAGTATTAGTTGGAATTTAAAATAGTGTAATTGAGACAGTATAAGAACCCATATTTGTTTCCTAGAACATGGTTCTGTTTTCAATAATATCAGGCATTCGTTTTGTTGAAGTAGAGTTGTGTGTTTGTAATATCAGGTATCAGTGTTTCATGGAACATCAGGTGTGCTTGTTCGACTAAAACTACGACAATCAAAGCTCCGCAGACGTCCGGACAATGGCAGGTGAAAGCAGTGAAACAGGGACAACCTACTCACGCAACACATCCACATATCTTACAGGAGGGCGAGGTATTAATGTGTTTTACATAATCGCGTTTAATTGCCCAAGTAAAAGTATTTTTAATATTCAGACATTAAAATTGATGTGTTAAAGCAGTAGATTTTCACATTCTTTTGCATTATTTATGTTTCAGCTTTTGCCAGGGGTGAGACAGGACGAATTTCGAGACAGAAGGTTTCGTCTTATGGATGACATTCATAAACATGCTTCAAAACATGATAATAGTTTGAAGCAACACCTGGTGGTCATACCATCAGCTACCAAAGTCTACATGACAGAGAAGATTCCGTATGTGTTTCGTCAGAACACGGACTTTCTTTATCTTAGTGGGTGCCTTGAACCAGATAGTGCCCTAGTGTTAACTGGGATGCGAGGAGATGATCATGTGTCAACACTGTTTGTACGTGAACGTGATATACATTCAGAACTTTGGGATGGACCACGAACTGGAGTGGAAGGTGCACCTGCACTCTTTGGTGTTGACCAGGCTTATGCATTGACTGAGCTTGACGCATTTGTTGCATCCTTTATGCGAACTCATCGGAGTTTCATCTTGTGGTATGACTTTATGAATCCACATCAGCCAGATGTTCATAGAACCCTGCGTGATTTTCTAGGAGATACGTGGAATAAGGTACGTGCATTCTGTTCTCTGTCGTATTTCATAACATTGACTCACTTGTTAAGTGAAACTATCACCAAGCAACAATTAGGATGTGACATTATTTGCAAAGCACTGTTTATTTATAAGATTTCTTTGCACTGGCAAGTGAAGTCTTCAGGTGTTCTTATAAATTACAAAAAAGTACTATATCTGTCTACCCATCTGACCTGTCTGTGGTGTATCAGCACACAAAGCTGTATGACAGATATTTGGAATTTAACCCTTTAAGCACCAAGTTAAATCCCACCTGCCCTTTGTTAGCATTATTCAGAGCTCACCATATTCTCCACGTTAGCACGTAAAGGGTTAATAGGAGAGACTTTTAGTAGAAGTTGCTAGGCAGTTCTGATTTTCTGCCATATGGACCAGTGATAAAGTATACTCTACTTATGGCTGCGTGTAATGCCTTTAAAGAAGTTTCTATACTTTATAATGGCATGAGCTAGGCTATAGCACAGTTGGTACAGCGATGGACTAAGGGCTATCTCGAGAACATTTTCATAATGGACTTATTATTGTTCAGCTATGAGTTACCATAAGTGGAGTTGCCGTGATTTTCATCTTAGGTCATCAATTGAACTTGTGCGCCGATCCCTTGGTTTGCGTGTAGATGTGGGAGTCCCCGAAGCCATTCATCCAACGACTTCGCCTGTACAAGTCACCAGCTGAAGTAGCTCTCATGCAGGCTTCATGCAGGATAGCCAGTGATGCCATTGCTGCCACCATTGCCTCGTCACATTCTGGAATTACTGAACACCAGTTATATGCACGTGTGGACTATGAGTGCCGAATGAGAGGGGCGGAGTACCTGGCATATCCACCTGTGGTTGCTGGAGGAGATCGGGCAAACATCATCCACTACATCAACAATAATCAAGTTGTTAATGAAGGAGAGATGGTTCTCATGGATGCTGGTTGGTCCTAACTTGCATTTTACAATAGGCTTTATTGATTACAATGAGATTTAAATTTTCACAGTAATTTAAAAAACAAGGAAGTCTGTCCCTTTTCCTCATCTTGTCTCTTGTGTGTGTGTGTGTGTAATCAAGTTGATGATAGTTTTGAATGTATATTTTGAAACCTTAGTCTACTGGTGAAACAAGAATATAATATGTCAGAAACTCTAAGCTTCAAGCAGTGAATTAAAAATGTATTGAGGGAGAAATTGCCCATTTTTGGGTGATCATATTTGTTCATTTTTGTTATTTATCTCTCCTCTACAGTATTTTAACAGATTTAACTTGTAAGCTTTAAAGGTTTTCAATTAAAATAACTAATTTGGTGGCTGAAATTTTCATCTGTGATTTGAATACTTTTTAATTCATGTTCATATGCATGAGGCCATTGTAATCACATTTTCTATTATGTCAAATTATAAAGCTGAGTACATGTGCTCTTCATTAATTCGAGACATGCCGTTCAGTATTGATTGGCATATATTGTGATATACATTATGTTTGGGAGTTGGATGTTTTTGTTGGCTTGTGTGATGGATTACCCTTTACATGACCTGTGTTCACATAAGCAAAAACATCTAAAAAAAACACACCTAGAAATTAATTTTATGTATTTGTGCTTCAGGGAGATTCACTTCACATCTAAGACATGCTGAATAATGCTAAATAATCCATAATCCATTTATTTCAATATTTTATCATTTTCTATACAAATAGTACGCTTAATTTCATACACTGAGCACTAAAATTTAAAAAACAACCTGGTTGTTTAAAGGTTAATTGATAGGCTGATTGATTGATCAGTTGATTGTTATACTAACCATACTACTGCATTATTATATTACTTTCTTAATACAGCAACCAGAATTGAACAGTGATTGCCGATGTACTATACTAACCTATTGGTGCATGAGGAAATCAGCACACAGCACTCACATGAAATTTGTTTTCTCTGTGAAGGCTGCGAGTACCATGGCTACAGTAGTGATATCACTCGAACATGGCCGGTAGGTGGGCGGTTCTCCGAAGCTCAGCGTGACCTCTATGAAGCTGTGCTGTCAGTTCAGACAGAACTAATTACAATGTGTTCTGCACTGCCCACATTGGACAGCCTGTTCCATGCCATGTGCAGTTTGCTTGGGCGGCATTTACAGGAACTTGGTGTGCTTTCTTCTCGTTCCACTGAGAATGAACTATCAAGGGTCAGTAAAACATCCAGTTTTAAGCCTGCCCCCCCCCCCGCCTGACATGTATTGCAGTTAATACATTGCATATTGTTAGGCATGTTACTGCAATACCAATAATCCCACTTTTTATATATACTTGAAGGAACAAATAGCTATACTATATTATATGTTATATATGTATATATAGAATAAATTTAAATACCTTTGTCACTGAGTTCGGAATATTTACTCACAACCATTTTTGTTTCATTACCGAGGGAATGAACAAAATGTTCTTTGCACTAATTACCAGTGTTTTCAGTTTTGAGCACAATGATTGATGTAGTCTGTGTAAGACATACATTATACTTGGAGTTTATTGAGAAATCCATATTTAAGCATCCCCAAAATGTGCAAGTAGTAAAGTAGTTGTTTGCACATTACTGTCTAGTTGATTCTGGATGATAAATTTTAGTGAATTCCATTGATTTTGAATTGTATAGCATTGTTCTTTGTTTTAGTTACATGGCTGATCAGTAAGAATAGATACTTCAAGCTCATATTGAATTCACTTTGTTTTTTCAGCACTGAAGGTTTTAATTATCTTTACTTCTTATTAGCCATAATTCCCCACCTCTCTAAAAAAAACCATAGCCAACATACGTTTCAGAGACAGGTAGGGTACTGGCCTCCCATCACAAGTCTCTGATTCAAGTTTAGCGTGGTTGAGTGCAGATTTTCTTTTCTTTTCCCTCTCCTTTACCAATCCCTGACAAAACCAAAACTTTATGACTCCTTGTAGGGAATACAGTGTTTGTTTGCACATAACACAACTGGAGGTTCCTTCTGCTGACCACTGTCTTTGTCACCATCCTTTCACTTGGCATAACCAATACCTGCCATATCAGTATTTCCACTTTAATAGTGATTTACTTAATGTTAATAAAAATCCAACCAGATGCAACAGTATGCAGATATTTATTTACTGCAAGGTCACTCTACATGTTTCGGGTGTCACAACACCCATCATCGGGAGTACTAAAAACTGTAACCGCAGCCTCCGGTACAGGTCATAATACTGGTACAGCTACTTCCCTCCGTGGCCTGATCGGGACTGGTTTGTGCGAGTCCTACGACACACACTCCCGATGACGGGTGCTGTGACACCCGAAACATGTAGAGTGACTTTGCAGTAAATAAATATCTGCATACTGTTGCATCTGGTTGGATTTTTATTAACATTGAATTACGATGCACGGAACCATGAGTTAAAAAA
>Ga0123352_10022309_pt1 | contig 10096 bp, 5 predicted proteins | sample TergutLab28metaG_FD_89700 | JGI IMG/M metagenome (GOLD analysis project Ga0123352, IMG submission 89700) | Labiotermes labralis P1 segment gut microbial communities from Petit-Saut dam, French Guiana - Lab288 P1 | ecosystem: Host-associated > Arthropoda: Insects > Digestive system > Gut ...
ACACCACACTCGTACGCGACTGAATTCGCACTGGATTGCTAGCGTCCGCTGTCCGCTGCTAACGTTTTCTCATTTAAATCTCTCCCCTCCTACCTATCACCAACGGTCCTGAATATACGTTGAAAGATTAACTTACAACGCGTGGCAATGAAACGTCCGTAACTGACGCCAGCAATCCTAAGAAATAACTATACTAAAAATGGTCGGCTACAGTATATGCCAGAAAGACGAAGATTTTGGTCATTGTCAGTATTTCAAATTCTCATAGCGTCACAACACACCTCAGTAAATTTAAATTACATTTATTTTCTTACGGATCAGTATATTATTTTTCTCTTAGATCTTGGTTATATAAAATATCCGTAACGTTTCTTTGCATCTTTGTTGAGGAGTTTAATTAAATATCTTTCGTACCATACATCAGTTATCATAACAGAAAAATTCTTCTAATGTTCAATCTCCTGTCTTCATATAAGTTGGGCGTTTTATTTGACCTGTCTTAAAATATTGTGACCTTTAGTGTAAACCCTCAAGTACGAGGGAAATGGATGGAGAGGAATCCTTGTTGAGGATTCAACGAGTTGCTTAGCCAGTCAAACATTTTCCATATTCTGTAAATTCGCTATCATATTTAAAACAGCCCCCGCTAAGACGAGCAATGGGTCAGATAAATCCAGCCCTTATTCTCACACCATTTGACTTGGAAATCCACCTTAAGTTTTTCCTCATTATTCGCTACTTTTCTAAACATTTCTAATTTTAGGTACAGATGCATTATTGAATACAAAATTAAAACATATTAGTTAAAATCTGCTTTCCTCGAAGTGGCGGTGATAGGTATTAGAAACTGCTATGGAAACTTGGAAAGAAAGGAGCAGTTTCTCCCATCTCTTCCGAATTTTTCTTCTTGTCTTCAACAAGTTTTAATCAACATGCCCCTGTGGCTGGGCAAACTTCACGCGGATGTCGTAACTTGGTGTGAAGATGAAGTTTCGAATCCCAAGTGTTCTGCGGGATGTAGCGAGAAACTTCTACATTTTTGTGGAAACTTTACACAGTTAAACTATTTGCAGATAAGCGATATGAAAGAGTATCGCATTGAGTGAGTGTTTCCAGAGGATAAATTAATTAAAGTTTCCTAGAAATTTATGATGTGTATTGTTTCTAGACGGGGGACCGCGGTAGCAAAGTGGTTAAGGCGCTGTGTTACAAATCGGAAGGTCGCTGGTTCGATTTCAGATGGTGTCATTGGAATTTTTCATGGACATAATCCTTCCGATCGCACTATAGCCCTGGGGTCGACTCACCCTCTGACATAAATGAGTACCAGAAGAATTTCCTGGGGGTAAAAAGCGTCCGGTGCCAGTTTCCCCTTCACTTCCCCTCCCATGCGTCACCGTGTGCCATCACATTTCAACTGGAGTCTACAACTCTGAATGCTATTATTATTATTATAATTATTTTAATTTTTGACCATCGGACTGTTGACTCGGCACTTTAATAAAAATAGATGGAATTAAATTATTTGTGGTTATACTGGTGATTCAGAAAGGAAGTGTGTCTCATCACACTTCAACTGGCCTCTAACAAATAAAAGATAATTGCTGGACACTATATGCAGACGGCAGGCAAAATAGCCCATAACCTAGGCTGAATACTGTTATTTGTCTGTGAATTAATGTCATGTAACTAAGGATTTAACAAAACAAGACTAAAATGGCTGATCTATGAAGTGAAAAAGCAGGCTGCATAACATACGCACCAAGTTATTTGTTTGTTGCCAAACTGTTGTTGTTTCTTCTGTTCTAACATATCGTTTATGTTACCATAAAATTTATTACTTATTTTGAAATAATTAATTAGCATACAGATTTTGTCTTATTTGGCTTTCAGGTGACCGTGCATCGTGATAAATTCTTATAATAAAACCAAGTAGTTGCACTAATTTCTTAAATTAATTTTTGGAATAAAACTACATGTTTCGGACAGTTCCTCCGTCCATCGTTGGGAGTTTTTCACTGTACACACAGCAATGGCATATGTCATACAGGTTTGCTGACAGCTTGCGAGCAGGAGTAGTACGGAACTGTTCCGTCCTACTCCTGCTCGCAAGCTATCAGCAAACCTGTATGACATATACCATTGCTGTGTGTACAGTGAAAAACTCCTGATGATGTACGGAGGAACTATCCTAAACATGTAGAATTTATTCCAAAAATAAATTTAAGAAATTAGTGCATCTATTTGGTTTTATTATAAGAATTTTTGTCCTAGTTGACGAAATAACTGCAAATTTCGCACCATCCCTGGGTTTGTTACTGCTTGTTACTGCTTGTTACTGTTCACGTATAAGTAATTCTTCACACAATATTGTAGTCTTTTGATACGTCTCCTTACAACATGTCACCTACCTGGCTGCACTTGATTCCATAGTTAGCGGTTTAAAAAGGAAAGCTAGGTCCATAATTTGAGGTAGCCATCATTTTTTGTTTAGCTTATCGTAAAAGACTGAGGCACGCTGTGGAGTAGTTGGTTGAGGCAATACGCTACAAGCCGGAAGTGGCGGATTCGATTCCCGATGGTATCATTGGAATTTTTCATTTACATAATCCTACCGGCCGCACTATGGCCCTGGGGTTGATTCAGCCTCTAACAGGAATGAGTACCAGGAATATTTCCTTGGGGTAAAGGCGGCCGGTACGTAAGTCTTGACAACCTTACCACCTTCATGTTCCGATTGTCTTGAAATCTGGGAGCCTCAACCTCCTGGAACCCTCAAGGCCTGTCCAAGTTTGTAATGGGATTACTTTACCTTTTATCGTAAAAGACTACATTTACAAAGCTTTAACCATTATCGAACTTCTACAACCATACAAATTATTAGCACCCTAGATAAAGTGACGCTAATATAGCTCCGACGTCACTGTTACCGTTTGGAGGAAATTCAAAAGCTATGCTCGGTAATTCTCTCCAGTTACAGAATATTCTTATTAAATTTTATGAAATTCTGTGATGTTTCTTAAAAGTCGAAGTTGGTGGAGAGTATAAACAGTCAAGGTATTTACGCACGCACCACACGCACACACTAACACACGCTGCGACGATCACGTTAATGTATTTTTGTTCCCTTTTAAATCAGCAAGTTAAAAATTATTACGAAAAGCTCTATTTCTTGATACTTTCGTGTCCGTTATATTTAACCCTAGGTGAATGTATAGAAACTGTATTAAATGTTTAATCTTTTGGCGCCGGAATTATTTTTTAATTTTAGCACACCCTGTATATAAAGTGTGAATAATACAGGAACCAAATACGTTAGAATTATGAAACAAACTTCATTTTGAAGAGAAGAAACGGAGAATATATACCATGTTTAAAATATTCAGTGTCTATATTTGTTGAATAAATATATAAAATGCAACTTTAGAGGCTAGCGGTGCGGTACGACCACTATAGTTGATATTAGGCGTCAAAAGGTTAAAGCACAGAGTTTAATGTATTTGCGATATACTTTAAAGTTCAAAAACTCTACATTTGACCGCGCGTTTTACTTATGTGTCTATATAATTCTGTGAATATCAATATTAAAAATTAGGTGTTTATAAGGGACGGCAGTGTGCTATCTGTGAGGTAGGAACGGAATCTGTAGATACTAATTACGTATTTATTGAGATTTTTTCTCTTCTGTGATGTTACGAAGAGTTGATTGATATCAACAATCTTCATGTTTGTACCACGCACCGATGAAGGTTAAAAAACTTTATTATCCAACCGATACACAAATATATAATTCGTAGCTACAATTAGAATTATTATAAAATATTCAAAATATTTAAAATTGCTCCAACGTGTTTCGGATCACAAGGGATCCATCATCAGGGAGCTATATACAGTGCTTGGCTAAAATTACAATAATGGTTCTATCTTGTCCGTTGATATGGACGTAGTCGGTGTTATGGCAGCATATTTGCCCGTAGTGTGTGTGTATACTGCATATTGTGCCTCTCTAGACTGTGCAGTACACACACGCACCACGGGCAAATATGCCTGCCATAACACCGACTACGTCCCTATCGACGGACACGATAGAACCATTACTGTAATTTTAACCAAGCACTGTATAAAGCTCCCTGATGATGGATCCCTTGTGATCCGAAACATGTTGGAGCAATTTTAAATGTTTTAAATATTTTATAATAATTCTAATTGTATCTACGAATTATATATTTGTGCATCTGTTGGATAATAAAGTGTTTTAGTTGATTGGTAGTTAAAGAAAGCTGTCCTTAGTTCTTATTTCTTTTAGAGGCTGAGTTGACCTCAGGACTAATGAATGGGCACAGAAGGAATAAATCACTTGAAAATTTCCAAGGATCCCCCCGAGAATCGAACCCGGAACTACCCCTCTTGTGGCGTAATGCGTCAACCAACTGCGCCACCGCTCGCCCTCTCATTTTTACTGAAGGTCGGGACAGACAATTCGTCGCGTCTTCAAGGTCTGCTTGACCCTAGAAGATGGGACAAGTAGGTTGTCCCGAAACGTCTGCAACTAACCACCAATCAAACGCGTCCTAAAATCCTAGATGAGCAAAGATCTCTTTAACACCGCGACGATATTCTGAAATCACGTCTATGGTTCTGCTGGTATCTGCAGCTGGATATTTCCTGCAACAGAAGAGCAACGCGTTTTAGACAGAGTTGACACTTAGTGTGTAATTTCTTTCATTAATATAGAAAAATAACTTGCGTTTATGTTACTTGCATAGAAGTCTAATCATCTTCTGATTTTCTCTTCAGTTCCTTGTTTCATGAATGATGTAAATTGGTTTAATGCTTATAGTTGCCTTCTTATTAAAATTAACAGAACCCGGGGACAGGGATATATTCTGCGTAATAATTTTAATAATGTTTGTTGCTGAAGGGAAAGAAGAGTGAGTCATAATTTCGTTAAAAGTAGCAAGGTAGACTGCAGTATGGAAATCCCTTCCATGCTTTACAACATTAACTGGTTATGGAATAGCTTCCACTCATCATTCCGGTCCCAGAGGCAAACTAAACACGCCTCAAACCCGACCTACAAATAGACCTACCTGGCGATGTGGGATTCTGCAGTGCTTTAATACAGCTTTTACGGAAAAGGAAGTAGGAGAATTTGGTTACGCTTGCCTAACGCCACGTTTAATTCTTCAGAATGTGCAAATTAGGGTATAAGGTGTTCTTTGTCAGCACATTCGCTAACAAATGCACTAATTCTTCTATTTCAAATAACGAAAGTGGGTGTACTTTGTCGTCGGTATTGGCACTAAAGGTTGTGCCTGAAATAAAACGCGTACCTTGCCCGATCATTTGCTAGTGGTCGAGTGCGTTATTTCTTCCAACAAATGTCTTTTAAATGCAAGTCAGGCATGCGTTCTGGTTTTCATATATCGGAGTAGCAAGAAAGAATCAAGGAAACGCAAATTTATCCAATAAAACAGCTTTATGTATCCTTTGCTATCAAAGATACGAAGGAACTAAATCCATTCCTTGAGCAATTCATCACTCATGGCCTGGTGTAAATATTCTCTACTTTTATGGATTCATTGTAATACTATATTTTCCATGCGCGCCAAACGTCAAGTGGCCTCTTTCCTTAAGGTGATTCCGCTAGAATTTTATGAAGCTAATATTGCAAAATATATAATAATCCATAAATCGCAGGACATATTTCAATTATCAACATATGCGGGAGACTTCTGCATCGTCTTAGCAATTGACCAACTTAATGCACAAATTCTTATTTTATAATAAGTTTATTATATACCTCTACATGTTTCGAGCACTATGTGCTCATCATCAGGAGGTCAAATTGTATTATAGAACATCTGGCTTCGTCACACTCTGTAGGTGGCTGTCCGGTGCGTAGGTTGAGAGAGGGCATTTGCACCGGACAGCCACCTACTGGTGTGATGATACCAGATGCTGTATAATACTATTTGACCTCCTGATGATGAACACAACAGTGCTCGAAACATGTAGAGGAATATAATAAACTTATTATGAAACAAGAATTTGTGCATTAAGTTGGTCAATTACTAAGATTATACTGAGATGCACGGTCAGGAAAACATCAAAATTTGCACCACGTCTCGACTATTTCCTGTAGCCACCTTGAGGGTGCACTGATCTACGAAAGATATCAGTACATGGAGTTAAAGTTTAACTGAATATGCTTTTATATATTAGTGTTCCCTGAAGATGGCCGTGTGAAATATCCAAAACATGGTGGAGTTTTCTTCCATATGTGGAAATGTGAAATTTTTTTGTAGTTTGTAGCAATAAAACTTCTGTTTATCTGTAGCACGGAAGATGCAAAATATCAAGTATATAATACCAGACTGCTGAAATGCTATAGAATGACTTACAAACTGACCTCCAACACACCCATTGAACGGAATTACATTGCTCTGATTTCCTGGATTACGTTTACTTATGATTTCTTTTAACGTTAATCGTTCCTAAATCCATGTCTTTTTTGTTGCGTAGTTTCTGCAGTATCATTCGTTCTAGTTCCAAGTTCTTTTGAAGTGTTTCGTAACAGTCAATTATCTTAATATCTGGTATAGCTAAAAATGGCATTCAGGCTTAGAGATGGAGAGTCGCCCCTTGTGCGCTATCCGCAACTCGCTCTGCCACGGGGCAAAGTGAAAACTGAAACTGTGAGGAGAGTGCTCTTATTTGAATAAGTTTTGTATTATGTGGACATTATTATCATTATCATCATCACCGCCATCATCTCCTTTATTCAGGGTATTTATACTTATATTCCTGATACAAATTTTGTCCCTACGGAATACAGTGTTGCAGCTAATCTGTTGTTACTATTCATGGTGCTTATATCGTTAGTTTCAGTGTTGAATCTATTGTACTTATACATTAGTACTTTCCGAAGTATGTGTGCAGTGCCCAATATGGCTGTTTTCTGAAGTTCCTTGACTTCATGTTTTCCTGGTATGTTTGCTCACGTAACTTCTGAATGAGTTTGAAATAGTCCCAGTCGCCCCTATTATTACTGGTATCACCTTTGTTTTTACATTCCACATGCGCTGTATTTCTATTGTAAGGCATTTATATTTTTGTAATCTTCTCGGTTTCTTTTTGAATCACATTTCTGTCTCCTGAGTTTACAATATCTATTAACATACTAGTTCCCTTTTCATTATCACGGATTGTAATGTCTGGTTTGTTGTTGGGGATAATTCTGTCAGTTTGTATTTTTTGGTTCCACAATATGGTTACCTTGCCTCCTTGACTTATTTCTACTGATTTTGGCACATGTTCCCTTTTCATTATCACGGATTATAATGTCTGGTTTGTTGTTGGTTATAGTCCTGTCATACATTCTTCACACCTTGTAAGTTTGTGTAATGCAAGAAAGCTACTGTGTTTTGTGCTCACAAAACCTTCGATTATATTCACATAATAGGCCACGTCTTTCTTTTAGTAATAATTATGGAATACGAGTACGACACAACACAATTTTCTTGTCAGATCGTAAGCAGGCAATTTGACATTCCTGTTTGTGATCTTCCTGCTCCTTCTTCTTCTTCTTCTGGCTCCCGAGGTAGACGTTTAGGGGCATTCATTTCACATAGACCAGCCATTTCCTTTCCTAATGTTCTGTGTCTTTCCGATATATTCCATGTCGAATCATTTTCTTATTTTTAATTTCTTATTGAATATTTCAGCTTGGGTCATAATACAGGGTATCGAAAAAGATGGACGGGATTTGAAACCGCTATAACTTTAAAAGTACTAGACGGATTTACACGTTTTGCGTCTTAAAATGTTCAGAAACTTTTAAAGTTTTAGACTTACCTTAGTACATTTCAATATATGCACCGTCTGTAGATCTGGAGATGTCCAAACGAAATGCTATCTCCTGCCACGTTTTCTGAATCATGTCTCGTGTTACAGTTTCAATGGCTGATGTAATCCTGTCTTGCAGGTGCTCGATATTCCTTATCTTCTCAGCATACACACTGTTCTTAATGTACCCCCACAGGAAAAAATCAAGTGGAGGGAGATCTGGGCTTCGAGGTGGCCAGGGTATTGGTCCATCCCTTCCAATCCAGGCATCAGGGAATCTCTCACTTAAAACGTCAGTCACAAAACAACTGAAATGGGGAGGAGCTCCGTCTTGCATAAAAATAACCCTACTTACAATTTCTTGTTCGAAGGTTTCAATCTGTGGAAACACGTACTTTTTAAGTTATAGCGGTATCAAATCCCGTCTATCTTTTTCGATGACCCTTTATAGACTGGAAAACCCTTACCAGGACTTTTTAGTATTGTCTGGTGTGCGTTTGGCACCCTCGTTTCGATACCATGCTTAATGACTGGGTTATACAGCGCTTTTTGCATCCCAGGCTCAGTCCTGATATGTCCTATTTACCGAAATATCTGTTGTCCATTTTTATAATATGTTGTAACTGGTACTGTATATGTGAAATGAAAGACCGGGCCATGTATTGTATGTACAGAATTAGACAGAATTGCAATACCGAAATTTGCGACAACTGAAGCAGTAAGTGGATATGGAACGACATGGAAGGCCAGGCAGAAAGAATCGATGGAAGGATATGGCTGAACGTAGCATGAAAAGACCAAATATGTTTTGGATAGAGGATTTTGAGTCTTGTACCAGTATTAGTTTGTTCTCCTCGTAATAATAAAGAAATTATTCTTAACCTGCAACACCGCATTCCCCCATATTATTTTATTGCATGCTGCAAAATCCTCTTTGAACTGAACAACATATTTCATTACAGCGAAAATTTGGAAGGTGGTTAAATCGAAAATTGTTCTCTTAAGGTAACATTAATTTTAATATTAACATTGATTTTAATTTAAAACTTACTAGTGCGTTAGCTTGTTGAAAATAGTGGATTATATATATATATATATATATATACAGTGTGATTCAAAGAGGTGGACTCAGTTTCGTAAGTCTATATTTCAAAATTAGAACTAGTAACAAATATGATGTAAACTACATTTGATTATACTCATAATGAAGTTTGAAATTTGTAGTTTGAATGTTGAAACGAAGACGAAACGCACGCTGCACAGCAGTCGCCGTCTCAATTTTAATGAACCTACGAAAGCAAAGAATCTTGTGTTTCATAATAGCCATTTTGCTCTCAACTGACGCTGCTGCATCACTGTACGCTAGATGAGCGCCCTAGCGATAGTATCTAAAAACAAAGGTTTTCCTCTTTCCAATGTTATGTAGATCACTCATATATCTTGTACAATTCAGGAAACATAGACGTACGAAATTGAGTCCATCTTTTTGAATCATGCTATATATATGTGTATATATATATATATATGCACACGCACGCACACACACACACACACACACACACTCGCGCGCGCGCGATGTCCGGAAAAATAGATTTTCTTGATGAATGTTGACGAAAAGGTGTCACTTGATTAAATTTTGACGGTTGCGTAATTTTCGCATAAATTTTTATTAAATCTAAACAATACCCTCAGAAGCACTTAAACACAGATATTATTAAATTGTTACTGGACTCTCTGAACACGATAAAGAAACTATCTGCTTCCTTTACACTGACATTCCACGCGAGCCGGGAAATCCATCACTTCTTCACCGCTCTGGGGCTTTAGTTGCGAGCAAAATTGTGTTCAAGGACGACCGGGCCGGCCGTCTTGCTGACCAGTCAGTGACCTTTGCTCCTTTAAAGTCCTAAAATGTGAATACTCTTAATCGTGCATCTTCTTCCCCAGTACAATGCAGCGGGTAAGCGTATATCAGTGCTGTGATTTTGCTTGAGTTCATATGTTGGTAAACTTAGTGTCTTTACCGATTACTTACTTACTTACTTACTTACTCCATGGCGCAGGGTCCTTCTTGAGAAGCTAACTGGTTTGCAGCTAGTCAAGAAATTCCTCGCATTTCACGGAACCCGAAGGTTCATCACCGCACTCACAAGCGTCCGCCACCTGTCTCTATCCTGGGCCAGCCCAATCCAGTCCATATACCCACATCCCACCTCATGGAGATCCATCCTAATATTATCCACCCATC
>Ga0123352_10022314_pt1 | contig 10095 bp, 4 predicted proteins | sample TergutLab28metaG_FD_89700 | JGI IMG/M metagenome (GOLD analysis project Ga0123352, IMG submission 89700) | Labiotermes labralis P1 segment gut microbial communities from Petit-Saut dam, French Guiana - Lab288 P1 | ecosystem: Host-associated > Arthropoda: Insects > Digestive system > Gut ...
ATCCAACCAGATGCAACAGTATGCAGATATTTATTTACTGCAAAGTCACTCTACATGTTTCGGGTGTCACAGCACCCATCATCAGGAGTACTAAAAACTGTAACCGCAACCTCCGTTACAGGTTATAATACTGGTACAGCTACTTCCCTCCAACGTGGCCCGATCGGGCCACGTTGGAGGGAAGTACCTGCGGTTACAGTTTTTAGTAATCCTGATGATGGGTGCTGTGACACCCGAAACATGTAGAGTGACTTAGCAGTAAATAAATATCTGCATATTGTTGCATCTGGTTGGACTTTTATTAACATTGAATTACGATGCACGGAACCATGAATTTAAAATCTGTAAGATATTTCATTTTATACGCTGAGTGAAAGTACAATTACATATAAATGGATTTCAAGTCGTGAAACTGGCGACATCACAAAATATGATCAGCTTGTTCGTATCATTTCGTCTAACTCTTTTCACTAACGTTTACTTCCTTCCTGTGCTCTCATTCTCGTATTGCCGTAGTAATACTTTGGCTTTCTCTTCATATAATTTTTATTCCTTATAACCCGGACTTCTGCAGCAGCTGTTAGCATAACTGTTTTCATTTCCTTACACTTTTTATTTATATCGAGACTCTTGAATGAATCAATCATGTAGGTCCACTGCTCAGTTCTAATCTCACAATACCAACTTTGTACGCTCTTCTTGTTATAATGTGATTTAAACGTTTACTTCTGTTTGACCCTTTAAAGACGAAGCGCAGGCTAGTTTTTATTGAAGACCCAGTTCTTACCTAGCAGTAAACACTTTTCAGCTCGGTTATAAAAACCAATCAGTTTATGATGTGACACAAAGTCGCTCTTTGTTCTCAGATAAATACAAAACACATAAATACAGTGTGGCAGAGCGTACAGTTCTTGAATGTTAAACTGTTGGTGCATCACGTGACCGGTAGGCTTTAAAAGGTTAATATGCAAGCGTTATACGTTCTATTTTCGAGTATAGTTTACTCAGAAGTGGGAAATGTTTGGACATAATGCCCGTGCTCCTTCAATTAATTATATCAACCGCATTATTGACCCTGGCATTTAGGAGAACAACACAGTATATCCCCAGTTCTATAAGCAACAAAATGTCCCTAGATAGTGGGGTAACTGCGGGTAAACTAATAGGGTGGTAGATAAGGGGTGGGACTCTGCTCCGGTGGCTAGGCGAATGTTTATCAACCTTTTCCCGTGAAAGCTGCTCTGTTTCCAGCTAACCACAAAGCCTTGGGTTTGGTAAGCAGTTTACTGCAAGGCTGTTCATCGTATTCCATACCAGGAAGGTTGTATATGAGGGAGAAGGCTACCTTACAATCCACAATTAATTTATAAAATTCCCTTGCTGCAGAATATGAGGAAGGAACATTAGCTGAAATACACAATACGCACGGATTTCCAGTAGGGACGGTGGTCTACAAGTAATAAATGTGCAATGTTCGTTTATTGTAAAAAAATAAACAACATAAAGACAGTTAATAAACCACCTAAAAGTGTGGCCGGGTTCAAAGATCTGGGAACGACGCTAATAAATCAAACTTGCATTCGCAAAAACTTAGCGGCAGAATAAAGCGGCGAATGTTTGCTTCGGTTAAGAACCACTTGCATTTCCACCTCCTGTCTAAAAGCGTAAAGATTAAAGCATACAGAACTATAGTTTTGCCCTTTGTATTGCGTAGGTGTAAAACATGGTTTCTCGCACTGAGGGAAAACATGAACTAAAGAATCACCGTAATTTGCAATGCACCGTCACACACACAAATTTTAAATCAATTATTGAACTGATATTCAGTAACAAGTCGATGTTAAATAATGCCTACATTCAAATCATACATTTACTGAAACCTCGCTGATATTCCTAAAAAAAAAACTGTGTTCTGTAATAATTGTTAAAACATTGAATGGCTTTCCATGTTTTGTTACGTATGTACGCATGTATGTATGCATATATCTTGCTCCGCGATTATCATGAAAGAGTAGTAGACCAGAGAAGTACGTATTTGCTCTGATTTGCGGATCTGAAAGCCCCTCAGGCCGCCAGAACAACGTCTCCAGTGGTTCAGTAGTGCCAAAAGTCGTTGAATGATATCTCCACCCACCATACTGCGGGGCTGTATTGGGTCCCTGGACATGCTGGGGTAAGAGAAAAAGAAATGGCCGACAAGCTAGCAAGAGATGGTTCTGTTTAGGAGTTTGTTGGACCTGAGCCGTCCTTGGGGGTCTCTAGGCAGATTATAATAAGAAAGATAAAAGGCTGGTTGGATAACCAGCACTGGGCAAGGTGGCGAGGTCTTGGTAGTACTCAGGGACAGGATCGAGAATTAATTTTGGGCCCCAGTTCGAGTGCAAAGAGCAGACTTTTGTCCTTTAATAGGACACAATCCAGGGTCAGGATTGGCTTTCATACTGGACCTAACACCCTGAGAAGACATCTTCACTTGATGGGGCTAAATAACAATCCCTTATGTAGGAGGTGTGGAGTAGAGGTTTAAACCTCGGCCCACATTCTCCGTGAATGTAAGGTTTTGACTTCACTCAGACACGTATATCTGGGTTCCTTTTTCTTGGATCCAGAGGATATTAAGAGTTTAATCTGGGAGCCATCTGGAACTTTAGAAAAGGAACAGGGTTCTCCTGAACTGATATCAGATAATGGGGCACAAAGGTCCCGTTAATTAAGGCCAAGTTGCATCGGGACCACAAGGGCTCGAACCCAAATGCTTTTAAAGCAATCAATCATGAAAGACGGAAGTACGTGGGAACTATCATGCATAATAAGTGATTTATGCTTTTGCGTGCTACGACGGTGTGTAGGAAATTACACTTGCGTAGCGCACAATTTATAATGCATAACCTCAAAGCAGGCTCCAAGTTTTCCTTTTCAGGACATTGTGAAGAATATTCTGACCAATGAGGAAGAACCTAGGGGGAGGATGGAAAAAATTGCTTGACGAGAAATTTCACGATACGCATTGTTGACCGGGTGCCCAAATGACGAATGGTGAAATTCGCGGATTATGTGGTAGGAATTAGAGAGACGAGATAAGAATAGAGACTTTTGGTGAGAAACTCTGAAGGAAAGATACCACTTGGAAAATCTAGGGTAGATAGGACAATAATTGTAATACTAGTTGCACGCGTCCGAGTAATTCGCACGTAAAAACAATAAAATATTTCCACAATAAATATTTATTTACGTATTTAAAACTTCAAAGCACTTCTCGATATACAGTATTTGATGTTATCAACTTGTTATTCTCTGTACTTTGTCGATACTAATCAATAACTGTAACAGCGACATTGTCAAATGAAGCGGATTGGAAAAATGCCACATAAGGCTGACCATAGGAAAAGCAGTCGATTATAGATATATTCCAACACCTTCAAGTGTCTACCCTTGGATCTTATTGATTGTCTTATCAATTAAGATTTTGATGGGAAATCTTCATCCGTGTGCAATGAAATGTTCTGGACAGACAGCTGCGGCTGTCTGTCCAGAACATTTCATTGAATTCTATAGATGAGAAAGCTTCAAGACTTTATCACCCGCACAGTTTGAAGGAAATGGTTGAATCTGATGGACATACGGAATCCTGGTTGTAAGGATAGCTCTTCTAGAGCAAATAACTTTCGCTGTTAAGAAAAGTTGTGCAACCGTCTTACGATCACGTGCTGCTGGCACCGGAGGCCAAAGAAAATTAACAAATTTCACGCACTTCCCATGACTTCCGGTCGAGGCAGCATTATCAATTTTTAACGCTGGGGTTTCTGTTAGAAACAACTTTTTGAGAAGAAATTAATGAAAACAAAAGACACTGCCATTAATGTCGAATCGCAAGCTTACTAAAAATGTCTATATTGAAAATAGGCGATCGGTTTTTCAGTAATCATGAGGCCGCAAACAAACGTGACTTATTAATGTAGATACAGTTTGCTTCCGAACGTAGGAGTTTGTTTTGAGTATTTTTGACGATGGAAAAAAGTTATTGTAAATAATGATAATGTTTATTATGATTATGGATCTTAAAACTATAGGACAGGGTGACGTAGTTTGAATATACGTGGCTTATGAGTTACCAGTGGATTTTCATAAGACGAATGAAATTCTTTCACTACTAGCTGACAAGACATTTTATTCTTAAGAAGGACTATAGTTAGTTAGTCAGGTAACATGTGCCATTGGCCTAGCAAAGCAGAATGTAATAAGCAGGGAGTGTTCAGGTTTTCACAGTATTTGCTGCTTATTCGTAATAATTGACAGTAATCGAATCCAGGAAGTTTCTTATTCGGGTGATAAGACACGATAGTGGCAGCAGCTGGATCGAGTGAGCAGAAAAAAAAAACAAGCAGTAGCATTTTCTTCTCGCGTACCACCTGCCAGAGAGGTCCATTAATGTAAGGCGGAGTAACAAGCGAAGCAGGAACACGCGTGAGGAACATGATAGGCTACGGGTTCTGCATAACCGAGCAGCAAGCCACGCGCTTCGCTCATCTCGGAAGTAGATGTGAACACTGGGCCGCAACGACAACACTGAAACATTACGTGTTTCTCTTCTGTACGTGCAGATGGATTGCAGGATAGTGCGCGGAAATCAGCCACGGGTGACTGCGAATTGGAAAAATTAATGTTTCACAGTAATCCTCTCATATGCCGCGTTGAACATGGTTTGCAGTTGGTAAGGTCGTGTCAGGTGAAGTTAAATTGTTCGCGGGATACACTGTATAGGTGGCTGCTTAGGCCGCATAGCCGGGCTGAAAACTGCGGAATTCCTTGGTTGCCTGATAAACGGCGTATTAACTGCTCTAGGAAGACAGCTCCATGGAGTCACGCTGTCTTAAATCATGAACCAGTGAACACGCCATATTAATATTTCACCACTGAATTCCGCTTGTTTTACGCCCTTTCGCTTTAACGCCCCTTGCCAATTTAAACCACATCTTAATTTGCGATCTCTCGTTTTAGGTTCAACGTCCTTTGGCTGACTGCATTTGATTATGCTAACCTCTTATTTCTGATAGGAACATCATTTTTATTTATGTCTACTTCTTCAGAAATTAAACCAGAGAGTAAAACAAGGGATGGGGTATATATATATATGTATATATAGTATTAAATTCTCGTGAGTCTCTTCACAGTTATAAAGACATGTAGTAAGAATGGATCAGTGAAGAACATTTAAGAAAATTTTTGAGAGTAAACCTGAGGGAAGTAGAAGAAAGGGAAGACCTAGATAGAGATAGCTGGAAGAAGTGGAGAAGGATCTACGGGAGATGAAGGTTAAGAGATGGCGACAGATGACAGTCGATAGGAACAATGGGCGTCCGTAATGGAGGCCAAGGCTCCCAGAGGACCGTAGAGTCAAGGAGTAAGTAAGTAAGCACTGTCACAAATCTTTAGAAAATCTTTGTCATTGGACTTGGACAACGAACCCCATCGAGCAGAAGCCCACGTCAGAAGCCAAGAACCGCTTAGTCATTCAAACAAATTCTTTTTCATACTAAACCAGAAGAATTCAGTCAATATCCCTATACGCTATTTCTCTAAGACTCGCTTTCATACAATTCTCCCATCAGCGTATAGTTTTCCAAGTGGCCTCTTCATTTTAGATTTCCTGACCTATACATCTGGTTTATTAATTTTTTTGTCATGTAAAACATAAATGGTTTATAATATCTCTAACCGGCACACCACTTCTACTCTGCCAAAGATACGCCTGCAACTTGACTGAATCCGCACAGCAATTACTGGATTATCGGACAGTGAACTGCCGTCCGCACACCGCCTGCATTGTATGAAGGTCGTCTCCATTACTGCAAAATCATTATTGAAGAGCAGCGAGCACACCATGTGGTCGTCATTACAGCAAACAGCTTTACCAACACTAAAATACATGTTTGCCTTTCGTTCTTATTGGGGAGTCTACAACCAAATGTCAGTCTGTCTGTCTGTCTGTCTGTTTGTCTTCTGTAAGAAACCTGAACATACCTGGGCAGACTTTTTGACAATTTATCCTGGGGAGTTTTACTTAAATTTGTTGTTACTTTTCAATCCTTGTTAAACTAGAAAGACAGTAACGAAGGTTTTACATGAATATTGACGTTCCTTCTGAGCACAGCTAAAAGTAAGTCGCCCCTGACTCACTACATATTTATGGGAGCAACACATGCTACGTTCCGGATGTGACATAAATGCCTCTTTCTTTTGCGTGTTGTGTGTTTTCAGGTAGTGGCTTTGCGTTGGGCCGATCCCTCGTACAGAAGAGTCCTATCGAGTGCGGTGTGTCTTGAACGTGTTCTTGAAACCTTAGCAATGAGGCGGCCTGGGCCCAAGTATGCTGCTGCTTCACCCCCCCCCCAAAAAACTCTTCGAAATAACGAGGCAGATTCGAAATAGAGACATGTATTAAGCTCCCGTCAAGTCTTGCGGCTTTCGAGAAAATTTGGCCAAAGCAAACGTAAGGGAATACGACGAAATTGTTCACATTGCCTGGCCAGAAATTTGAAGTTCTCACGGCGGGGACTATGGATAACACTGACTTCTTGTATGTGACACCGTTTAGTCTGGTACAAGTGTAACACCGTTTCAGGGGATCCTACTGTCTGCATTGCCTAAATAGACGATCATTCCTTGGTGATAGAAGCTGCTTGCCCTGAGGATAGACCCAGTATGACCCATTCAAACATCTGTAAACTACTACCACACTATACGGTGTCACATCCCAGAAGCCCCAAATCTTCATTTCTTAACATGTTTTAAGTGTAGCCGTAGTATCATTATTTTATCGCGAAAGTAAGGTTATGGTATTTTTATGTGTGTCCATCCATGTGAGTGCCCCAATAATATATTTTTAAACAAATGGGCTGATTTCCAAGAAACTTTGTATATATGTTATGTTACTAGAGGACACTCCAGCACTCTCTCTTCCATTTCCTGCCTGTATTAATACCTACGAGGTGCGAGCCAAAAATTTTCCGACCTTGTGTCCTGGAGGGCAAACCAAAAATCATGCAGCTGCGCTGACAGTTAGAGATGAGATGATGTATCGTGAATTATTCCGATGAGTGTCGCCATTAACAGTGTTTTGCTTTTTTGTGCAGTGCACATTTAAATGTGCCGATGTTTGTCGACGTTTTGCGATCACGTAGCTCAGTAAAACAACAGAAATTAGGGAACAGAAATTGTGCATCGTAAATCAGCTTCTGAGACTGGATGAAATTCTTAATAAGTCTTTAGTGATAACGTCACGAATAGAATAGGAACTGGTAAGCGGTGTTCGCATTTCAAAAATGAGCAAACGTCGAATGAGGTTTGTAGACGTTCAGGTCGCCCATTGTTAATTTGGACTGACGAAGATGTGGAAAGAGTAGAGAACAGATGGCGTAATAGACAACAGTAAAACAATCCGTCAATACACAACACTGTATTATATTAATCTAAAAATCTACATGTTTCGGCTGTATGAGACAACAATGCGATCCCCCATGCACGCGCCCTGAGAAAAGAGGCAATACCGCGCGTACCGAACACCCCCTCAAGGCCATTTTCGGAGCGGAAATTTTCAGTCTGTGGTATTTAACCTGGGGAAATGAGTAAGAAATTTACCAGAAACTCTCACCACTTGTACTACAAGTGTGAAGGGCACAAGTTTAGTGAAAATGTAGGAATTTATCAGTTTCTACCATTTTATGGACATTTAATTAGAGAAATTTATCTAATTTTTTAAAGAAAGATGTTAATGTGAAGGAAGTTCCTTAATTATGAGGCTGATATAGCCTTTCAACGACACACGCAAAACATTCACGCTGCCACACTCTAGTTTACTTGCTCCATTCCTATTACAATACCGCAGTCCTGATACTTTTGTCTCGCACCTCGTACATGACAGCAAAGCGCATTTATGTGGCGGACCGACAATTGGGCCACTTGTTGTAGGAACTCGACGTGGTAAAGGCTATTCCAAAAATTTAGAGGTCTATAATCGTAAATTTGTTATAGACAATAAACAATATCGCGACTGAGCGAAACGGACGTTTAGCTGTCGGTTCCACTGAACCGGGCGTGTGAAGTTTGTTAAGGATAATAACGCTCCATTGCAGTGGGTACTTCGCGCAAAGTAGCAATTTAAGTTTTCGTTGTGTTTCGTTACGGGCACATATAAACACTTCGAAAGAAATATGTCGAAGTGTTTTAAATATTATAAAGCATATTTTAATGTTCTTTCTTTTTTCCACGACAAATTCATTTAAGCTTAACTCAGTGTTCAAAAGCTAAAGGAAGAGGTAAAGCTATCCCTACACAAGCCTGGACAGGCCCTTATGTTTCCAGGGGGGTGAAGCTTCCAGGATTCGAGACAATCGGTAAATGAAGGTGGTAAGGTTGTCAGCCTCAAGCAGCGGCCGCCTTTACCATCCAGGAGTCGATCCCAGGTTCAAAGGGCGGCCGAAATTATTACGACAATGGAAAATCCAATGATTTCATCGGGAATTGAACCCGCGACCTTCCTGCTTGTAGCGCAGTGCCTCAACCAACTGCGCCACCGCGTATCCCAGTGTCCAAACAGCTCGCCACCAAAACCTATTGTGAGCCAGTTCAATCCAATTCACATCTTGGCAATCTCTTTCACTAACATCTATTTTAATATTACTCCCCAAATTAGTTGTGTTATAACTGATACCTCTCAAACAGTCCTCTTGCTACTGAACCAGCAGTTGGTCGCTCGTGGCGGTCACGTGCCGTCATGACCGCACTGCCTGCCACTTCAACAGCAGGTGGGGATCTTAATGACACAAGGAATTTTCATACAATACCAAAATAAAACTATTTTCTACTTTTGACTTAAAATTGTTCCCGCCATAGGGGACAAATTACAACTGGCGTGAGATGAACAGAGAATGTGTGACGAAACTGGGTACTATAATTTGAACGAGAAATCATATAACAGGCATTTGGCTAAGTTTCTTCAGAATGTGAATTTCTAAACAATTTTTATTTAAATGACTATGTGGAATAGAGTTCTCTCTTCTTTTGTAATAAATTTCGCGAACGGAACAAAAAACTGCTCGCTCTCGAAGGCTACAGGTGACTTAGAGGTTATTTTAGTTCAAAAAAATTATTTTTTAGTCAATTGAAGCGATGCAGATTTTTGCGTTTTAGAAAATTTTGTAATGAATGTTTTCATCAACAGAGCCATACCAACTGTACCATCAGACAATTTATGATTGTTTATCAGCAATTAGATAATCTTCTAGGCATTGTGAAATGAACTCTTCATCTCGTGTATGATAATACCGTTTAAAACAGGCTTAGGTTAGTTTTAATTTTAAAAATTAATACATCACCTAACTTTGCTATATGGAATGAGTATTCTGTCCACAGGCATCATAGGTCTATATTGCTCTGACGGTGATGTGGAATGGTAAACTAACACACTCAATCAATCATATTAATTTTAAATGAATTTAACACTGTTGCATAGCCTACTATCTTTGAAATTCCTATAATTTTGAACTTAGACAAATTTACAGTCCACAGACTTAAAATAATAACAAATATACACCATCTCTGCACAATAGAGGATTATTACATGTAGGAAAACCATACCAAATTCACAGCCGTATTTAAAAGTCAGCAAATATATATATATATATATATATATATATAGTGATACCTCGGCTAACGAGTGACCCTGCTAAGGAATTTTTCGGCTAACGAAGATTTTTTTTCGCTGTTTTTCGGACTCGGCTAACGATAATGGATTCGGCTAACGAATGTTTTAGTGGATGCGCGCGCATAAAGCAGCAAACATGAAAGGTCGGGCCATTCCAGGAGCTTATCTTTTCCGTCTGTATGTGTGTTTCGGCTAACGAAGATTTCGGCTAAGGAATGTGATTCAGGAACGAATTACCTGCGTTAGCCGAGGTATCACTATATGTATATATATATATATATATATATATATATATATATATATATATATATATATATTATATACAAAAAATACACACATCTCACATCTCTCAAAAATGTGCACACATATTCCCACTACTATCTATAGAGATA
>Ga0123352_10022315_pt1 | contig 10095 bp, 7 predicted proteins | sample TergutLab28metaG_FD_89700 | JGI IMG/M metagenome (GOLD analysis project Ga0123352, IMG submission 89700) | Labiotermes labralis P1 segment gut microbial communities from Petit-Saut dam, French Guiana - Lab288 P1 | ecosystem: Host-associated > Arthropoda: Insects > Digestive system > Gut ...
AAGGTGGTTTTTACCCCTTTATAGACTTTTCCCCAGGGCGGTAGAATTTTGTAAAAAATTATTTTGATGACCGGGTTGGAATTGGCCTTTTTTGAGGATTTGCCTCTCGGGTCCCACCCCCCCCCCCCGTCATTTTACACATTTACCAAAATGTTCTTGAATCTACTGCCATCTCCAGGGCAGAAGATCGTAGCAGGTTCCACCAAAAGTGTGGTAAAATTCTACCGAATTACATTGCATTAAATTACAGAAGACAGTATCATCCTGTGTATAATGTAACATTTCTTCGAGAGTTTTGGTTTAAGGCTTCAGGTACGTGTTTCCAATTTGCATAAAGGCTGTGTGTACTCCGTCATTGTCATCGTCCTGCCCGGTATATATCATATTCCCCGCGGTACACCGAAACACATAGGTCTGCAGAAGGCTTGATGTTCCCACAACGAGGCTGATGAAGATGGAAAGCTTCAGGGTTATACCGCCATGTCTTACTGGTCGACAGCGCTTCAGACAAGCTTAGTTTTGCTAATATCTTTTACCCTTTAATTCTGTATATTTGCCGATCCGGGTGGCCGCGCTGTCTGAGGCGTCGATTAGCGGCCGTTCGTTTGCCGATACTGCGGTTTCGAATCCCGCCGGGGGCATGAATGTCTGTTGTGAGTGTTGTGTGTTGTCAAGTAGTAATTGAACTGAAGATCTATGTACATTTATGATAATATCTCGCTTAATTCTTCATAGAAATATTCAGACAAAAGTTGTAGAGAAAATCATATAACACATTTTATGTTCAGTATTTTTTTCCGAAAATCCTGCAATTTGTGAGAAAATGTGGAAAAATATTGTAGAGCCGGGCAAGCCAAAGATAACAATATGACGCATGCGCATTGCATGCTGGATACGTAAAACTACAAACACACACTCAAAATATGTAATATTTACTGCTTTTCCACCGCAACCATGGTTGCACGAACGCGCCTCATTGTTACGTTAAACGTACATGGCTGTCTTGTTCTTCTTCTGGTAGAGATATGGTTTCAGATATTGCTGTCTAGTTGGTTCTCGTGTTCGTGCATATTGCTTGTCCAGCTGTTAGGAAGCTACTTCCGACCAAGCATTTTATCGAATTGTGAATTCGAGGTCTCATTTCCAAACCTAATAAAAGTGCAAACAAGTCTTTTATGTATTTTTTACGACTGGCCTGAAGGTGATCCTCTGAGGTCGAAACATATTGCCACATTCGACATATTACAATATTTGTTTTGACGTTTTGCTGACCGTGCATCGCAGTGTATTTATCTCAGTATTTAACCAATTTGATGCACAAAATTTTTGTTTTACAATAAGTTTTATTTCATGCCTCTACATGTTTCGAGCACATATGCTCATCATCAGGAGGTCAAAATTGCATTACACAGCCTCTGGTATCATCACACCTATAGGTGTGATGATACCAGAGATGAAATAAAACTCATTGTGAAACAAATTTTGTGCATCAAGTTGGTTAAATACTGAGATAAATATAACACCATGTTGACGGCAAGTTATTTCCCTTGTTAGTCGGCACTGGAAAAGAAAAAAAATGTCCAAGGAGAACTTAATCCTATAAAAACTAAAATTAATCTAATCTTCAGATAAAATATTAGGTTCGTAGCTCGAAGAGAAAACATCGCTCTTTTATTAAAAACACAAACGCTTTAATGTTTTTGGGAAAGCATTCGCTATTTAGTTGGAGAAATAATTATGGAGCAAGTAAATACAATGTGGATAAAATTGAGAATTTTTAATTTTAACTCTGACGCAAGTAGCTGTACCAGTTGCTAGGCCTTGAAGGGTGCTTGACAAAAAAATAAATTCCGTCTCTACCGTCACAGCCGAATAGTTCAGGCCGATTAAACCGTGCTGATTTCAGGAGCACGGGCACAGAAAGACAGACTTGACGAAATAGTGAGCAACAACAGGAACAAGTTTAAATAAAGCAGGGCTGTCACTCTTAGCTCAGAACATATTTCCAAACATGTTTTAGCTGGGATTCAAGAAAATCGTGGATAGAATTTATTCACTACTGATTATTTACCCAATATTAAATTTTGTATTTTTGCAAAAAAATAGGAAAACCATGTAATGAACTTGCTTACTCTTTGTATAACTACGCGAAAAGTTTTTGCTTTTATCATATCACACGCATGGGAACGTGGACCATCTTGAATATAAAAGAAGAATAGTTAAATCTAAAGTTTTCAGCAACTACTGAGTTGAGAGCCGAATATACACCGGACTGCTACTGCACCCTAGAACTATCACACGAGGTTCTCTCATTTATGTTTGGAAGAACAGTGCAAGTGTAAAGATTACAGACGCATTTTTCAAATTCGCATTTCTCCTTCAAGAAATTTTTAAATTATTTGTCACAATAATTATAAGCAATTTCTTTATCGTTAAATAATTTCAAACGTGTTTTTCGACGTACCTGAACAGTCAGAACTGAGGAAATCATATAAGCTGTGGAGAAAGTCCTTATTAGATGTGGAAGTAATAGGGGTTTCCACCATATCCAACAGTTTAGTATTAAAGTTAGAAAAAAACATAAAAAACTATCCTGGATTAATGATATTATAGCAGGATTAGAGCCACAAAGTCTCTGTCATTTTGTATGATAGCCTTCAGCGCAAGTCTCACGAAACTTACGATCCTCCTACTTCTGTCACATGATTGCAGCTGCTACGCAAGCACCACTACCGGTCCGATTACAGCAACACGCTCTTCTGTACGTGCAAATTTCTTGTATATCTGCCTAAGCTCACTAAAGTTACCTGCGCCTGAACCTGGAGACTTTTTGGAATTATTCTTTTTATATTTAGGCTTATTAGATGAAAGTTCTTAAAACACAGATTGACCATGAAAAAGACCGTCAATAGACTTCTGTCTAAGTTTCCTCTTTGCACTGAGGCAAGTCTTGCTATGATGAACCGTATTTTATTGATAAATGAGGAACACTTTTATCTGAATGACACTGGTAATAAACAAAACAATACAGTACAGCATAATTAACAGATAGTCCGTACCTCCACAAAGATAAAACACTTATTTGAGGGTTGTTAGACCGTGCATCTTCATCATGAAATAAATTGAAATGCCAACTTGATGCAACACGGTAATTTTATTGATGTATTCTTAGCTCGACATGTTTCGGGTACATACGCCCATCATCAGGAGCATTAGATGTTGAGTTGCAGCGTATGGTTTTCTGCACCGAGTTTTTGGCTGGGTGGTGGTCTTTAGAGCCGCTGCGTAGGTCGTGTGTACGGTGGGGATGGTGCCGTGCACAGCACCATCCGCACCTTACACACGACCTAAGCAGCGGTTCTCAAGACCACCACTCATCCAAAAACTGGATGCAGAAAACCATACGCTGCAACTTGACGTTTAATGCTCCTGATGATGGGCGTATGCGCCCGAAACATGTAGAGCTAAGGAAACTTCAATAAAATTACATTTTTGCAACAAGTTGGCATTTCAATTTATTTCATAATACACTTATTTCAGCGCACTGTGCAGTTTGTGCTCTATCTGTGCTGTTGGCAATTTACTGTGAAAATTTGGGACATTCTTGGACCAAAAATTTATTCTTTTTTTGAGAATGAAATGTGATTTTAATACCGTTTTTTTTTCCTCAGCAAAAAGAAGTAGAACACACACTGATAGTACTGGTGTGGATAGGTTAATCACTAGTTTCAGTGATCCAATAAAATCAATTTTTTTCACCTGGTCGACTGAGAGAAGCGTGCTTTTGGCCACCCGCATTCTGGTAGCAAAGTTGTGTTTACTTTCTGTGTTGCTCTCTTAAGGACCGTATCTAAAGCTATCGCTATCTAAGTAAGGCAGATCTGGGAAGTTAAATATGCATAGTCAGGGTAAACGCAGTTAGCGATGTTCTGAGATGCTTATCTTCTACCGTGGTTTATGAAACTGTTCTGAGAAGGATTTCTTGATATTAAAATTGCCTTATTCGTATAATTATTGATATACGATCTCAAAAATTAATTTTAATTACTTCTGTTGTCTTTATACTTTTTTAAATTATGTGTCAGTTGCCGGATATTTATAAAAAAAATAGTTAAATTTTCATATCTATGTATTCCACAATGTGGTTTCAATTCTCTTTCTGTAACTTAAATCTGCATCGCATTCAGGCATATTATACAGCACTGGCATGTTGTAGACACGCAAAATTATGTGGGAATACCTACAGCTGAAATAACATTTCATATAATGGTTATGTCAGCATACTGTGTGGGCTGGCATATAATTATCTTCAATATATTGGATAACCTGTGGCCACTTGATTTCACCGAGAAGAATAAAAAAAATAAATATGTCCATCTATACAGTAAAGCACGAACGGGAAACGCATATTGTTTACAGGGCGGGAAAAGGGAGGGGTGAAAGGCATGTTTAGTGGTGTGGGGGGGGGGGAAGTAGGAGGTTGAGTTGGTGATGAGGGTAAAGGATCGATACCGACAGGGGCAAATACGTCACCGCGACCTCTCATGTGAAGCTGCTCGCACACAGAGTTCAAGTACGTTATTAGAAATTAGCGACTACGTGGAAACACAGTGTCCAGTTTTGTTCATTCTGTCTATTTAAACACTTTGATGCAAAAAGCGACTATGTCACAGTTTAAACAAATCAGATGGACTGTAGCATTCCAGCCAGGAAATATAGTCTTAGGATTGTGCTGATCTGCGTTCTGCGATTGGTTACTGTCTTTTTGTTATCGGTAGTGTGTTACACGACGCTATCAATAGGCCTACTGAAAAACATTCAAATATAGCACCGAATGATCTTGCGGATTGTTATGAATTGGAGAATATATGGAAGCAAGCAATCGTGGCCTCAATTACTTTAGTGTCTCCATATAAGGCACGCGTTGGCGCGGATTTTTGAGGCACTACGCCAAAAGCCGCAAGGTCGTGGGTTCGATTCCCGATGGGGCCATTGGGATTTTGCAATCCTTCTGGCTGCACTATAAACCTGGGGTCGACTCAGTCTCGAAGAGAAATCAGTACCAGGGGGCTCTCCAGGTGAGGGTGAAAGGGGTAAATGCGGCCGATGCATAGGACTGACAACCTTGCCACTTTCACGCGAGTATTTTTTAGAAATTCTGTGAGTCTCAGCCTCCTGGAGCCGTAAGGTACTGCCCAGGCCTGTGGTGGGATGATTATTGCCTGACAGGACGAGGGCTGAGGATTTCCGGCACAAAAATTGATTTTCGAAACGGGAACATCTCCAGTATGAATCTGCAACGTGCGAAGGAACTTCCAGGCTTTGTTTCCAGGATAGACTTGGAGATATCGGCAGCAGGTTTCTTCGAATCCTTCATAAGCTTACGTTGTCACAGACTGTAACACCAAAACCTTAAGCACAAGGGCCATGAAATCAGCAAATATCATTTGACCCCGGATATCGTAATATGTATAGCGACAAGCTATGAGTTGGACGGTCTGGAGTTGAGATCCCTGTAGGGGCAAGGGATTTTCTGTTTTCCAAAACTACCCAGACTGGGGGCGGAAATTTTACCGCTCTTATCCATCTAATGTGAAGGCTAGGAATTAGTGGAGCTGTGCCTCTACTTCCCCCATATTCCTTCATTGTATGGAGAGCGACAACTATTGTGTACCAAGTCAAGCAGTCCAAGAAGAAATTCCCGTCCGAATGCTTGGCCCAGGAAGATGGGACTGATATGATGTTCCTAACTGACAGTAACCGGTAAACATCGTGCACTGCAGAGTAACCCAGTAGGGCGGAAACCTCAACTACACCCTGCCGGAAGCATGAAATATCGAAAAGTAAGAGAATATTTCTATTATTTTGCAGGAGTGCACGAATGTTCCAAACATCTAGGTGCCACCTCAAAATTCTATGCGCCTGTAGGGTGACAGTAAGCAAGTTCCATTCTGAAGACCTACAAATATTTGGCACCAATTTACAAAACATGGTAACCGTGGCGACTGGTGACCGCCATTTGCTCAGCCCTGGCACTGCATACGTGTAACATCGTAAATTGTACGTAATATTTATAATGAAAAGAGAGTAATGTATTCGTCTCTGATAAGGTGGAAATAAGGTAGGATGAGATATAAGAATTTTTACACTGCAATCGCGGGACTGGTTCACTCTTGGAAGGAAAACAAAGGAAATTAGTGCATGGCACTATGATGGGTTTGTTGCATTACGGCGCATTTGGATAAGAGGGGGCTGGAACCGGCTTAGGGTCGTTTCCAGCACTAATTTTTCGTTTTAATCGTGTCAGAATTTTCCTGTCTGCTGCCATAATGATAGCTATGCAATGGAAATTTATACATAAGTCTGTGTGAGTGATGTAAAACGAATTTATGCTTAAAATGAATTATTATCCACACCAACAAACACAAGAAGAAGCACAGAATTCGGAAATCGTATTACCGTTACACTATCAAGTAATGTGACTCTGTTAGTTCTTATTCAAAACCTGTTCTTATAAAGCCATTTCAGGACTGCAGTTTCACATGTTATTCTTGTTATACAGATGCGCCCCGTTTGGGTCTTTGCCGGAACAGCTGCTGTGCGGGCTGAGGTTTTAGTAAGGACTTTATTTCGAGTTCACCTATGTTGCTTCCTTCCATATACATTTCGTATTTAGTCATCCAACCATTCGAAACAATAGACTCTGAGTTACAAACCTGAGGGAAAGAGAGTACTTGGGAGACCCAGGCGTAGATGGGAGGATATAATTAAGATGGATCTTTAGGAAGTGGGATGTGAGGGTATCGACAGGATCGAGCTGGCGCAGGATAGAGACAGGTGGCGGACACTTGTGACTGCGGTATTGAACCTTCGGGTTCCGTGAAATGCGGGGAATTTCTTGACTCGCTAAAAACCTGTTAGATTCTCAAGAAGGGCTCTGCTCCATGGAGTAAATAAGTAAGTAAGATCTGAGTTACTTTTATTACCGTAAAGTAAGCCACAAACAAATGAATAAGCCTGTGATTGGTACTTACTTCTCTGAACAACCGGTGAGCTTTCCGGTTGAAATGGTGGTGGTTATATATCGCCAGACAGCAGGATGATTGTATCCTGACTGGTTTGTCTTGGATGGCTGCAGAAGCTAAGTAATACTTCAGTGACTGCAGCCGGTTTTCGGATCGCGTAAGGAACAGGGGATCTCCCCCTTGTGATGAGGCGAACTGCCTATTACCCAACGCAGTCTAGCATAATTACATTCTAAGACACGAGTGTGTGTTTTGTGCTAACTCAATTTTGCACATTATGATGCTTATTTATTTACTTTAAATAAATTAAATACTAAAAATTGTGGAAGTGGTCTTCTATCCAACGCTCCCCGGTTTCCGAAGAAAGAGCTTTTCTTTTTTCGAAGGTTTCCAACCTTTGGCCTTTTGTCCTTCTGGTACGAGCAACGTGTAGTTGAAGATGAGTGTGGATCATTGGTGGAATGATAATGGCAGTGGAAAACCGAAATACTCGGATAAATCCTGTCCCACTGTCAGTTTTTGAACAAAAAATCTCACAAGGACTGGCCTAGGATCGAATCCGGGTCCCCGCAGTGACATGGCGACGACTCACCGCCTGTGATACGGCACCGCCTTAAGTACGTACCTCACAGTAAACAGACTTTTCCATTAGGAGCCCAATCAATGAATGTCGTAGAAAGAAATATTGGCCTGTTTCTTTAGAGAATCTTAAGAATTACACAAATAATGTGTGTTCAAAGTACAGAAATTTCAGCGCTAAGCCTGACAGTACTTACAGCAAACACTGGGCTGTAATTGAGTTCAGTTGATTAGTAATACACACACACAAGCAGAAGAAGGCTTGCACGATCAAATTACGCAAGGCACCGAAGCAGAAAACAAGGCCTAAGAGAGTAACTCCTCTCACGACGATATTACCCAAATTAATAAGGCTGTGAAGACCACGAACTACCTACATTGACACGAAAACTCTAATTTTCTCCTTTCAAATTGCAATTCCAAGAGCTGAGTGCAGTCTGCAGTTAATTTTATTAAGAATTCCTCTCTTCTCTCACAATTTAACACGTTCCTTTACGGTTCGCTAAGTAAAACATTGAGGAACTTAGATTAATAGTATCTGCGGCATATAATAACATACAAAGCCAGAGCAAGGTCCTGCACTTTCTGGTCTTCGAAAGTAAAGTGAGATTATATGGCAAGAAGTTCACGCTACTTTCAAGATGAACCACTCGTTTTGTCGCAAAACTGGTTGGACAAGGCACTTGTGCCAACTGCTGACAAAATAGCGTTTCAAAAGCAATAGTTCTAATTTTAAAATTTACTTTCACGTAAATCCAAAAAGTAAACGGAACACAAGCCTATACGAAATACTTTTGTCCCTCCCTTGTCGCGGGTTGAGGTAGTAATGCTTTCTAGAAAAGCGAAAATACACGGATAATTATAATATAAACAACCAAATAGATGCAACAATAACAATTTATTGATGATTTCAATCAGCTCAATATGTTTCGGGCGATAATTTCGCCCATCTTCAGGAGCACTAGGCTGTGTTAACAGCTTGTGGTACAATGCACCGACGATGCTGTCGGCCGGCATAAATAAAACGATTTCATTAGCATTTTCAGCCACAAAAATAGCCCTAATTTTACCCACCAATTTCTTCAGTTACACCTTATGGCACGTAACTGATTAAAAGTGTGTTTACAAAGCTCCATGGCTCTGGGAAAAATTTATTTAAGTCTGGCCACTGCATCCTATTTATCTTATGTGTAGGCGGCTTCTCTTGCACCTGATAAAATTCAGTGACACACACGCACGCACGGTAGGACTCCTCTGGAGGAGGGATCGACCCGTCGCAGAAGTCTCCACCTGAGAACACAAAACATTCACAACAGACAAACATCCAACCCCCACCCCCCTCCGGCAGAATTCCAAACCGAAATCCCAGCAAGCGAGCGGCCGCAGACCGACACCTTAGACCGCGTGACCACTAGGAAGAATGCAATGGCGTCCACATCTCTCAACAGAGTTATTCCCGTCTCCATTTCTCTTGAAATGCAAACAGGCTAGTTTACAGCTCATTATGTGGCTGTAGATTGCGCAGCGCTGAGGCGGATTTGCGGTGTGTAGAAATACCAAATTGATGCACAAATTATTCTTAGTATATTTCTTCAAACTCTACATGTTTCGGGCCGGTCTAGGCCCATCATCAGATGGTACAACCGTATGTATACTGTCTCTTGTCCTGGTTGGATTGAAACAATCCAACCAGGACAACAGACAGTCACCTAAATAGAATAACAAGTACCAAATGTTGTATACATTCGGTTGTGCCTCTGATGATGGGCCTAGATACGCCCGAAACATGTAGAGGTTGACGAAATATACTAAGAATAAGTTGTGAATCAAGTTGCTTTTTCTTTACACGAGTATATTGAGATGCACGGTCAACAAAACATGAAAAGAATTTACGGGTAGACCCGACTTGACTGAAATAGTGTCTGATGGTTGTCCCTGAAGTCCTGCTCGCAAAAGTACGGACAACTACAAAAGAGCGCCATTCGTTTCGTATCCTACAGTCTTATAAATGGCGTTCTATACATTCTGTGTGAATAAAGAGATACTTTATGAAGGCTGACACCATATGCACGTGATAACCCCAAGCTGAGCGCCATTATTTAAATCTGACAGAATTGCTTATTGAAAAGGCCACTATGATATTTTACCGCGCATCTAGGCCATATAGCTGATATTTACTGTATATCAGAAGGAAATTCCGGTTCTAGTATATATATATATATATATATCTGAGACCACGAACAGGTTAATATTGAACGTGAAAGTTCATAATTCTAGTGCTTCGTCTGATCAGAAGTATGAAGTAAAGTGAAATGCCAACTTGATGCAACTAGGTAATTTTATTGATGTATTCTTAGCTCGACATGTTTCAGGTACATACGCCCATCATCAGGAGCATTAGATGTTGAGTTGCAGCATGTGGTTTTCTGCACCGAGTTTTTGGATGGGTGGTGGTCTTGAGAGCCGCTGCGTGGGTCGTGTGTGCGGTGCG
>Ga0123352_10022317_pt1 | contig 10095 bp, 12 predicted proteins | sample TergutLab28metaG_FD_89700 | JGI IMG/M metagenome (GOLD analysis project Ga0123352, IMG submission 89700) | Labiotermes labralis P1 segment gut microbial communities from Petit-Saut dam, French Guiana - Lab288 P1 | ecosystem: Host-associated > Arthropoda: Insects > Digestive system > Gut ...
GCACGATTTTGGATGGCCTTCAGATTTTCTGGGGGGGGAGGATTTGACCCCCCCCCCCCCCAACCCGACCTCTTGGTACACCAATGCCTAACACTATATATATTCCATATTTCTCATATTCATCCAGGCACTTTCAGAAGTATTGGAGGCCAAAGGATTTCAATACACTCGCCTGCCTGCCTGCCTACATGTTTCTTTGTCCCTCTGTGGATATACGTAATCATGCAGAAAATGCTCATAAATTTACACGGAAAAAAGAAGAAGAGGAAGTCTGTGCAGTAGACACATCTATGTCTGAATTTATGTATTGTAATATATAGACAAGATTTATTGGATTGTTGCAGTGTCAATGAATACTCTTAAGTGTAACTGAAGAACTCACCTGGTACGTATGTCACGCATATCCAGGCATCAAAAGGCATCATTGTATGGTGCCATAGATGCAGGAAAGATATCTGATTGTTCTTCTTCCGTAGTACAAAGAAGACCTGTAGACAACGAACAAACCGTAGGTTCGTTGTTTGGAGAATACCTCAGAACAAACATGTAATAAGAACAGTTTTTAAACAGTGCGTTCCATAAACTTTAGGACTGATTTTTTAAATAACAGAACTAGAGCGATCTATCGGCCAACCCCAAAACTAAGTAGTATAAATCAACATCCGTTCAAACTCCGCGTTTCGTTTGTTTACCTTCGACAGTGTACGAGTTGTTACTTGTCCTGTAAAGTCAGTTTTCTTTATAGGTCATGGATGGCGGAAATGAACAGAAGTTTGCCATAAAATTTTGTTTCAAAACCGGTCTTTGTGCGACAGAAACACTAGTATTGGTGCGAAAGGCTTATGAGAATGAGACTCTGAACCGATGAAATATTTTTAGGTGGAATTCTCGTTTTCGAGACAGAAGGGAGCTGGTAGAAGATGACGAGAGAAGTGGCCATCCAAAATCAACTCAAACTGAGGTAAACATTGCTGCTGTTGCTGATTTGGTCAAAAATTGACTGTCGAATCACATCAATAATGATAGCTGAACCTTTGAACTTCCCCAAGACTGTAGTTCTTAGGATTCTGAAAGAGGATTTGGGAAAGAGAAAGTTGTGTGCACGTTTTGTTCCACTGCCCTTGACACCTGAACAAAAGAAGATCGAGTCACATCTTGCCAACATATTATCTCCATGGCCGAGGCACGCAAAAATTTTTAAACAAAATTATTACGGGAAATGAGACGTGGTGTTTTGCCTATGACCACGTAACAAAGCGACAGACTTCTGAATGTGTTGGTGAGACATCCTCTCGGCCGAATAAAAGGTCCCGCATCAAGAACATATTGATAATTTTTCGACTCTCAAGGCACAGTGAACAAAGAATTTGTATCAGAAGAAAAAACTGTAAATGCACAATTTTGTAAAGGAGTAATGGATCGTCCCCCCCATTGGGCTCATCCAGCTGCGTTCTGCTCTGGAGATTTTTTTCTTGTTGCACTATAATGCGCCCGCCCACAAAGCTGCAAGTTTTGGCCGATTTTTGACCCCAAAAAAGTTACAATCCGACGTAGTCTCCAGATTTATCTCATCAAGACTATTTTCTGTTTCTCAATTTGAATACGAAGTTAAAAGGACTCAACTTTGCGGATGTTGCTGAGATCCAAGAATAAGTGACTGATGAAGTGAAGAAGATCCAAAAAGATGAAACTTCGGCAGCTTTTCAGAAACTGCACGACCGAGCAAATCCTGAATATATGCCAATGGAGCTTATTTGTGAATAAACAAAGGTATTGTCTTCCTCGTGTGTCTTCGATTTTAAAAACAACCACTCCTAAGTTTTTTGGACCGCACTGTGTTTGTATACATGATATGAGCAAATCTTTCGCACATAGATACGTGCATGCGTTGTACCAACTGAGATTCATGGCTTTCTGAGACTCGGTCAAAATTTCTGTTTTAATTTTATGTCACTCTGCTAATCGTGCATGTTATGGGAATATAAAAACGTATTGCAGGCACAAAAATATTTTAAGCGCTACTTTTCTTTATTTTGGTGCAACAGTTCCCAGTGGGCCAGGACCACCTAATTCTTGGTGTTTCAACACACAATGACGTATCACAATCGGTAGGACTCCTCTGGACGAGTGATCAGCCCGTCGCAGAGACCTGTACTTGAAAACACACAACACCCCCGATGGGATTTTTTTTATTTTATCGAATATTATATTTGTCAATACATGAAGATTGTTGGATGCCTATTGGTTCCTTTAAGCAATGTTACTGTTAGGCATATTATTTGGTCTTTCAAAAGTACTGTGTTATCAGTCATGATATTCATGATGGGAGTCCATTTAATTTTAGTCAATGAATGTTAGGTAGTTGCCAACGAGATTCTGACCCCGTATTGATTCAACAGTATCCATCTAGTTCGGAGTAGGAAGTCCATGAAGTCATGTAGGGTCAGGGTTTACGTTGCTGGATTCTGAAAATGACGTTTTCTCTCATCGACAATATTGCGTTGTTCCTTTTAGTGGGCCATGTACTGAACTGTGGTTGTAATTTCCATTCATCCGGTATTCGGGGTGGAATCGTTCGCAGTATCAATGCAATTGGAGTTTTCGTCTATAGTCATATTCTTAGACCCTCACCACATTCCGTCAATCTGTGTTCCAGTGTATCGGCCATTGAGCATCTCTGGCAGGAGTTCGAATGTAGCATCTTTATACGGCGTAGTCGTGAGATTGTGGGAATTAAATCATGTAGCACTTGGTACCATATTCATCTCGTGTTATCAGATACTGGGGTATCCTTTAAATTCTTCCATATTCGTGTCCAGTCGTTGTTGGGCGATAGTTTTTGTATGCGCATTTCAGGGGATCCAGTCGCAGTACTACGCTCGTTGAAAGGGCTGCGTAAAGTCTTTATTATGGGATTTGTGGTTTTCAGAGTCACCTCTTATGGGCGTGCATGCCGCTTCGATGTTGTAGCGATATAGGTAATCAAATTTCGCTGGTATCCTTCTTAACTGTGGCGGTTGGCTGTTCTTCCGTGTAGGTGCCATCTTGTGAGACAGTCTGTTGTGAAAGTAGCTTATTGTTGTCCTTGCTTCTCCATTCGTAGGATGAATAACGTCATACATTTTGCCATTTTGTGTATCAATGCTCTACATCCGGCTTCTTTGGGCAGTTGTAGCGTGGATAGTGGGACATTACAAATTGCGCCCTTCCGTATGAACCAAGATATCGCTGTGTTCATGCGTCTTAGGATGTCCGCGGGAGGGTGGAATATCTGTGTTTTGTACCATGCTGTGTCTAGTACGATCTCGTTAATGTATCAAATTCTATTACCACGGTTCAGCGCTCTGTGGTAGGCGTTCTGTGTATTTGTACGAATCTTGGAAGTCAGTATAGCCCATGATTATTTTGCTGACTCTTTTATGTTCGCCGTCGTATTGAAGCCAAGAATTTTTATGTCTCCATAGTATTTGAAGATCATTATTAGTGTCGTTTTGGTCCAAGCACCTAGAGCAATGGCACGGGATTTGTCTTCGTTTATCCTTGCACCAGTAGCTAGCATGTATAAGTGAAATGATTCCTTAATCTTGTCTATCTCACTTGGATGTAGTATGAAGATCGCAATACCGTCAGGGTATGCTACATCAGTCGTTTTGGTAGTATTATGTCTTAATTTACTCCCTGTAGCTTTGAGTCGAGCTTAATGAGAGACGGATTTACGCACAGTGCAAAAAGTATCATACAGAGTGGGCATCCTTGTCGCACTCCGCTTAATATTTTAATCGGTGATGATGTGTGCCCATTTATTGTCAAGATTTAAGTGGCAATGGCATAGATAGTCTTGAGTCGTGTACAGAACGAATCACTTATACCGTATTCTGCTAGAATATTAAACAGAAAGTTTTGTGATATCTTATCCAATGCATTTTTGAAGTCGATCGATAGTAGGCATATTGGTTTTTTGTAACTTCGTCGTACGCTCAAATATGACGTACTGTGGCAACCGCATCATATATTGATTTATCATGTTTTCCACAATATTGATTATGGTACAGTACTTCTTCTATCCTTGTGCGCAAGCGATTAGCTAGGATCCTCGTGAGTATTTCATAAACTCTACTAAGGATTCTTGACGGGTCTGTAGTTTTTCGGGTGGTCTGGGAAACCTACTTTTGGTAGACATTCTATGTGGCCTTGTTTTTGCGCTTCAGATACTCTACCTGACAACACACAAAACTCACAACAGAGAGACATCCAAGCTCCCGGTGGTATTTTTTTGGTAAAAAACTGTGTTTTTGTTGGTACTTATACGTTACAGAATCAACGGGTTTACTGATGTCCCTTACTGGTATCTTGTGGCATACTGTACATTATGTCACCGCCAGTGGTGATGAGTCCTAGATGGAATGGGAGGTGTTTGCTGTCCAAAGATGTACGGTGCCATACTATGACATTTTAGTCTGGCTTTAAACGAATCTGGTGACTGTGTCTTGGGTGCTTGGTGGTATTCTTTCCAGCGGGCTCGTTGCAAGAAGAAAGAGGCGTCGCTGTGTCTGGAGACGGTATACTACTAGATGGGCCACTATCCACATTATTGCCGCCTGTTTTTCGGGGTGCCAGTGATAGTAGGTCGGGCGTAGGGTCCATTCACCAGGTGTGTGTGTGGGGTCTATGCGTAGTATTGCCGCAATCCTGGTGTTTGTCCAAGTCCGTATCACTAGTCCTTCCTTTCAGGCAATTATTCGATGCAGTAGTGTATCTGTTGCCCAGCATCTCACGCAGGATGTTGTTGTGGTGACATGAATTGCTGCTAAACGTTAGTTAGGCGGTATTATTTCGTGTATGGCAGCATATCACGTTGATTTGATAGGGTTTGAAAGTCCGGTGGTGTGTAAATTTGTCCATACTCGCTGCCAAGCGATTACTGGGTATTTGCGGGCAATATACAGCTCAAAGTTACGTTACTCGTTGTGGCCATTGTTAACAGCACTCCGTAGAGACGATTTTAAAACTTTTTTATGGTTTCTTGTGGGCCTGGTGGGGGGATATATGCCATGTCCAAGGCGTAGTGAAGGATGTAGGTTATCCCAGTTGGAAGGTCGTGTACATTAGGGGGGTTCGCAATGGATCCGGTGAGATTCCACTTCCTCAACAGTGATGTTGTAATAGAACTGTTCTTCGTACGTATGGGAGTTGTAGTGTGGTCACAGGTACACGAAATATTGCACCTTGCCAGATGAACCAGTTGCACACATTTGTCAGTTGTACCTGATCGTTGGTGGGTGGGAGGATTTGTGCCAGATACCAAATTTTCGCGAGAAGACATAGGTGTACATATTGTATTCGTTGTGCGAGGCAGAGGGTTTGAGCATAGGCTTTTCTTGCTTGTGCACGTACCGCCCGTACGGCTCCTGCCCAGCTGTCTTTCACCGATTTTGCAATTGTAGTTCCATATTGGATTCCCAAGATCGTAAATTGGTCATGAGAATCAAATCCTAATTCAGTTGCTAGCTGTGAACTCCCCCCCCCCCAATTTCAAGGGCAGTCGATTTCTGTGAGTTGAGCTTGGCTCCGGTGGCTTTTTCGTAACATCGTACGAACTCGTGGATGGTGGCGAAATCTCCAGGTTGGGTTACTATGACGGTTACATCACTAGCATATGCGACGACTGGGGCCTCCGCTTACTTTGGCCTAGTCTGATGCCCGGCAGGTTGTCTTCTAGAGTGCGAAGAAGGGGGTGCAGGCAAAGGGCATATAGTACCATACTTAATGGACAACCTTGGCTGAACTGCACTTTGAATGAGTCTGCCATTTTACCCACTCAGAGCTTATCCTTTTTTTTGAGATGTTTATCGTTTATCAGTATGGGGTCGATCTTCCATCTGACTCGTGCTCTCTGCAGGTCGGTATCTTGTACAGTAATGCGTATCGCAACAGCGTAATGGTCCGTGAAGGTGGCAGTAATAATATCTATTCCCATTTTTTCGCTGTTTTTCCAAGGTTATGTAGAAACGGTCAAGTCTCATGGCTCCATGGGGGCAGTAGTATGAGTATGTAAGTCGGGCCGTGTTCTGTTTCCACGTATCGTGTTGTTCTCATCCGCGGATCATCTCCGAGAGGGCCCTGCTAGATTGAACGTGTCCTGTAGTGTAATTGGGGTGTGAAACACAGTTGAAATCAGCCCTAATAAGCAGATAGGTAGGGATGTTGTGTAACAAAAATGGCAGCTCGGTGGTATAGAATTGTTCTCTGTCGGCCTGCCTTGCTGTTTCTGACGGTGCGTATACGTTTATAAGTCGCACTCCCTCTTAGTCTGCCGCTACCGCTCGTCCTGAGGGCAGTTGTGAGATGCAACGTGCCCTTTGCTAGGACGTTTAAATGTACGTTATAACCATGAACATTCAAAACCTCCGTGCTCGTCACTTCTTTGGTAGAGATTATATCAAAGTCATGTTGTCGTATAAAGTCAGCCAGCATTCACACCCTCGTCCACGCGGTTATGCCATTGATATTTAATGTGTTAATTTTGATGGTACTCATTGGGACGGTCCGTGGAGTGGGGGGGGGGTGATATGTCATGTCTTCCTGTGTTTGTGGGCAGCGCGTGCTGCTGCGAGAGCGTTCTTCCTGTGGTTCTCCCGTCTTCTCCATTTTCATTTCCTAGGGTCTTTTCGGACTGATCCTCATATCATTTTGAGCTCCTTCGTTATTCTGCTGCGGTAACTCAGTGTCCATTCCTTCTATAGTCTTGTCTCCCTTGTCGCTGCATTAGCCCATGTTGTCTGTCTTGTTCTATGTGTTCGTGTTTATGTACTTTGCTCAGGTGTCGAAGCTCTCTATTCTCTCTTATAGTTGTTACATTGTGTACTGCGTCCTCCATTATGGTATCGGTGTCTTGTTCCATTTGATTTTGTTGCTGTTGTTGTTTGTAATGTGCCGTGTCATTGTGTACATCACTGTGTATTCGGTGCGGTTCTGGTTCCACGGTTTGTGTAGGGTCTGTGTCTTCTATGCAAGTGTCGTCCTAATGACGTGGTGCGTCCATGTTACGGGGTGTATGATCCACGGGGTTCTCTGAATTAATGCTCAGTATGACATGTTGCGTTCTCCGTCAGTGTGGGGGGGGGTGTCGATGTGCTGGGTGCTGCGACTGTTGCGTATGTTTTGTGTTGTTGGTCGCGAAGGCACCGCCCATAAGCCCCGACGCTTGGGGCACGTCGGATAGAGATGACCGATGTCTCCACATCCATAGCACGTAGCTGGTTGTCCTTCATGCGATAGTAGTGCCCTGTGCCCATCGACCGTTACTTGTGAGGCAACGTGTTTAGTCAGTGTTACCGTGACCTGACGAACTCCATTCGGTATTTTATATATATATATATATTTCTTTGGCCTCATTTCTTCTATCACAGACAGTCCTGTTCCAAAGGGGGTGAGCGCGGTTCGTATGGCGTGTTCTTTCATTTCGGGAGGTAGGTTGGCGATACGGACGCGTTTAGTGCCCATCCCAGCTTTTGCTATGTTGACTGTTGATAGTACTCCGTTGTGATGTTTGTTTTCAGTTTGTCCATTTGTTTCCCTAAGTAGGGCTTATACGTATCGTTATTTGTCACTATTATGAATACTTGCCTGTTTGTCCCATCAATTTGTATCACGCCGACAGTGTGTTCTGGAATCCGTAGGACTTGTTGAATCCACTCGTGGATGTCATATGTGGTGATACGTGGACTGGTTGGGTCGAATGTACACATTATTGTGTTGAGACGTTCGGCCATTGTGTACTAACCCTACTCTTCTGTTATCACTACTTAGCTTACGTTGGCCACTCGACCTTACTCACTACACTGCATTTTACTTTCGACTCAAAGTTTATTCATTCCGCACACAAACTTTCTGCTCAGAAGATCTGAGAAGACTGGATTCGAACACACAATTTCAGCAGACGAGCGGCCACATACCCACATCTTAGACCGTGCAGCCACTGGGACTGTCGAAATGTAGCGCTTGTGTGCGTAAATGCAGAATGAGGTAAAAGTGTTTAATTCTTCTTACACTGAAATAATAATTTACTAATCATACTTTTAGGTTACTAAATATTGCTTAGAAGAATTGGTGTTTGATTTTATTTAAGATTTTGTAAATTTCTTGAACAGTTTCCGTCACAATGTACTCACGGTTTTGGAAAGAAGTTTTAGATTGGCGTCCTACACTTATGTTTTTCCAAAGAGGATAATTTAGCACATGAAACATGATTCTTTTTGCTGAGTTTTTGCAATGATACAGATGTTTATCGACGTCGTGTTCCAGTCCAGTGAAACCCTTATATAAGCCATTTAAAACGATGCTACTTTCACCAAAAGAGTTAACAAGTCACTGAACTTAAGGCACAACATTTGTGGAAATCTTTTTATCGTCACAGATTTATTGTGGGATGTGAAGGACAGTAAATTAAATCTATGATTCTAGGTGTCCGTTTATTCGAATCTCATAATTATCGCTATTTCAGCTTATAACCCTGGAAAAAAAAATTGGAGAGGAGTTTGAAATCGTGTTTTTTTCAAGGTTATTGTGCCTTACGACAACTTTCGTGTCGCACGGAAGTTCTAAAGACTGAAACATTTTACGTGCTGTTTCTAAGAAAAATTTCCACATTTTTTTCAAAATCTTGAGAGTAATAATATAACCCCTGTCCTGGGTATGCGACAAATATTTTGAAATTAACTCGCATTTTCTCTTCTGGTATCGTAGGGTAAATTAGGGGAATGGGGTGGGGCTAATGACCCTCCAGTTTTGTTATGTTTTGCTGACCGTGCATCTCAGTATAATCTTAGTAATTAACCAACTCAATGCACAAATTCTTGTTTTATAATAAGTTTATTATATGCCTCTACATGTTTCTAGCACTGTGTGATCATCATCAGGAGGTCAAATTGTATTATACAGCCGCTGGTGTCATCACATTCTGTAGGTGGTCGTCCGATCCACAGGTTGAGTGAGTACTCTGTCAACCCGTGCACCGGACGGCCACCTACAGGTGTGATGATACCAGATGCTATATAATACAATTTTGACCTCCTGATGAAGAGCACATTGTGCTCGAAACATGTAGAGGAATATAATAAACGTATTATAAAAAAAGAATTTGAGCATTAAGTTGGTTAATTACTAAGATGTCCCTCCAGTGCTCAATACCTAAGATTAATTTTTGTTTGTTGAGTTGAATATAAAGAGTGGGTTGAGAGTGGGGGAAACGGGTGTATGTATGTTGATGTGTGTTTCGAACCAGTTGCCCCCTCTTTCTAACGTGACGCCTCCTAAATTTGTAACTCCTAATAGCCACTGTCGGTTTGCTATCCATCCTAATTTTATCAAAATTTTTATTGTGCCTGATGTAGTCCGGTTGTTTGTTTTCAGCTGGAGTTATTACCACAGATGTTAAACAATCTACTTTTAGAGGACTGATGCAAGAATTATCTATCAAATATGAATTTGTTGGTATATATGCAGGGGACAAGGAACCTTATGACCTTTAGTTCATGATTCTAGGTAAAATTAACGTCAGATTCAGATGTAGGTGCGCACAAAAATCCTGTAAATTGCAGAGATATCTTTAACGACAGAGACACCGAAATTGGAAAGCTCAACAATGAATTCTGTCTCGATAGCAGCAATAACCGATATTTACTATGTTACTATGTATACTCGGTCATCAAATTGTGACATCATACAAAAAAATTCAGTTTTCTTCAATACCTTGATAATTCCGTTAGATAACTTATGGTACTGCGTGAATTTCAGTGCGTTTGGCGACCCAACTAACGTGACCGAGGTACTGGAAGTTTAGAATTTGCCCGCTAGATGTCATATCAGTAGATACTGACAGATTAGAATTTGTCCGCTTGATGTTAGGTTAGTAGAATGTTGGGTGTATTGTACGCTGTGCATCGGAAATTTTGTGAACTTAAAATTAGAAAGCAGACACGTTGTCAATTTAAATAGAATCTTTCTTATCCGTTTCACAGTATCTGCTGCTGAAGATTGTGTTTTCTTCTTCATTCTCAGCCAATGCTGCGTCCCAGTTCAATATTCCACAATAAA
>Ga0123352_10022318_pt1 | contig 10094 bp, 6 predicted proteins | sample TergutLab28metaG_FD_89700 | JGI IMG/M metagenome (GOLD analysis project Ga0123352, IMG submission 89700) | Labiotermes labralis P1 segment gut microbial communities from Petit-Saut dam, French Guiana - Lab288 P1 | ecosystem: Host-associated > Arthropoda: Insects > Digestive system > Gut ...
CGTCTCAGCATTTGCTTTTAGGCACAAGTAAACCAAGAAAAACCTGTGTCGAGGTGGCCGGTCGCAGGACCTTCCGAATACTGACTTCTAGCCAGCAGTCCGGCATCTAAAGTAAAAACACCAATACACACATAGTACAACAAATACACATAAGATAACAACACCCACACAAGACAACTACAACAATACACACGGGCAACCAACAACAATTACACACAAGACAACTTAAAACTAGCAACAATACACGCGAGACAAACCGGTGTCAAATTCGAAACCGGAAGTGGGGTACAATCTGAATAGAAGGCAGAACCATTATCGCTTGATCCAAACCGCGCTGTGGCTTTTAAGACAGAGAGGAAAGTAAATACATGAAAAAATGAATAATGATAGGAAAAAATGAATAAGTCGGCATTGAAGCAATTAAGAGGTCTTTTAAAGTGCTTGATAATGACCAAAATATTCTTAATAAAAGATTGTCTTAATAGCAGACTAATGACCCACTGTCCCACCCGTCTAATGGCTGTGGCAGCTGGCATGGGTTACATGAGATTTGTGTTAATTTTATGTATAACTTAATAGCCTATAGGGTCGAAAGAAAGATGTTAGACGACAGTGATGCTGTGGGGGTAGTTTACAGTCGGAATTTTTTAATAGTGATTGTACCCACCCCACTGGGCTGCAGGGTGGTGGTACAGAATCCAGCGACTCTACAGCTCTTGAGAGTAATTAGGATTAAAATAGGTATAGCTAGCAATAAAAGATAATTATAAAGCTGCGCGTGCATGATAATGTTGATGTTTTACATACGTTGGGAAAATTGCTGTAGCTTGTTCATCTTCAGAATTCATTGAATACAGATTGGGTTAATGCAGCGGAAACGCCCCATTTCTAAATTCTGTTCGATGAATGGCCGCGACATGGTTTGGCTGGTTAAAGTTTGACGTGGCTTGTCTCTGTCTGTATTTATGTGTGTACATATGCATACATGCCTGTCTAACTGTCTGTCCGTCCGTCTATCTATCAGTTCATCTACATATCTACCTATCACTTTTATTATTATTATTATTATTTCTTTCAGAATGAAATTCTATTTCACGCCATTCAGTGTAGGCTGCACACAACTTTCATTTTCTCTTCTTTTTGGAATGCTTCTACTTGGTTAGAAGAAGGAAACTGAAGGTAAGCCCAAAACATTTGTACAAACTAAGTTCAAAATGTGCCCTTACTGTATGTATCTTCATATACCCAACTTTAATGAGCTCCGCATATTTTAGTTGTTAAATGAAATAAAAAAAAACAAAATTAGTTGTCACTTGTAGAGGACTGATAGAATAATAACAATCACCCAATGAAACATATTCATGTACAAATTTGTTTCTCGAATTTTTAGTGAATAACACACAAATAGTTACACAGATTTTAATGAATGACTACTTTGTCATTCGTAGCTGCTATTGAAATACCCAATAGCTATGTCTGTGTGCCATACAGTGTGGGCGTGTGTGTGCGTGTGTGTGTGTATGCATGCCACATTCGGCCAAACGCGGAAATCTCCAGAAAGCGTTGGATCGACATTAAGTTCAGTTGTACACGTGTATATAAATGTAGGGGAAGAACAACACTGTTGTTACATAATCATACGCGTTGTTCTTACCGACACGAAACTCAGCAGGGTAACACGGGGAGAGGAGTGTACAAAAATATGTTCCAAATAAACTGTGTACATTCTGAGGGTCTTTAAATACACCGCCATTGTAACAGTTGCAGGAAGGAAATGAGATTTGATAATAAAACCTCGTGGTGAGTTATGTATTGATAGACTCCACTAGCTTCGTGAAGAGTATAGTTTGTATTGACTTGACTTATTCATATCAAAGCGCCGACAGAATATAATTTTCTTTTCATACGGCCTAGAGCTCAGCTGAATCATAAAAGTTGTTCTGGGCAATTACATTTTGGTATTGCTCAACTTCAACACACATTTGATATTTGTGTGATCGTGCATCAGTGATACAATAATATAAACAATCAACCAGATGCAACAATAATAGTTTATTAATAGTTTCTATCGCATCGTCGGTGCATTATACCACCAGCTGTAAACACCATCTAGTGCTCCTGAGGCTGGGCGAAATTATCGCCCGAAACGTGTTAAACTGATTGAAATTATTAATAAACTGTTATTGTTGCGTCTGGTTGATTGTTTATATTGTTGTATTATTCGACACACATATCTTTTGATATATAAAGCTGTGTCGACTAGAAGTTACAGACGTTTCGGAGGAGTGCAGTGCTTTTATTTTCAGTATCAAGAGGCCCAAGACTTTCTTAGTTACATATAATTCGCACAAAGAGGATCATATTGTCCTGTCTTCCCCGCGATAATGTTAAAATTTGCTGGGTGTGTAGTAGACCTAAATAAGTGTTACTCTATTTCGAGATAATAACTTGTAATTCATCTGTTCGTTGTCGCGCATTTCAAATACGTTATAAGCTTAATGTTTATTCCGATGCCAGATATAATTTTCGCTTGTGTGTGGTGTTGATTAGCTTTATCTGCTATAAATAAGCGATATAACTTTGGTATATACAAGCAGTCTAAATGAAGTATTTGTGAAATACACGTCCCTGTGCACAGACATTACCATTCATTGTCGTCTTGCTGCCTTGTCATCGGGACAATATTAGAAAAACTTCTTTACAAAAGCTGCCATCTAGAATACAGAGGTCCCTAAGACTAGGTAGAGGGATGGGCAAATAGGGAATCGGGTTCCATTTCCACCAAGGGCAAGAGATAATTTCCTTATAGCATCCAAACCGGCGTTGGGGCCGTAGATCTATGCCTTTGCTGTGTTCTCCGTTCTCAGCACGTGGTGATGATTGAGGTTCAGGTATAACTTTGCGTGAAATGTGGTCTCTGTCGCAATGGGACATACATCGGGTGTGGAGTGTGGTCTTCTTGGATGTTACGCTGTGTAGAGGACCTAACAGATCCAGACGTTTTGAAGAAAAGAGTGCCTTCATCTTCAAGGCTGGCAGGCACTGCATTCATTCGAAACTCTACGATCTGTCGATGCCGCTACACAGCGTGACCGAAATCCTGCAGATCAGATCTTGCACACTATACAGGATGTTTGAAAAGACTGTCAAGTTTTTACTTCGACTGAACAAAAAAGAGAAAATTACAAATTTAGGAACTTCCTTATTTGTACTTATCACCCTCCCCCCCCACACACACACACTGCATTGTTTTGCTAATAGAGTAAAGGAAGGTATGATGGGTGGGCCATATAGAATACGTGCAGGAAATTCAAAATGCAAACAGAATTTTATCTAAGCCTCAGTGGGCTTTATTTCCATGTTGAAAGCAGCCGAGACTTAAGGCTTATGACACACATCTCTTCAGTGTCAATATTAAGAATGTCTGTCCGTCTAATCTTAGTAATTAACCAACTTAATGCACAAATTATTGTTTTATAATGAGTTTATTATATGCCTCTACATGTTTCGAGAACTATGTGCTCATCACGAGGAGGTCAAAATTGTATTATACAGCATTTGGTATCATCACACCTGTATGTGGCCGTCCCGTGCACATGTTGAGATAGGACCTGTGCACGGGACGGCCACATACAGGTGTGATGATACCAGATGCTGTATAATACAATTTTGACTTCCTGATGATGAGCACATAGTGCTCGAAACATGTAGAGGCATATAATAAACTTATTATAAAACAAGAATTTGTGCATTAAGTTGGTTAACTTCTAAGATTATACTGAGATGCACGGTCAGCAAAACATAAAAAAAAGGTCTGTCCGTCTGTTCACCCCACTCGTCATCATGGTGTGGCGCTGCATGGCGCACAGGGATAGCTTTACCACAAGGGCAATGACTAGAATGGTCAAAACTCGTACTTATAAAAATAACCTATAAGCGGGGTTATGTGCCTGCCTGATGTATTAGCAGCGGGTCAGAGGACTGATAACAGACAATGTCCTGGTTAATTTCACAACGGCTCGCGGCTTTCCAAGTGATGGCATGAATTTTACATGACTCGAAGGCGCCAAGAATTCCAGAGTTGATAACTTCGTGATTATATTCTTTATTTCAAACAATAAGGCTTCAAGGCTGCGGCATGTAAAGAGACGTGTCTGCTGTTGAACAGTCGAGAGTATCAGAAAGGCTTCAGCCTTGAAACAGATTCCCATAGAATGAAAGGACGGACGGTGTAGCCAGGGGGAATCTCTTCTTGACCTACTTATACCCACTATGTCATCACCGTAAATTAATTCGCAAGAACATGGTACGGAAAGGGGAGAAAAATAGAAGAAGATTTCAAAGTAACAGGATGAAAATAACCCTCAAGGCAGGGGTGGACAACAGGGAAAATATAGAGGGGTAGAAGAGACGTTGGTAGGAAATCAGTGGGTAACAACTAAGCAGTTTTGTGCCCGTAAATATTTTTTTTTGGTGGTGTTCTCGGAATATCGTAATATCATGTTTTGTTGGGGGGTGGGGGAGTTTTCGTTCCCCCAGAAATGTCGGTCTTTTCGCTGTTTTCATTTCACACACACTCGATCCTTCACTGACTCGTTCTTGAGAATGTAACTTCTTTCAGATACTCGATAAATATCTGGCATTTTGAGGGAACTCGAAGGTTCATTAGAGCAGTGTTTCTCAACCTTTGTGAGACCGCGGCCCGGTAAATTCTTTTTTTCATAAGACGAGGGCCCGGTCCCAACAGATTTACTCGTCAGTACCGTTCCATTTTTTTTAAGTTCATACGTTAAACTAACATAAGTATTAATAATTAATTGTGACGTAATCATAAAGAGTATTAGTACACTTATGTATACGGTGTGGCATGTTGACAAATATAAAATTACATTCAAATTAGTTATCAATTCCAGGACAATCTCTCGCGGCCCGGTATAATTGATGCCAGGGCCCGGTACCGGGCCGCGGCGCGACGGTTGAGAAACACTGCATTAGAGCTTACAGAAAAGTCCGTCACTGGCCCCTGTTCTGAGTCAAATGAACCCAGTCTACACCCTCCAGTTTCATTTAAGACCTACTTTAATATTATCCTCCCAGCTACATCAGTATCTTCGAAGTTGTTTCTTCTCCTACATATTTTCAAGAGTTGGACATGCGGATCATCCCCTAGGTCTACATTGTGCTGATGTTAAAATACAGGGAGTTTCTTTACAGGGAGAAACGTACCTTGTCCCTCTGCTTAATTTAACATTACGCCACTGAAAAAAAATTAGCTCCATCCATTCGTAACCTTTCCAGTAGGTAGAGTTGATTGGTCAGCGCAAACCCTCGACCACTTTACTCCCGGCATCGATTGGATACAAAGATAGGTGCTTGCCAGAGGCAGTTTGGATACTGCCTCTGCTAAGAACCGAACTCCGACTACATGGTTGTCCATCCCGTAGTCTGGTCACTGTAGTGAATGAGTACGGATATCGTACATAAATTGAACGGGACAGACAATGTACATATAACGTAACAATGAGGCGCGTTCGTGCAACCACTGTGGCAGTGGGAAAGTAAAATAAGTATTACATATTCTGAGGGTGTGTTTTTAGCCTTAAGTATCCAGCATACAATGCGCATGCGCCGTATTTTCATCTGTGGCCTGCCCCTCTCTACAATATTTTTCCCCATGTCCCCCTAAACGGTAGGGTTTTCGGGGGGGGGGGGAAGTTACTGCACGCAAAATGTGTGTTTTGATCTTCTGTACAACGTTTGTTTGAAACGTTTCTCGTTCTAAAAATAACTGAAATAGATATGATTTAAAAAAATGTACACTGGTCTTCATGTAAAGTAGCCGTTAATTTTGTCCGATTTTAATGAAACTTGAATCTTCTCGACATAGATTCTAAAAATACTCAAATATGAAATTTCATGAAAATCCGGCCAGTGGGAGCCGAGTTGTTCTATGCGGACGGACGGACGGACAGACATGACGAAGCTAATAGTCGCTTATCGAAATTTTGCGAACGCGCCTAAAAACTAGTAATGGTCACGTGGAGGAATTCGAAAGAAAGCCTTGCAGTCTGAAGATAGCCGTCTTTGGGACCCGTCACGTCGCACACAGCAGCCCGCATAGTGACCGTCGTGTTAAACTGCAGTGTGACAGACGACAGTTGTTGCCGGGCGAACTGCAGACCGCGAGCCGTACGTTGTACACGCCTGGCGGTAACCTTCGCTTTCTATCCAATAACTGAGCGCCCTTTCTGTATCCACCGTGACCCGCGAATTTCTGCACTTTCTCCCCAATTTGTTCTATCGCTTGCGCTTGTACCTGTGAAACAGGCAGCTGTGGAGTGGCGTGACCTTGACAGATTACACCACGACGGTTGTCAGTCAGGCTACGGGCTGGACAGCCGTGGTTCAATACCGAGACAGGGTCATCACTTTCACACATCCACCGTCTCAAGTAATGGGAAAGAGAGGATTACGGGTCAAACATGGGACTCAGTTTTGAATGCAGTGATATTTAGAATGTGTGGAGTTTTACCTCCATGTCTCTACGCATATTTATATAGAGGAATAGGCACAAGGACAGGTGCAGTTTTAGAGCCCAGTTGAAATGTGATGGCACACGGTGACGCTTGGGAGAGGAAGTGAAGGGGAAACTGGCGAATGGAGTGGGTAGCCAGTGCTCTTCACACTACCTCGGAACATGGTGTATCCAGCATTACTACCGCTGATGCGCACACCTCGGCTCCCAGTAATCGACTGAACTGATGCCCCCGCGGATTTAAATGGACTCGTCCGTTTCGCCGAAAGACGAAACTGGTTTCCGCGCTTGTGTCATCACATTTCAAACGCAGTCTACATAGTACTCTGAGTGTGACTTTATAATCAGAAATGTTGTATATGTTTTACGATACTGTATCATTTGTTGAGTCCTACTTTCTTGTGTGGATTCTTGTTATGTTCTTGCGGGTTATACTGTATATAGCTCCTTCTTGTAATTCAGCACGTGTTGGTATTTGAGTATTTAAATCAAGTATATGGAGGTAAAGTGTTCATTTTAAACGTTGGGACCCACCTATGAGCTCTCAGATCTGTATCGTAGCCCAGGAGACCATGGATTTTTATGTTAGCTTCTTATTTGATTTAACCATTCTCTTTCAATTACAGCCACTGAAAGCATGTGAGAAAGTAACTTTTTCAACCATTAAGAGAAGTTTTTATAATTCCCTTCCCTTCTTTTTCGCATATTATCTTTCCTTTAATATTTATGAGGCAGAGCTTTTTAAATAATACGTTAATATTGGATCTTATCTGCCAGAAAACATACACACACGATCATGTTTAGGGAAACACCTGGTTTCATAGGAAACAACGAACTCCACAAATGTAGTGTTTCAAAGAAAATGCAGGAATTTTTAAAATTTAAGAATCTTACGTCGGTATCTCTATAAGTTTACGTTCTTCCGGAATGTGACGCAGTGCATGTTCGTAGGTATGTCAGATACAAACAATGTGTTATTTTAACTTCAAAACCATTGTGGAGGGACTGAAACCGGGCTACGAGCTGGACGGTCCGAGTTTCGCTTTCATATGGGGTAAAGGGATTTATCTCTTCTCCAAAATTACCAGACCGGCTCTGAGACCTACCCAGCCTCCCATTCAAGTACCGAGGTTCTTGTCCGGAAGAAAATCGGCCGGGACTTTAAGTTGACCACTCACCTGCATCTGGTGCCGAGGTTAAGAATAAATGGAGCTATAACTCTGTTCACCATGTATGTGTGCGTGGCGTGGAGAGGGACAGTGTTACCTTCATATGGAGGGACAGTGTTACCTTCATATGGAGGGACAGTGTTACCTTCATATGGAGGGACAGTGTTACCTTCATATGGAGGGACAGTTATTCTGTAAATATTTCTAGTCGATTTTTATAATATATTCATAATTCCGGGCTGAAGTGCGGAGGGACAGTTTTACCTTTATATAGAGAGACAGTTATTCTGTAAATATTTCTACTCGATTTTTATAATATATTCACAATTCCGGGCTGAAGTGGGGAGGGACAGTTTTACCTTTGTATGGAGGGACAGTTTTTCTGTAAATATTTCCAGTCGAATTTTATAATATATTCACAATTCCGGACTGAAGTGGGGAGGAACAGTTGTACCTTTATATGGAAGGACAGTTATTCTTTAAATATTTCTAGTCGATTTTTATAATATATTCATAATTCCGGGTTGAAGTGGAGAGGGACAATTTTACCTTTATATGGAGGGAAAGTTTTTCTGTAAATATTTCTAGTCGATTTTTATAATATATTCATAATTCCGGGGTGAAGTGGGGAGGGACAGTTTTACTTTTATGGAAGGACAGTTATTCTGTAAATATTTCTAGTCGATTTTTATAATATATTCATAATTCCGGGCTGAAGTGGGGAGGGACAGTTTTACCTTTATATGGAGGGACAGTTATTCTGTAAATATTTCTAGTCGATTTTTATAATATATTCATAATTCCGGGCTGAATATTCCTTACTGCTGCAGATCGTCTGTAAGTAATTCCACAGGCAGGCAAGCAGTGCGTTAGCGTTGTACAGCAGAAATTTGCGGAGAGACCAGCTTCACCACAGCGTACCGTAAACCAGTCGCCGATCGACAGCAGGGCCACTCAGGGCGCCACAACGACGGGCTTTGATCCCCTGAAGAATGCACCCCTATCTGCCCACAGAAAAGACTTAGTTCCTGTAAAGCTCGCAAATACTCATCTTCGTAGGAACACCAACAAAAGACGTTTTTCTTTTTCTCCTTTCAGGTTGGAAAGGAAATGACATAGGCTTCTCCCAATTGTCTGTAGATCAATATGACTCGCTCGTAACACGTCCCATCGACTCAAATAACCGCTCAAATGCCCCTTCGTAGAGAAATATTGTGAAGGGTAACCGTTTTATGACATGTGACGCCGTGTATTCTGGTGAAATATAGAGGATGTATCGGGAGGAATCTGCCATACTTAGGGAAAACGTTTCTTAGGACAATTTATATCGAAACACTCTGAATTGTGCCATCCCCTTTGTGTTTTATAAAGTAGCAATTAGGTATGAAGTCAGTAACATAACTATTGTTTAATTAGATGTTATATTTTAGATCAAAAGACTACATGTTTCGGCCGGTAGTGGCCATCATCAGGTCTTTGTCATTCGACACACTTAAGATTATTTATATTTGTTTTGTTTCGTTTTATTTGTTTCTTGGTTTTTTCTTGGTCCTTGTTTCTTTGGTTCCTTGTTTCGTCGGTTTATTAATATTATCAAGGCATTTATGTATTATAAACTAGTTCACCAACACACTTAATGTAGATACACTATACTCAAACAAAGGCCTTGATGTAGAGATATCGTCATCAAACAAGCCGCCACACAATTATATAAATAATCTTAAGTGTGTCGAATAACAAGACATGATTATGGCCACTACCGGCCGAAACATGTAGTCTTTTGACCTAAAATATAACATTTAATTAAACAATAGTTGTGTTATTTACTTCATACCTACTTGCTAGTTTATATCGATACAGCCAAACATACCATGTATCTGAAGGTGAACATTTAAGGAGAAAATGACGTGAAGAATATGTGGTCATCTTGCGGTTCCACGTACTGTACCTATTTAACATGACGTGTTATCAGTATTCTGTGCAGGTCAGTCCTTATGCCGATAGCCAAACCCAGTCATAAACAGGCACGTTCGTGCCAGTCCATGACGGTTTTTATGAAAATTGTATGAGTTTTTCTACCTGAATGTCTTTATGTCAATCAGACTTTCATAAGTTCTTCGTTGCAGGCATTGACGTCACAGGAACCACGCATTTCTTCTTGTTTTAATATGTACAGTAGAACTCCACTTATCCGGAAGCTGGTTATCCGGATCGCCAGTTATCCGCATCGGCTTGGCCCTTCGGGTACACATTTTCTCACTGTAATGGTAAGCTGAGGGTGTTTGAGAACATGGTGTTGAGGAGAATATTTGGACCTAGGAGGGACGAGGTAACGGGGGAATGGAGGAGACTGCATAACGAGGAGCTAAATGATTTGTACTCCTCACTCA
>Ga0123352_10022319_pt1 | contig 10094 bp, 10 predicted proteins | sample TergutLab28metaG_FD_89700 | JGI IMG/M metagenome (GOLD analysis project Ga0123352, IMG submission 89700) | Labiotermes labralis P1 segment gut microbial communities from Petit-Saut dam, French Guiana - Lab288 P1 | ecosystem: Host-associated > Arthropoda: Insects > Digestive system > Gut ...
GATACACTTTAGTTTGTGTATTTAACATGTGACTGGTAACATTTGTCAATGAAAGGTCTGTACTGCACACTATAAGACCAGTATAGAAACTGATGAATGCCACATAGTGGACTTTTCTTCCATGCAGTAACAGGTTAAAGCACATGACCTGTACTTTTACTCATTTATGTCAGACACCATACTTTTTTATGCCAATTGCAGTGGATAATCTGTGGCTCTACATTACTATTTCCGCGGTTGTTCTGGTGGTCCTCCTTGTTATTCTGATATCCTACTGGTGCTGCTACAAACGACAAAGATCAGCAAGAGCAAATAGCATCAACAGACAGTTCAATGGACCTGGTAATAAGGTAGGACAAAATGAAAGTTATGAGTGTACAGTTTGCAGTTTTAATGGACTGTATATGGGATCAGTTAACAATTGCATCATAATGCTTTGCTCAGTCCTAGACTCAAATTTAAGTCAGGACACTGCTGTAACATTATTATCCTTGTATTCATGCTAGTTGTTTAGGCTGCTACTCATGAAGGATGTGACATATGACCCAAAAGGTGGGTTGCAAGGTACTCAAATTTTCAGCGACATTTATCAGAAAGTTGGCTGGCAAATGCTGTGTCTGTTGTTTTACCATACTTTTGTGTGTGAAGTGAATTGTGAACTTGAAACAGGTGAGACAGTGCATTGTGAGGTTTGCGCTGTCTCGTGTGAAACAAAATCTGGAAGATATATCAGAAGCATTTGATTGGTCAGGCAGTTGTTAGGTTACTTAATGAAGCTTTTTAAATTATAGCAATGTTTGGTGCTTGGCATTGTAGCAGTATGCCTTTGGCAGTCTGTCATGTCACACTTTTTTAATTGATTCAGTTGAGATTTTGCTCAGATGTTATTTTGTATTTTCAGTTTTATAGGTACAGACAAAATCCTATCATTTGTAACACGTATGGGAGCACTTGTCTGAGATGTTATTGCTTCTTTTTGTGGGCAAAATTGCACTTTGATTTCATTGTTTGGTAAGAAATGTGGACTTTGTACTTTTTTACTGTCTTAGTAAACATAAACATTGCCTCAGGCTTAGTTGTGACACAAATTCTTGATTTTAAGAAGGTGAAAATTTTCTAACAATTGATTTTGATTAATCATATGTCTAGAAAATATTGGTGTAGTAAATTCCTATTGGAACACATCTCTGTTTATAATATGGAAGTTGGTGGAAAAATGGAGTTTGGTAGATTTCTTTTTGTATGAAATGGCACATGGTGAAGCATAGAAGGGGAAGTGAAGGGGAAACAGGAGACTGAAGTGGGCATCCAGTAAGTGTCAGCCATCCCTTTGAATATGAGATGGCACATGGTGACCCATGGCAGGGAAAGTGAAGAGGAAACAGGAGAGTGTAGTGGGTATCCAGTAAGCATCACATGACCACAGAACATAGTTTATCCAGCACAGTACAAACATTACCAGCTGACATGCACACCTCACCTCATCTGTCAGTAGTCGAACTGTTACACATGCCAATTTACTTGGATTTGTCTTTTTCACAGAAAGACAAAATTTGGGTTCTGTGCATGTGTCATTTCATTCTAACTGCAGTCGTGATAGTCATGATCAAGGGCATGTCCCTTCCATACTGTGAGGTTGCAGTGTGTGAGAAACAGCAGTGTGATGTTATATTGTAAGGGTGTGTACATTTGATATCCTGTACTCTCTGCCCGTCTAAACTCTTTTTTTTTATTATAGGTCTCTGCATTCAAATCATCACGTGTATCATCACCATCTAAAGGGAGCAGCAAGAACTCCCCATTCTCAGGTGGCAACAGCCAGTTGATGGAAATGAATTCTTTGCTCCCAGCTAGTGGGAACACTGGCGGGAAGGGGGAGCGTGCAAGTGGAGGTGTTGTAAGAGCAAGAGAGTTCCAACTGTCCAATGTAAGGTTTCTACAGGAATTGGGAGAAGGGGCATTTGGTAAGTTGGCTTAGTGATTTGCTTAACCACCAGTACTGGAAGTGTTTCCTTTCCATCACATTTTTTACGTACAATACATGTAGGTAGATATCAGTGCCTCTAGTATACCAGGTACAGAATTGTGGTAGTAGCCTTCGTTTCTGAGTATCATGTGATGAATTAGAAGAAAAATCATGGTATGATAATTGAAATATTAAAAATATGATTTTGCTACAGGAAAGGTGTATAAGGGTGAAGTTAACACAGGAGTGGCTGGTGAAGGCCCGCTGTTAGTAGCCATCAAAGCACTGAAGGAGAATGCCACTCCTAAGACTCAAGCTGACTTCAGACGTGAAGTAGAACTTATGACTGATTTGCGCCATCCCAACATCGTCTGTTTGCTGGGTGTAGTTATGAAAGGGGAACCTCTCTGCATGTTGTTCGAGTACATGACACAGGTATGCCTTTAGACTGATGTTCAGTGAGCTTGCTGAGATCATTATTTAGGACAGTGTTAAATGAGCTCACTAAGGTCAGTATTTAGGCTGATGTTCAGTGAGCTGGCTGAGATCAGTGTTTAGGCTGATGTTCTTGAGCTTGCTGAGATCAGTATTTAACTTATACTGTTCTATTTACTCCTCTTTGTTATCTTTTGTCAGGGTGACCTCCATGAATTTCTTATTTCCCATTCTCCTCGTTCAGATGGCTCTGCTTGTAGTGATGATGGCAACGTTCACGTCCTTGAGCAGCCTGAATTCTTACATATTGCCCTGCAAATTGCTGCAGGTGAGTTGAAATATTTCTTGTATCACATTTCCATTACGATTTCCAATGTCCAGTCTGTTTACAAAAGTATCAACATGTTTTTAATTAAATAAATTTGTAAAATTGTATACAAGTTTGAGTGAACTGCCAATGTCAATTCATCCCACCAGACGTACTTGAATAAAGTCTGCCTCCAGTCTGCGTATATTTGTGATTCACATGCACACAGACAGCATTTCACCGTAATGTTTATGCAAGCAGATGATGGTTAACTGGGTTGCTGCACATTATTTTCCCCACTTTGCTGTGAATAATATGATGCACATAACAGTTTCTTTATGTATTAATGCTTTCAAGTTCAGAAGTGTCAAACAGCTTACAACCATATTGGATTTTTGCTGTGTTAAAAAGGGCCAATATGTTTCTTTTAACATGGCATTTTCCACAGGTTAAAGCAAATAATTATTTGTCCCATTTAAAATTTTCTGTTCCTTTGCTGCCTACTGTTAGAGGAGTGAAACTTCTGCAGTCCTTGTACTGCTGATCATGATGTTTTACAGAAAAGTTAGCATTATCTGTTGATGGATATATTGCAAGGGAACCTGAAAACATAAATGAAAGATGATAGAATGAATTCCTATAATTTTCATTTCAGTATGTTACAGGAGAGCCACAGGAAGGGTTTGAGAAAGAAAGAGATGCCATGTCAAGATTCTACACCTGTATCTTGACTTTGTATAGTTTGATTTTGAGACTGGTCATGATAAATTTGTTTGTATTTGGATAGCACAAAACATCTGATGATTCATTTAACCTTACAAATTGTTTGTGTCAGATATATGAACATTTTAAATATAGTGTGGAATTCAGTATATTACAAGAAAGAAGATATGGAAATAGGAATTTTATCTTGTTTTGTTGTCGTTGTTGTCATCGTCGTTCATAGCCATTATATTTATCTTCATCTTCGTTGTCATCGTGATTGTTGTTGTCGTCATCATTACCATCATCATCATCATCCACTTTCCTTACTTCACAGCGATTAAACTGGTCTGAAAAGAATATGGGTCTCAATGAACTAGTACTTCTTAATCACTGTTCTGACTATATGGCATCTATTAAGTATTACTACTTTGTGCTTTAGAATACTTAGAGCAGAGGAGGAATTAAGCATTTCCAGACTTCCATGTTATTTGTTTTGGATGTTACTCATTGTGGATAGTACTAGTGGTATTATATGGGCCATTTTGTGGAGCTTTCCATTGATGGTGCTGTGAAGGTTGTGACTGTTGGGATTGTGCTTATTATTATTATTATTAGTAGTAGTAGTAGTAGTAGTAGCAGTAAACACCTTTTTGCAGGGTATTTGCAGTTGCATACCTGAAACAAACAACAAACCATGTGTCTAGGGTACTTAATGTTGCAGCTCTTCTGTGGTTGTGATATAGGCTTATGGTACATGTAATTTTATTTCCCATGATAAACATTTTGTACTTTAACATTAGTACTTTCCAAAGTATGTGTGCAGTGCCCAGTATGGCTGTTTTCTGTGGTTCCTTGCTGTTGTGCTTTCTAGATGTGTTGCTCAGACATTTTCTGAATGACTTTGAGGTCATTCTGGTGCCCCTGTGATGTTGGTGGTTAGTTATTCTATGTATTTTCTCTTACGTCCATGTTCTGTTCCTGTAATTGGCCTTTTGGTGGAGCTGGAAGTTAGAAGTGACAGTAATACTTTGTGTTAATATTGCAGGAATGGAATACTTGTCAGGGCATCACTATGTGCATAGAGACCTTGCAGCTAGAAACTGTTTGGTTGGTGATAATCTTACAGTTAAGATTTCAGACTTTGGACTTTCAAGAGATGTCTATTCTTCAGATTATTACAGGTACTGTATTTGACACCTCTTGTCCCAAGGTCTCATTATGTCAAACGTGTTGTTTTGTATCCTCAATCACTGTAACATTTGTATAAAATTTTCACTGCAAAACACTGCATGCTAACCTGTGGACATGTGAACAGTGTCACAAATGTATAGAACCATAAATTGCATTTGTTCTGAACCAGGCGTACAGTACAAGTAAGCAGCGTTACAGAATTGGGTTATTATATGTGTACTGTGGGTTCTGTTTTTATGTCATTCTGTTCCATGAAATATTTTCAACATTGTTAATAAAGTTATTATTATCTGCAACTTGGAAGTATCCGGTCTGATGAAGGTCTCACATGATCACACTGAAGACTGCATACAAATTGTAATCAAGACATTGTTCTTGTGTATAATTTCTCCTAAGTGTTGCCTTGTATTTATTAACCCAGTTATAGAGAAAGAAGTCTGGGATACTAAATATATGGAAAACTATTGGGAACATCTCATTTGTAGCACAAATTTTGAACAAGTAAATGGGAAAGACAAAAACCAGATCATGAAGAGTGAGAGCATAAAATCTGTGTGGGTGAGCTGTGTTAGCTCTTGAGTGGCTGGAAGGCATGACATTAACACTCAAATCAATTTACAATGCATGCTTTCATTCTATTATAAAATATGGAATAATTTTTGGGAGTGACTGTTTCAACAGTGGGAAGATTTTCACTTTACAAAAGAAAGTCATCAGAATTATGGCTGTTGCACAACCCAGTACCACTTGTAGCAGCCTGTTAAACAATTTGATTTTGTACCTTTACCATGTATGCCAGTATATACTTTTATTATTGAACTTCATTATCAATAATCAGAAAATTTTTCAAACTCATTCATCAATACACAGTATTAATATATGGAATAAGCATCATCTTCATAAATCCAATGCCAACCTTTATTGTTTTCAAAAAAGTAAATTCTATGCTGGCATAAAAGTTTTAAACATTTTACCACCTAGTGTGACAGTCCTCAAGAATGATGAGGCAAAATTTAAAGCAGTCCTAAAAAAATACCTACGTACACACTCCTTTTACTTTGTAGATGAATGTTTGTATGTGTAAAGATGATCTGTAGTACTGTTTTTGTAAAATGTTAGTAATATTTTACACTGTAAATTTGTATATTTGTGTATTTGTTACTTGCTCCACATCAGACACACTTATGGATCCATAGTATGTATGTATATGTATGTATAAAGTGTGCCTAACTGCTCCTTCTGGTAATATTGCCGTTCACACAGTATGGGCACACAGATGCTGCATGAACTAATATTGTTGCATTGTGTTAATAGATGAAGAGGGTAGATACCGTGTACATGCACAGAATGCCGATTTCAATCTTTCATTACCATTTTAGGCACTTCATAGACACACAAAGCTCCTGTTGCCTTTGTCATGTCTGTGTGGGCATTTATCAGCCTGGCCCCCACTGAACAGATTTATGTGAAGTACGATACTGTGGGTTTTGTATAAAAATGTGTCAGGAAATTCCCGTCGTAGTTGAAGTGGGGCAAATATATCAGGCATTTTACATAAAGACCAAAGTACATTTTATTATTGCTGTCACCATTAAATTGCCATCATAACTCTCTTTGAGTGAAAAGGCATCAGACTATTAGGATACGTGAGGAGATATAAACATTATGCCAATGTGCCACAATGTTATGTTATACATACATTTTCCTGTCTGGTTGTTTTACTTGAAAGGTGTAATGTTGTACCATAAATTGTGATTAACACCATGAGTTGTTGTGCAGCCTTGTAATATGTGAATTGTGTGTGTGAGTTGGTTTGTTTTTAATACAGGGTTCAGTCTAAATCATTGCTACCGGTGAGATGGATGCCTCCCGAATCCATCCTCTATGGCAAGTTTACAACCGAGTCAGATGTTTGGAGTTATGGAGTTGTTCTTTGGGAGATCTATAGCTATGGTTTACAGGTGGGTTGACGTGTGATCTAAACAAAATTGGTTAACTTTTGTGTACTAATGTCCATATGATGTACTCTTTTCTTCTTTATACACAACATGATGGTGAAGATTTTGTGTAACATTTGAAACTGGTACAAAAATACAGGACTTTTAAAGTTAAGTAATGTGTGAATATTAAAATTAGTCTTGTTCAAGAATATCCAGACCTATATCATAGTCTGCAGGGCTTGTGGTGGTAACTGGAGCTGCAAATATGACTTGTATTTCAGATACCCCCCAACTACAGACTAATGACTGTAACCAAAAGACTGACTGCAGACTGCTGGCTGTGGCTGAAGAAGCAGGCTAACACATTCTGTAGATCTTCTTGGTCCCTCAAGGCAAGCCTTGAAATGGCCTGTGACTACTGCCATCTCCCTGACAACTCTGTTGATCCTATACATACTGTACCTTCTTCCTGTCTTGTTTGTCACTGACATTGATGTATTTTCATTTTTCCTTACTGCTCCCTATTATTTTGTTCCTTTGGGAATATTCTCAGGAAAGTTTGAAGGCAAAGGTTTTTACAGTTTTACAAATTATTTCTTGTATTTTGTTGAAATCCTTACATAAAACTTTAGTAAAGAGCCTCTAATGTACTGGCAGTAAGCTGAATTTGTCACCATAATGGAACACTTAAAGCAAAGTCTGCTAGTTTTGCTTGTTGACTTTCTGAGGCAGTTCTGTGCTTGTGAGGATTTTAGTACAATTTGATGACTATAGCTTGTCATCTAAAGCGTGGGAAGAGGTGTTAATTTCTGTAGATTTTATTGAACACAACTTCTGTCTAATTTAACAAAATCAGTTCATACAAATGGTTTGTTACAGCCTTATTATGGATATAGCAACCAAGAAGTGATAGACATGATCCGGTCAAGACAGCTTCTACCTTGTCCTGAGGATTGCCCGTCTAGATTATATACACTTATGATAGAGTGTTGGCATGAGGTCCCAAGTAGAAGACCACAGTTCCCAGAGATTAACAGTAGACTGCGGTCCTGGTGGCCAACGTCACCAAATGCTTGTGGTGTCCTAGGCAACTATCACCCAACAGGTAAACAGAAATTTAAGTCTTTTGTCATTATCTTGCTATGTACAAATAAAGGACTTCAGTTTTTTATTAATAATTGTAAATGTTTTGGTGGAGCATATGAAACATTTCCACAGGTTTCTGTCAATAAATATTGCCCATCATCTTGGCCTCTTGAATAAGGGGCTTGTATTACCTGGGTCAATTAAGTACACAAAAAGGAAGTTAACCTCCTAAATCAGCATACCCAGTGCAGTCCAAGTCAGCTTACATTGTATATGTTATGAACAAAATGTGAAAATTTATTGCATTGTGTTAACTGTTTAGTGATCCCCTGAAATACTGAAATTCGGTGAATGTATATCATGTTCAGGTATTTTGTGCAACTACAAGCAAGCACTTCTCAGGGTAGGAACAGGTGGCAGCCTCTTGTAAATGTGGTAATAAACTTTGGGATTCCATAAAATGCAGGGAATTGCTTGACTACCTGAGAACTGGTTAGCTTCTCAAGTAGGACTGTGCTATATGGAGTAAGTAAGTAAGTAAGTAAGTAACAAGTAAGTGCTTTAATAGTAACAGTTGTTTATATCTTCTTTCATTACTTCATTTTATTGTTAAATCTTTGCTTACTCTCCTGCATGAGAGTAGGATCTTAGGTTAACAGAGAAATGTAAAAGTCTGTTTGTTTACATTATCTACAGCAGTGGTTCTTCACTTGCAGCAGGTTTTGTAATGGTTTTCCCCAGCCTGTCATTGTATGATGCAGCTGATGAGTATATGGTGAATGTTTTGGGGTATTAGGTCCACTGGATGTGTCCTCCAACTGGGCTCCTCCGGTTGCAGCAACAGCAAGCAGCTACAGTGGCGGATCACAGAAGTCTAGCACAGGTCCCAGCAACAAGACTGGATCTACTCAACTCTCTGTCAATATTTCCACCCCACAGAATTTCCCATCTCAAAATTCAAGTAAACCTCCTTTTAACTCTGCACTAACTCAGCCACATAGTCAACCAAGTACACCATCACATATCCAAACATTTGGGCCAAACTTCAGAGGACCTTCATCATCTTCGACACCAAACCGTCAGTCTCCAGGATCAGCGGCACAACTTCCTAGCCAGCCAAGTGCACCGTTACATATCCAGCAAGGAAATGGGTCAGGCAGTTCTCTACTTTATCAGCAAAGCCCCATAACTTCCCAAACAAATCAGCACTCAAGCCCAAATTCTCTGTTTCATCAGGCAGGGAAAGGACAGACTTCAAGTTTGGTTCAAGCTCAACCTTCAACCCCATCAAGTGAGCAAATAACCTCTAGTTCCCCTGGAACCAGTGTTACTTATCATGTGCCCATTCTTCCTGGAGAGTCCTTGGGAGGCAAGCAGAAGACTGCACAGTTACAGGGAACTCCAAAATCAAATGGGGGACAGGCAGTTTTAAATAGTTTTGGCAAATCTGTAGGAACTGGTGCTGGCAGTGGTGGACCACATGGAAGGCAACAAGCAGGAAGTGCCCAGCTAATTGTCAGGTTACCGCCTCCTTATAACAAAAATGGAAGTAGTAATGTGGAGACCAAAATATCAAACATTTGAAATGTATAACCAAAGTAAGGATATTGGTGGAATACTACAATAGACCAAAGTACATATTAAACAAGTGTTTCATCTTGGTAAGATATTTTGTATCCATTCCTTTTCATACAGTAAAGAAGAAGAAATTTAGAATGCATTTATACAGTCCACAATTGTCATAATTGATCTGTCATTGAAAACAACCACAGTAAGATGAAGAATTTGTTTGTAATTGTTTTGTGTATTCAGTAGAGAGACCATGACATGTTCAACAGCAGTGAACCTGCATCATATTAGAACTGGAATATATTTCTGCAGTCCAGGAAGTAGCCAAAAGTTACAACAAATCTTTACAGATCATCTACTTTAGATTGGTTTTGTGGGTCATACAGTATGAATTCTGTATTGGTATATGTATATGTTTGCTGTAATATTGGCAACTTATATTATTAACTGTATTGTGTGTGAAGATGTTTCAGTCCAGTGCCTGAACTGCTTCTACAGTGCACTGGAAGTTTGGTTAAACATCTCGTTTTTCCATTATGAATGAAATTTTGGGTTTTAATGTCACCATATAGATTCCATGTTAGTCATAGAATGAAGGCTCAGCATCTCTGAGTATGACTGTGAAGGAGTCAAACTGCAACCATCAGCTGCTTCAAACTCAGTATAACTGAAATGGGCAGGTGTGGATTTTTATTTTCATTTTCATCATATGTATGCAATTCTGTCAAGGCTATTACAGCTGTCATTATTTATATCTGTATCGTGCCAGACTATTGCAGATTCCCAAAGCTGCAATTTGAACAGGATACCAAAAAAAAAAAAAAAAAAAAAAAAAAAAAAAAAAAAAAAAAAAAAAAAAAAAAAAAAAAAAAAAAAAAAAAAAAAAAAAAAATAA
>Ga0123352_10022321_pt1 | contig 10094 bp, 7 predicted proteins | sample TergutLab28metaG_FD_89700 | JGI IMG/M metagenome (GOLD analysis project Ga0123352, IMG submission 89700) | Labiotermes labralis P1 segment gut microbial communities from Petit-Saut dam, French Guiana - Lab288 P1 | ecosystem: Host-associated > Arthropoda: Insects > Digestive system > Gut ...
CCTTAGTCCGCACGCGAACTATACCGACAGAGCGGCCGCCGCCGGTCGGCGAAGTTAGTGCCAACTTTTGCGGATAGATGGGTGTCACGTGGTCAGCGCAACGGGTCCCCACAGCCGTTAATAAAAAATCAGACATAGAGATGTTAATATTTATGTTCGTGTGACCGTGTATCCTTAATAGGAAATGACGTGTGAGACCAACTAGATGCAACAATTATGATTTATTAATAATCCATTAGCTCAACATGTTTCGGGCATCATTATGCCCATCTTCAGGAGCACTAGACCCTATATTACTGCATATGGTCTAGTGCTCCTGAAGATGGGTATAATGATGCCCGAAACATGTTGAGCTAATGGATTATTAATAAATCATAATTGTTGCATCTAGTTGGTCTCACACGTCATTTCATAGAGATGTTAGTTTGAATGTACTTATGAAGAGGAATAAAAAAGAAAAAAAATTCTTTCTCTGCTACCTCGTTTTACGAAGTGGGTTATTTATTCATAGTAGCAATAACTTTGAACTTCTAAACCTAGCATTCGTTTCGAACCAAAATATTAAGTAAGCCTACTCACTACAAGCAATGCTGCCTTAGGGAGAATGTGGCATCTTGCAAAAACAACCGCGAATGGTTTGAAATCATGCTGTACATACCTACAGATCATTACTATGCACTGCATGACAGTGCATTCTTGACACGATCGAAACAAGCACTAATTTTTTTTTTTACAAAGAAAGACTATTAGTCCATACTATTTATGTATTAACCTTAGTTCCGTTACTATCGAAAATTTTCCTGCAACGGTAACCTGTAAACTCACTGTGCTGGCACATGTTAGTTGTTGCATAAGCTAGCTATTGATGTAAAATAGGCACACAATGAAAGGTTTAAAAAAATTGTCGTCAAAACCGTACAGAACTGAATGGAAGGATCAACAACCCGAAATTAGAATTCATAATGGAATGCAGACCTATTCACGCCGACGTGAAGCTGCATTCTGTTTTCACGGTTGGATGTCTACGGTGCATTCTACTTCCACAAATGTAACAATGAATGGGACAGTGCTGCAAAATGAAAAGTACATTTTCTGATAAATATGCCGCTTTTGATAAGCAGGTAAGGAAATGTCACCGATGGGACTTCTAAAGTTGACTCCGGCCCTGATTCATGCAAGTTCATGCTGATTCCACTGTATCTAAATATCGCTAAAACTGACTGATATATGTAGTCAATTTTTTTCTGTAGTGCAACTGACTGAGCAATTTGTAGTTGTTCAAAGGCACTGGTATTTTGGAATTTCAGGATGAACATCAAATATTCTGCATGAAATTTTCGTGTACATCCTCTGGGTCCTACACAAGGTACCGAATAGTAAATCAAAGGAATCACAAATGTTTCTTTCCAAATTCTTTCCAATTTATCCAACATTTGCCATCGAAACTACACAAGTTGAAAAAGTCAGAAACTAATCCGCAAAAGCATTTATAGAATGCATGTGGTTATAAACACATTATATTTTCTCTGTTAGATATAGGTTTGTCTGTCTTCGGCTAAATTACAATGAAAGTCACTGTTTCTCTGACCACATACTTAGCCCAAACAGTGAAGGTGGTGGGAATTCTGTGACATTGCATGCCTCACCTAAGTCTACAGGTATTACCGTTGCACCACGTTCACCTGCAGCTGCTTCCCTCCAACTTTCTTCACATCTTTAGGCTTGGAGAAAACTTTCACCATGTTCCTGTCTGTCTGCTGATGTGATCACCGACAGAATAGTACCCTACGTTCTTAACAATGCGGTGTATCTTCACATTCATGTCTAATATGAAATAAATCTGATATATTGAGCAATGCGGTTCGTAAAATTTTAGAAATTTTGCTCGAAAACTTAATTTTAATTATCCACTTCCTTTCATGAATCAGCAGAAAGATTCCAGAGTGCGAGAAATATTGCTCAGAAATAATACGCGTGTAACCTGTTGGTATGTTGTCATTGCCTGATTCTATACTGCAGTCTTCTGGATTATGGTAGTCCGCGGTCTGGTGGATGGGTACCACTACTTCAGAGGAACGTGCTGTATTCTTCTCGGGTTTCTACTCAGAACCCACTAAGATATACCCGTGGCAGTGAGGGTTATTTTCTTAAATACTACATTCTACTCTTCTTGTTACGGGAGAGGGGAAATGTCTTGAAACAAAAGAAGTGAAAGACGAGAGGACAGAAAGCCTTCCTTGTATTTTTCTGTGTTTCAAATTACATTTGTATGTATTTTCAGAAGAGATAAAAAGTTATTTCTTTGAAGATGAAAGCTCATTTAAATAACGCACACAAATTTGTTTCCTACTGTAAAGAAAGCACTCCATAAGCATTTAGTGATGTGAAAGAAAAGGCTCCTGTATTGAGAGTGACAGAAAGAGCTGCAAATGTGTGAACTGAAGGTACATAAATTTACCAGTGCTTTAAAGCCTCAAGCCACTAACAGACCGTGTGACTTTAGAAAGAAAGGAATAGAAACAGGAAGTAGAAAAGGCAATATATTACTAAACCAAATTATTAGTGTGACTGGAATACATTACAACCACGTCCCAACATGTCAGAGAAGTGGTTCCTGTAGCTTGGATTGCAAAATAAATAAACAACTAAACATGTCGCGAATATCATTCTACGTTAAGATGTCAGCTTTATTCTTTAAAGCGATATTGTAATGGTAGCTGTTTACAAGACATAATGGCCACGTTAAAATAAGCTGTGCCTTAAGAAAATGGAGGGAAAGCCACGTAAGACTGTATTGCTACAGTTAGTCCGAGCCCAAAATGGTAAACATTGCGCCATATATTCCGGTTCGAATCATGCCTGTGTTTATCTTACATTAATTGTCTATTCTTGCTGCTTCGACTTCTGCTAATATCTGTGAGCTTTAGGCCGATAAATAAAACTTTTTTGGGGGGATATTAAGCAGAATCGAATTGATTCTATAACTGAGAAATGTCATTCTGTAAACTTAACAAAAGACTTGACAACTCCAGCAATCCAGTGTTGAAATGTGACCAAACGTTGATTACTTGCGAGCAAATCTGTCTTTAACCACTTTAACCATGAAAAAGAAAAGAAAAAGTATGAGAAGATAGGAGGTTGAGGGAGAGACTCCGGATTAATTAGGTAAAGAAAACACTTTATAGCTCTTGAGGTCAGCAAGAAACGGCACTCCCTCTCTGCTAAGGGTGTGTTGGAAGTTAAGCTGAGGAGTGTTTTTCAATCTGCTTTCCCTCGCTACCATTATCACGAAGAAAATATATAGGCAATTTAACAGGTACTGAAAATATTAATAACATAAGGTTTGTAGTTTTCTAATTTTATAAATGTGCACTGAATGTTTTTATTTCAATTTATGTAAGTTTAAGCAATTTTAGTAACGAAATTAACATAGTTAAAATGGAATTATGAAAAAGATTATTATTTCTAAAAACTTAGCGCACCGTCAGAAGACCCTGAGCCTACCATCGGTTGAAAAACACCGAGTTAGAGTTTTGAGAAGTGAAGAAGGTAAGGTGATAGAAGTGAACTGTTTAGAGAATGTAGTAAAATAATAAAGTTGAGCATTTACGTTTTATGTCGATCTTGATGTTCAGAGAGGGTAGGCTACACAGTAGGGGTAAATTGATAATGGCAGGAATGTTTTGTAGTCAAACTTTGATGTTCGTAGGGGAAGAGATCCTTAAAATTCAAAAATGTCTTGAAAATTCTGAGTGAATTTCCAGTAACAAGTATTCCAAACGAATTCCGGAACGCATAATAAAAGCCGACATTTTCCACTACATATACCAAACACTAACTGCCACTATTTGGTAAGGGGAGATTCCATCTTAAGAAATTTAAAATATGAAAGTTAGAGACAGTATCAGGTTAAAATATCACAAAGAGACGAGAAGTTTTTACAGGTTAGGTAACAGCATGAAAAAAAATCAGCCCTAATTACCCAAATTTTAACTAAAGGAAATTGTGTTTTACTCAGAGAAGCAGCAGGAAGTGTGAATGGTTGAGGAATGTTCAGCATTTTTAAGTCGAAGTAATATAGTTACATTGCAGTCTTTACAGGCTCCACGACAATTTGATGTAAGGTCACCGAACAAGGCAAGTTTTGACACTAGGAGATATATTTGAAAATTAAAATTAATACGCTCCATACTAACATTAGGAACAAGAATATTAGACACTTTTGTGGACAGGCAAATTAATTTAAGAAGGACCACCAGCCACTAACCAAATCTGTAAAGTGTGAGAAGGGTAATCTGATTTCCTATTCCTACCGTATATCGCATCTGCAGACGAAACACGCCTGCTAGTCATCGAACCTTAGTAGGGTTAAGGATGTTTGGCAAAATAAAATACAAATGCCGAATGACCGAGTTTCAGATGGCTCTTCGAAAGTCTAAACGTTATAAACCGCCAGGGACTGATCAAATACCAGCAGAAATTATTCGAGGAGGAAGTATGAAAGTACACTGTGAGGTACATGAGCCAGTAATTTCTCTTTCTAATAAGGAAGAACTACTTCATAACGAAAGGAGTGAAACATTTTACCTACTTATCAGGAGGCTATAACACAAATTGCAGTAATTGTTACCTCATGTCACTGGCATCAACTGCATACAACATTTTATCCAAAATGTTTCCTGTATTATTAAGAAAAGCAATGCGGATCTGCACTGCGGATTTCGACGTAACCGTTCGGCTAGAAGTCGTATATTCTGCATTTTTTCAAATGCCTGACAACAAATTAGAGTACCAAGAGACAATGCATCGACTGTTTATATGTTCTAAAAAAGATCGTGATTCACTTAAGCGGGAAGTTCCGTGTGACACTCTCGTTGAATTCGAAGTACCCGTGCGGTTGGTTACGTTCATTACAATGTGTTTGAATGAAACTTAGAGTGCAGTACGGACAGAATTAATCTATAACGCTCCGTGTTCCGAATGGTGTGAAAGAAGAACTGCTGTATCATCACTGGTTTTAAACTTTGTTTTAGAATTTGTCGTTAGGAATTTTCAAGAAAACTAGGAGAGAATCGAACTGAGCGGAACACATCAGATTTTGATAAGTGCTGATGACTCTAAATGAATGGGCAAAAAAAAAAGTAGTATATAAAAAGCAGAAGCTCTCTTAGCCACTAGAAAGGAGGTTGGTTTAGTCGCGTGTGCTGCTAAACAAAGCGTGTGTTCGTAACTCATCAACAAAATACAGGGCAAAATCACAATATATGGTGTGACAAAGTTCGCATACTTCGAGCAAAACTTATAAATCAAATTTCGTGTGTTAAGAAATTAAGAGTGTATAATAAGTCAAAAAAATTCAGGTAAACTTTTCATTACAAAAACAATATCTTAATCTAAAAATTCGCTACGTATATCAGACTAGGAGGTTATTATCAGGCGAAAATTTTACAAAATATAAAAGTGAGGTAAATAAACATTTGTAATGAAAAATATGTCTTCCTTACAGAAGGTTTTCTGCTGTTAGGATTTGAAATACCTGTATAAAAAGACATTTAGCATGATTTGAATTATATATACTATAAGCGTACCTTACACATGTGGTGGTGTTATTATAAATAAATTCATTTATCCAAATACTTTCTAAATTTGTATAATTTAAATATATTTAGATATTTAGTAATAAAACCATTCTTCATCAATTTCATAACATTACAGTCATCTTAGTCTCTTTTGTATTTAGGGCCTGTATAATTTCTTATTTAACGCCACATCAAACATGAAAATCTTACAAAGTTTAGTGAAAGTATTCTGTCTTCAGGATTTATGCAGTTTTTTTTGCAACTGAAGATGAAAGCACCAAGCTCCACATCGGAACCTCAGTAATATTTAACTATCGACGCAGTATTATATTCTAGAAGGCCTGAACATTTTAAAACGTAGTCCAGAGAAGGGAGCAAATCAAAACTAAAACTTTAAATGAGGAACACAGTATCAAAATAAGCTGCATATGCCCTCCAGCTGAGAATGCAGTCCTTGTTTAGGAATGCTTAATTTCTTAATAAAGCAGTGTGAACAGTTACATCAGCTGTGCGGAATGTAATGTTATAGGATACTTCTACAACCAGACGTCATTTTACAGATTTTTAAAAATGAGGGTTTTTCCTTAAGTATTATTAGAATCATATAAAGAAATATGATATGAATTAGGTAAGTAGCATGCATAAGCGAGATAAAAATTAAAATAAAATTAACCCGAAAAGCCGAATGGAAGAATTAAATTCCGACATAGTGTACGTGATCTACGTATCTTAGAATAACAATACAAAACTCAACGTCACTTCAGACATGGCTATGCAGGTACAGTATATCAGACTCTGTGTTGGACTGAAGGTTAGTCTTTTTTGTATAATAAAAACCAACAAAATGCAATGTTTACTATTAATTTATTTCAGTAATAAGCCTCCACATATTTCGAACAGGCTTGCTTCTCATCATCAGGAGGGTCAACCCTGCATAAACAGCAATTGGTATAGTCATGCGTTGTGTTGACTATAACAGTTGTTGTTTATACAGAGTTGATCCTCCTGATGATGAGCAGCAAGCCTGCTCGAAACTTGTAGAGGCTCTTTATTGAAATAAATTAATAGTAAATAGTGCACTTTGTTGGTTCATATTATACGGATATATCACGATGCACGGTCAACAAAATATTAAAGTTAGTTTTTTTCTTTTACACGTTTCTCTTTCTTAATTCATCAAATAAAAATCAAATTACCTGTCATGTAAGAAATAGTTTTACGTTTCTTATTTAGGACACAGAAGCTTTGAATAGGAAAGTAATCCCACGCTGGCCCAAGAGAATTAAAGAATTAAACAATTCTGCAAGCAATAACGTGTCTAATTATATCCACGTCCTATGCTAACGTAATGTTATTAGTAACAATTTCATCTGATTAAGAACGTCACTTTTTTTATTTAAGTAAAGACTTTAAGTGAATACTCATACAGTGTGCAAATTCCTTGTCGTTATTTTGTATATAAATGCACTCAGTAGAATGTGCTTAAAAAAGTGTGTAATAAATATCTTCGTTCTTTTGGTGTACGCAATCATAAACAGCGAGGTTACGCAAGGTGTCACAGAAAAATGTTGAGACATACATTGTAGTCACTAGAAAGTTTTTGTCTTCATTTCACAGCCTTCTATGCATATAATAGTGTAGTTCCTGACATACACCTTGTCTCCTTCCGGTGCCATGATGTTTACTGTAATGATGAAAACAGAAAGCAAGGCGACCTTCCAGCTGTGTTTTCAAACAAAATATTCTGTTTCTTATATAAATTACCACTTTCACTTATTTATTCTATTTTATTTGCCTTGGGAGGAAAAAAGTCAGGAATGTGTTCCCATTGTTCTTCGCATCAAACACTTCTATAAAAAGAGCACAAGGATGTCAGGATCTTTGGTTCGGTATCACACCAATAAATGCGTGACCGTAAAAGGACAGAAATATTGATGCCACGTTCAGTCAAGGCAAACAAAGTAGTCAAGAGTAACCTTGCGTTTATGCAGGTATATTCTCGGTTTCTGATTTCATCCATGTTTCCTGGATAGAATATCTTGTGCTCGTAGAATAATAGCATCAGTCCGTCTCTTCTTATTTCTTTGTGACTTCAAACTGAACTTGACGTGGTCCCATTCTTAGGGTTGCTGAATATTTTGTGTAATATAGAATAATCTTTATAGGGGACCGCAGTGGCACAGTGGTTATGGTGCTGTGCTATAAATCGGTAGGTCGCTGGTTCGATTCCAGCTAGTTTCATTGGATTATTTCTTTGACATAATCCTTCCGATTGCACAAAGGTCCTGCGGTCGACTCAGCCTCTAACAGAAATAAGTACCAGGAGCATTTCTTGGGGGTAAAGGCGGCCGGTGCGTAAGGCCGTAACGTACCAACATCCTGTGCCGCTGTCATGAAATCTGGGAACCTTAACTTCCTGGAACACTCTGGGCCACTCTCGACCTGTAACGGGACTGATTTACTTTTACCTTTAGAATCTTCATGTGGCTTTGTATAATATAGGATTACCATTAATACAGAAGTTTATGAAATCTAACAGTCGCATCGGATGTCGCAAAACTAATACAGCGATCGCATCGCCGAATTGAGAAAATACAAGAAAAGCTCAAGCAATGCGGAGTGTTCTGCCCTCTAGATTCAAATAAATATTTTAGACTCAAAACACCTAAGATGGTTTGCGTGATAAAGACGTTATAAGAAATATTAATATCGTGCCAATATCACTTAAGTCATAATGTAGAAGATAAGGAATGGGAAAGCTTCGAGTAATCGATGATGTACATTTCTTCGTTTTCAGAATTTTAAACCATAAAAACAGGTGTATAATGCAATGAGCAATACATCATGGCACATTTTAATTCATCCTTTAGTTTCGTTAAAAATATTCCGAGTTCAATGCAAGACCATACATTCGAGGACCTGATTTTGCCAATTTATTGACTATAATAATAAATATCCTATAAGATGGACAGGCCCTTATGGCTCCAGGAGGTCAAGGCTCCTAGAATTTATAGAAAATCGGTAAATGAAGTTGGCAAGATTGTCAGTCCTACGCACCGCCCACTTTACCTTCAGCAAACATCCCAAATACTCATTTCTGTTAGAAGCTGAGTCGACTCCAAGGCCGGGAGAATTAAGTCAATGAAAAATTCCAATGATTCCGTCGTGGATCGAACCTGCGACCTGCCAGTTTGTAGCGCAGGTGCCTCAACCAAGTGCGCCACTGCCTACCATGTGGGGGGAACCAAATCATTTTCAAAGAGAGGAACATGCTTAATAGCCTAATTCTGCAGAGATCCAGAAGAAGAAGAAGATATATCATACGTAGGAACATGCGCTTCACAATGATAAAAATTTCAATGTTTATGTAATGTTCTGTGGAAAATATTGTAGCACGTAAATTTACCGAGTGTTTTAACATAAATACGACTTTAGTCAGGTACAGATAAAGCTCCCTGATGATGGTCATTAAAGACAGAAACATGTCGGAGGGATATTATTGTGTATTTTAATGTAAATTTAAAACTTTTAACCAAGTTAATCAATAGTGCATTTGTTGGTGTGTGAACTGCGTAGATTTCAAAATGCACCGTGCAACGACAAAAACTAGGTAACACACTTACCTTCTGCGAGAAATACTTGCAATGAAGTTTAAAGAACAGCAGATTTGTACCTGAACATTTTGAGTTAATTTTCAAATATCAGCTATAAATTAATCATAATTTTTATGTTCCGTTTACTCTAATGCCAAAATATATAATTTTGTCTATTTATACCTATATATATTTCTATATATAAAATTAATTATTTATTTCCACATGTGCATTTTTTAAGCCTAACATCTTCAGAGTTTAAGTTCAAAACTGTAGGTATGGCCTATTAACCTTGCAGAATCGCCTAGACACAACATAACAGAGTGATAAAACTCAATACAAAATTGGATACAAATTTACAACGAATGTTTGAATAAAGTTAGACCAACTTGATGACACTTGCTTTATTATGTTAATTTACTGCTCAACATGTTTCGGATGTTAATACATCCATCTTCAGGAGCTTGCGACTACTTGGTGCGTTATTGTGCAGGCTGTAATGTGCCGACTTGAGGCGTGTTGGTGTTATGTAGCGGGATTGGCTGTTGGTGATGTGGTATCCGAGTGAAGGCTGCACTCGGTTACCACATCACAGGATATACAGCTCTGCATAATATTGTTGAAATGTAGATCTGTGCTTAATATTATTAAAATCTAGATCTCAGTTAATAATATGTATAACTAATAACTCCGTGGCCTTAGTCCGCACGCGAACTATACCGACAGAGCGGCCACCGCCGGTCGGCGAAGTTAGTGCCAACTTTTGCGGATAGAGGAGTGTCACGTGGTCAGCGCAACTGGTCCCCACAGCCGTTAATCTGTTTTCTAGACCTGGAGCCGCTACTTTTTTCATTCAAGTAGCTCCTCAATTGACCTCACGAGGCTGAGTGGACCCCGTTCCAGACCCACTACTACTCAGAAA
>Ga0123352_10022322_pt1 | contig 10093 bp, 4 predicted proteins | sample TergutLab28metaG_FD_89700 | JGI IMG/M metagenome (GOLD analysis project Ga0123352, IMG submission 89700) | Labiotermes labralis P1 segment gut microbial communities from Petit-Saut dam, French Guiana - Lab288 P1 | ecosystem: Host-associated > Arthropoda: Insects > Digestive system > Gut ...
CCTCCTCCTTCTTCTTCTTCTCCTCCTCCTTCTTCTTCATCTTCTCCTCCTCCTCCTCCTTCTCCTCCTGCTCCTCTCTTCTCCTTCTCCTCCTCATCTCTCCTCCTCCTCTTCTTCTTCTTCTTCTCCTCTCTTCTTCTTCTTCTTCTTCTTCTTCTTCTTCGTCGTCATCGTCGTCTTCGTCATCATCGGAGCAACAACCTGGTCAGGCCCTAGCCTCTTTAATAGTTTTCCTCCAGATATCCCTTTCCTGTGCTAGAAGGATAGGTGTAAAGTGTCCAGATAGTATCTGCATTGACACAATTACATTCTGCTTGAAACTGTGTATTTTACAGATGTAATTTTCATAATGACTTCAGTGAAAGGGGCAGTTTTCTACTGTGTATAACCTCAATGTCAGTGTTTAATGTGTACTGGAATCCCCATTTATTCCTTACACTAGGGGTTCTCAAATTTTGCTATACCATTTTGTGGTTAGGGTTGGATGAGGAATAAATATACCACCTAATTTTCATAATTAAATTATAATCTGTTTGTGATGTAACTATCCCTTTACAATTTATTTCAAAATTTTGTGGAATTCACTCAGTGACCTAGAGACACCTCTCTTCCAAAGAATGTATGTCTTGTGTAGCTTCAGGAAAATCAAACTACACCCAGAGATGCACATATAATATATATATATATATTGGAAGTCCTTGCATCATTAAATCTCAGACATGCCAGTTAAATTCCATATGTTGAATCCAGATGTCTCACAAACACATAGCTTTTCAGGCACTAACAGATTAACAATTAGTTTTGCACACATATAAAAAAATACACCATCTTATGAATGTATGTTGTGTCATCTCACAATATGTCTTCCTCCCCAACCAAAAACTGCCTTCCTTCTTCCTGCTTGCAGAATCCTTCCTTTTCCACTGAAATTACTAGAAGCTTCCCCCCCCCCAATCTAAACTTTTATTGGCTGTTTCCTCTCTCAGTACAACAGAACAAGTTTCATGCACTATTTGCAGGTATGTCAATGGATGTAGAGTTCTGTCTTTCTCTCACCCTAGGGCTACATATAAGCTATGTGGGTGGGGAGGAGCAGCCACTCACCCCACTGTCTGAATATCTTAGCCTCTATACGGATCTCATTCAAGTTGCCTCATGTCTCAAACCCATGGTGATCTGTTACAAAGTTATAACTGATTACCTTATTGCCATATAAAATGAATCCACTTCATTTGAAGTGAACAAAAGTACAAATTAAGTTGAATATTTTTTAATGTGAAGGATGAGCTCTGTTACCTCTGCATAATTCGTAAAATATTGTTTTTATTTTCGAGATGGCTACTGTCATTTCTCTTTGCAGCTGATAGCCTTCTTGCTTAATTCTTTGTACTCATTTTACACATTAATCCAAGATTTTGGGAGAGGCATTGTCAGGAATGTTATCTTAAAATAAGTTTCAGATTAGCATCAAATGGGTTCCTTTTCCAGTCAAATGTTCCTGCTTCCACACTTTAGAAGTAGTTCTCGAAGTAAAGTTTAAGAAAAACGATGACTGAAAATATCAACTTTCACATCTTTTCTAACTCATTTGTTATGCCTGTCAGTAAGTTATTTAAAGTAGAAAAGTATCTAAATTTTCATTTTCCACTTTGCTGTGCAACAGGTTAATCTCCATACTCAATTATATTTTCATTGAATTGAAGAATATTTTTATCACCATATTATCAAATATGCAAATTAAAGATCCTAACTGTGTCAAAATCACAGGCAGTGAACATGTGTGCACTAATGTACCTTTTCTCAGATGAATGCTGGTAAAGTTAATTTCTCAGTTCAAGCACGTTTCCCCAGAACATTCATTTTCAGTAAAACAGTAAATAATTGTGTTCAGTGCCATCTTCACAATACCATGGTAGCCTTACCTTTTCAGACCTGGCTTTGATATACATGACAAAGTTTATATCTGTTAGTAGAACCTTATCCAGTGGTAGGCTTAAATCTTTCAAAACAATAACTTGCCAATTTATCACAGTGGGCCATATAGCACCAGGAGGCTTTCAGTGCATTCAAGCTTGAAGTATCTGTGACAACCTGACATATATTGTGCTCCACCAGTCCATATGCCCATGCAGTTTGACCACTTATAAGAGATTTGCATTAATACAGCTATCACTAATAGTAGAAAGGTCCTTAGCTGTATCTACTTTTACTCTCTTGACAGGAGAGTATTTCCTCATTTATTTTACCCTCGTCAGTGAGCCTGACATACATTATGAAATTAGCATACTTAGGGCTGTCACCTGGTCTGTCTGAATGCAAGTGATATGCAATTTAATGAGAAGCTAAAGGTGGTTTTTCATGTACGTTTGTGTAACTAGACATACACCTTGTTTCATCTCTTCTGCTGGACACTGTCATTAGTTAAGTGATTCCAGTGACAAAATCATCAAAGTCATGAATGAAATTCAAGATTTTGTGTGAAGAGTATATAAAAGCTCTCTGAAAAAAACATAATTTAAGTCTTGTTTTAGGAAAGTATTAACTAAGATCAGAGTTTGACAGACATTAAATTATTGCTCGCTGGCTTGCAGTTTGATGTAAACGGTATTGAAGTAATGGTAATGACATCATCAAAGCCTTGGGTGAACTTAAAGACTTTGTTGAAAACATATAACAGCACTCTAAAACAAAAATCATTTGAATTTTGTTGTAAGAATCAGTGTACTAAGATCAGAATTTGACAAACATAAATTATTGTTTTATGGTTTGCATTTTGATGCAAATTGTGTTACAATACTTAGTAGGCATTTACAACATAAATACAGAAAAAGGATCTTCATATTAATTAAACAAGTAAAGTATAGCGTACAACTTAACATCAAAACTTCACCCAACCAAATAACAAGTAAATGTGCACAGAGAGAATTGGGATAGTTGGAAGTTGCATGATTTGAAACCCTTTTCTGGTCCTGAGAACTTTGATTTAACAAGGTCTTACAATAACATAATTTTTCTACATAAGTAGTTAAAATGCTTCCACACACACACACACACACACACACGCTTACATATGTAGCAATTGCATAATATCAGATTTGTTTCCAAAAGGTTAATGACATGATGATTGTTTGGTAGGAGTTTCCAGCAAAGGGGAAGCATGAATATTAGTTGTTGTTTGCCCACATTCACACCAAAGTAATGTATGACTTCTGCAAGGCTGAAAATTTCTTACAGCAAATGCAGGTTATTTACTAACACAATTTTGGCACAGAAAATTGTTACTGAAGAGTGGAAAATACAGAATAGGAGAGCAGTAATTCATATTCTAATTACATACTTATAATTCTATGATCATTATGTTGTATAGTTGTTACAAAAATATTGTTAACAATACACACAACATGGGCTGCTCTGTATGATTGATAGACATTCTTAAAATTTAAAGTCGTTTCAGTGAAATGTCTGCAAAACAATGACTTACAGAGTTGTTCATAGTGTGGGCAGGTCTTACAAATAAACAAAAATGTACAGTTGTGGTACATGGTGCATCCTACAATAACTCATTCCTTTCAGATTTGATATATATAGTGTTTCTAGATGTGTCAAAATAATATTTTGCAGATGTCATCATGTCCGCAGTGTCGTAAGCCTTTGCCTCGCTGTGCCATCTGCCTTGTCCATATGGGGACATCTTCAGGACTTCAAGACAACAACAATACCAACAGCAATGGGCGTTCAGCTGCTTCCAGTAATAAAATAGCAGAATTTTCATCTTGGTTCACATGGTGTCAGTCTTGTCGGCATGGTGGGCATGCCGCTCACATGACTCATTGGTTCAGGTATATTTTGTAGTGATATATACATTCCAGTACAACATTTAACATGTGTATATGTGGAATTTTGATTGTGCTTGATTGTATCACTGTTGCTAAGACGTATGGAAAACAGACACTGTCAGGGGTACCTGATTTGTAGGTGTACAGGTGAGTGAATTTGTCATAACAGGTATGTTATGTCTCCATTCACTGACTTGTTTTGATACACCAGCATTTGCTTGATGAGACTAGGGGACACCATGAAAATACCTGGTAAGTATATATGGCCTGCATGTTGAGATTCAAACTAAGATTCCCTGAATGTGAGCAAGGTGCTGTGCTACTGACTGGTGAGCCTTGCTTGATTAGTAAAAAAATATATATTCTTTAAGTTGTTAAATGCCAGATTTCTGCTGCCAGCCAAAGTACTATTCAATTTAAATGCCTGCTATGGGATAGTGTTTTCCCTTTTTGACAAAAAGGGTTACAGTTAATTGGATGACACTGCCTAGTTCATCTGTTGAAGAATATAGGCACATATGTTACAGTAGGAGAGTAAGACCATAAAGTTCCTTATCACAACACATTTTAAGTGTAAAATATTCCCCTATCATGAAGACATATGAGGGAGTGGAGATACAGCTCCATGCATTATTGACCTCAACATTAGGTAAAGGTGACTGGTCAGGCTTATGCCCAGAGCAATTTGGCCATGGGGAAACAATCCCCAGTGTCCATTTGAGAGGCTGATTAGGCCCAAGTACTGGCCTGGATGCAGTGGAGAACAGTAAAACCTGTGCCCGTGATGGAAATCACACCTCTGTTCCTCACTCATCCAGCATGTATCTTAACCATAACAGCAACAAAGGAACTGAGCACAGGACTTTTCTTCTGTGTGATGCCTCCCTATAAGTGATAGAAAAATCTACCTGACAGCCATTTCTGAATCACATTTTCCATATTTCAACACATAGTGATCACATTGGTTTTAATACTTTCACTTATAATACTTTGTGTCATCAGTGAAACAAAACATATAATGTTCTTGTTGTGTTTTAGGGAACATTCAGAATGTCCAGTAACATCCTGTACTTGTCGCTGTCTCTCTCTGGATGCAGCTAGCAAAGTCTCCTCCATCATTACTCATAGTGTGAGAATGCAGCAATAATAAGCATTATTGCTCTCTTGGTAACTGTGTAACAGAAACTGTTAACCACTTCTGTATACTCCCTGTAGGGCTTCATTTCAGAATATTACCCAGGCACGCAGAATGATGAGAGTGGCATTGCACTGAACTAAGAGCATTGTCTTCGTGTCATTATGTATGAATGAACACCCTCACTGTCCTTGACTGCATTATACATATTTTTTGTTCATTCTGTAATCAAAGGCCAAGAAGGTTGAAGGACTACATGTTGGGGCAGAAGCCCAGCTAAACTGTATATTTTCCTGTAACATGTGCATCTACTTACAGTAGTTATGTTTTGGGGTGCATACATGTCCAAATTAAATGAATACTATAAAGTTTACTTCATTGAATTTTTGTCAGTGACTCTGTCTTGCATCATCAAGCAGCAGTCAGTATGCAGTTGCATTCTACATGTAACATGTGAAGGCATGCTAAATAGGAACTGACATCAGCTGTTTTTTTCACTCAATTTGTAAAAAAAATAGATAATATGTTAGATTTTGCTGACAAAAACAGAGCAGTTTGGCACAATATAAGAGCCAGTAAAATATGGGGCATTTTTACATCCTGACAAACATTTCACAGAAAATGGGACAAAGCAATGAAATAATTGAGATTGTGATTCATGCTGGGGAGGCCTTTAACCCAAACCTTGTGTATGGCTGTATTCAAGAACTAATATTTCGACCTAAATATACACAATTATAGAAAATAAATGAGTACTTCAGAATATATCAATGTATGAAAGACTATTTCATGTGTTTTAAAATGAGATTTTATCATCGATGCTGAACCAATTAATTTGGTCCCTTGCATTAAGGGAATAACGTGGGAAAATCTAGTGTGTTCCAGAACATGGTGAAGACCTGTTAGGAAATAACAAGAGGCTGGGGAAGATTTCATAATCAGGTTTTGTGCTCCTAACCAGACATTATTACGATGATCAAATTGAAGAGGGTGAGGTGGGTGGGGCATGTGGCATGCATGAAGGTGAAGAGTAATGCATGAAACATCCTAGTTTGGAAAACTCAAGGAAAGAGACCATCTAGAATATCCAGATGACTTAGGAGACTAAAATGGATAGAAACATGCTGGGAGGCTGTGGAGTGGATTCATGTGGATAAGTGGTGGGTTCCTGTGAACACACTGATGAACCATCAGGTTCCATAAAAGGAAAAATCTCAACTGCCTGAGGATCTATTGGCTTGTCAAGAAGAACCTTGCTCTGTATATTTAGCTGATTGAATTAGAATATAATTCAATATCCTTACAAAATACTGTATGGCCATTCAGTGGACCACGTTCAATCCAAGGATGGTGTATAAGAGATAAGACTTGCCTTGTTATGTGGTCTTATAAGGATAACCCATTGCAACAGTCAGATATGTTACACTGAAAATTTAGCATTATGAGCTAGTGTGGCTATACATCGTTTTGTTATCCACAGTTTTATTTCATCCTTCCACCTTTACTTGTCCGATCGAATATTAACAACCCATTTGCCCAGTAATATGTCCAGCCACTGACTGAACCTCCCTTCTGCCTTAAACATGATCTAGCCTCACTCATCTCAGATGTATTAATTTTGAATTTACTTATTGTTTTAATCAGGGGTGAACAAATGTCAGGTGCCAGGTCACCTTGGTAACTAAATTTTGTATGGTGATGCCCAGTATTTGTGGGTCCTCAGTATGGAACATGCTACATGCCTAGAATTTTAAGGTGGCAGCTAGGTTTTTTTTTGTTGGAAAATTTGTGCACCCCTGATTTTAATGTACGTTGTGTGTGCACGCGTGCTTGCACACATATTTCTTCAACCTTGTAAGGTTTATTCTTATGATAAGGAAGTACATCAAATTGTAATTTAATCATGAAAAAATAAAATCTTGTGCTTTTGGGTAATCCAGCCACTGTTATTGTAAGAGGTCTTGCAGAAAATAAATGAAACAATGTCATATGTTAATAAAAGTTTCATTATTGAAAAATTACAGAATGTCCACCAGTACCAGAATTGTGAAAATGTGCACTGCATTGCACAGCTAAAGCAATTGCTATGTTTGATTACAGACTGTACTAACAGGCATTTCATTGGTCACTAGCAATAATCTGGAATGAAATTTCATTTGTGGCAGAGGGTGTAAAACTCCATCAGTATCTCACTTTTCAATATAAGCTTGATGACACTTGGTTTAGCTAGCATAGCATCAAACATTTTCTCAAGTTGAACCCTGAAAACTTCATTTTCCAAATATAGTAAACTTTTGACAACCTTATTAATCTTTTCTGCAGTGATACTGAACAGTAAACCCTTCAACCATCATAAGATGAGGCAAATGGTTTTGAAGATGGAAACCTCCCTTTCTCACACATATCAGTGATGCACATCTAGCTGTTGGATGATGAACTAATATTTCCATCTCCTCCATGTACTTCGACTCATACTCATAAGCTTGTAAGACATGAAGCTAATAGACATTTCGGGAACAAAAAGAGTAAAGAGTGAAGAGTAAAGTTAATGAACTTAAAACAAACAGTAAGAACAAGAATGTTGGAGATTTGTATAGAGACATCAGTGTCTTTAACAAGTGTTACCAGCCCAGAACTAATATAGTAGAGGATGAGAAGGGTGATCTGGTTGCACACTGTCACATTATTCTGGCTAGGCAGAAGAACCATTTCTCTCAGCTATTGAATGTGCGTAGGGTTAACGAGGTTGGGCAGACTGAAATACACACAGCAGATCCACTAGCGCCTGAGTGAAGATCCTGTGAGTTTGAGATGTTTATTGAAAGGCTAAAAAACATGCAAATCACCATGGACTGTTCAAATTCTAGCTCAATTGATTAAGACACTGGTTCCCAAAGTGTGCTTTGCAGATCCCAAAAGAACCATGACTACTTCCTAAGCAGTCTAGGAATACATTTCTGTAATGGCTACTTTGAAGTTTACTTATTTTTCTTAATTAAAGGAATAATGTTTTGTTAGAAATAACAGTGAAACTTCTTTAATTAGTGGTGTGTTTGTTTAATGTTACTGTTAGATTATCCAATTAAGAAATTTCCTGTAACTATGAATCAAACAACAGTCAAGATCAAATCATGCAATGCACTGTTATGTATGCTACTGTTTTATATTTGTAGCTATCTAAAATCAGTTTTGAGGTATACATTTTTAATTTTGGATGCCTGTCATCTGGACACTATGTTTATGTGAGCATGGATGTAAGGGATCCATGGTTATTTTTTGAAGCCGAAAGGGGTCCACAAACAAAAAGTGTGGGAAGCACTGGATTAACCTTTAAATGACCCATGTTTGCTTATGTGATCACACCAAAAAGCACGCCTAGAAATTCATTTTATATACTGGGGCAAGAAGGAAATTTACTTCATTTTTCAGACATGCTGCGTAATCTGTTTTATTTTCTACAGAATGCTGTTCACTTCATAAGTTTATCTTTTTCTGCTCAAATAATACATTTTGTATAAACAATGCACAAAAATTTAAATACCAACCTAGTTGTCTAAGGGTTAAAAGCAGGAGGTAGGATTCATTCTGAGATCCATAATGTCAATAATTCTAATTGGAATAAGTAGGAATTTCCTGTGCAGTGGAAGGAGTCAATCATTGTACCTATTTATAAGAACTGTGTTAAAACAGAGTATAGTAATTATTGAGGCATATCCCTTGTATCAGCTACATACAAATTTTATCAAACATCTTTCAGTCCAGGTTAACTGCATATGCAGAGGAATTCATTTAGGAGGGAGGTCTTGGTATAATATTGTCATTAAGTTTGGTATCCCTGTGAAATTAATACGGTTAGTAGAAAGTTTCTAAGTAAAACCTATAGCAGAGTCTGGGTAGGAAAACGTTTGTCTGACTTGTTTCCTAGTAAGAGTGGTTTGAAACAAGGAGATGCTTTATTGCCATGACTTTTCAACTTTGATTTATAATATGCCATTAGGATGGTTCATGCAAACCAGAAGAACCTGAAATTAAATACTGACTCAACTTACCGCAACACACAAGACACAGGAGCAGCACAACAGGGCTGGGGGTCTTCTCAGGATTATCCAACGGTCCGAAACAGTTGGAACAGTACAGGAACATATATTGCTGCAACACTAGGAAATAATATAAAAAGTAGCCATTCTCTACCAACATGTGTCAACGTGATTTAGACAAAGGTTTTCAATATTTTAAAAAACTTGTAAATGGGACACTATTGTTTTAATAATTGTAAACAACTTTGTAAAAAACCCACACATGAAAATTTCATGCTCTGTTACTCAACCACTATAACAACCTTACAGTAAGCTGATGGTTTTGAGGAGAGTTCTCCCTGTGGATGGTGCAGTGAGTGCCAAAACATATAGGAGATATTTAGTAAACAATACAATTATTCAATTGTAGATGTGCATTTATTTGGAAAATTAAAAATATAATTGCTATATGACAATGCATGGAATAGAAAGTTTACCTTCTTCTTCTTCCTCAGCTCTACAACTCTTTGTGAGTTTTGGCTTGCCCAATTATTCCTGTCCATAGTTTCCTTTCCTGTTCCTTCTGTTTCCAATTATTTACTCCCATCTTCCTCAAATCATCTCTCACGTCATCATCCCATCTTAATCTTGGCCTTCCTTTCGGTTTTGTTGTGTGTGGTTTCCATTTATAAATGCTTTTAACTACTCTTTCATCAGGCATTCTTTCAACATGTCCCACCCAACTCAGTGTCTTACTTTTAATGTGCCTTACTATATTTTCATGGTTAATCAGTTTTTCCAGCTCCTCATTTGTTTTTTGTCTCCATTCTCCATTTGCTTTCTGCGTTGGGCCAAAAATTCTTCTCAATAACCTCCTTTCGAATACCAATTATTTCTGCTTAATGTTTTCTGTTAATACCCAACATTCGGATCCATATACTACTACTGGTCTGATTACCGTATAATACAGCCTTTCTTTGGTGTTCCTAGTTATTAGTTTGCTTTGGAATATCTTTTTGTTTGCAAAGAAGGATCTATTGCCAGCTGCAATTCTTTCTTTTATTTCTTCTTCTATTAAGTTGTCCGCATTCATAATTGTTCCGAGA
>Ga0123352_10022324_pt1 | contig 10093 bp, 8 predicted proteins | sample TergutLab28metaG_FD_89700 | JGI IMG/M metagenome (GOLD analysis project Ga0123352, IMG submission 89700) | Labiotermes labralis P1 segment gut microbial communities from Petit-Saut dam, French Guiana - Lab288 P1 | ecosystem: Host-associated > Arthropoda: Insects > Digestive system > Gut ...
GGGGGTGCTAACAACTCCTTACTGTAAAAACGCATCTTATTACGAAATGTTCACACAGAAAGCATCGGACGTGTACTGAAACTTTGGTACGAACTAAGCAACGGAAAAGGGACATGAGATTTTGTACTTTGAATGTTAGGAGCCTGTATAGGGCAGGTTCACTTACAGCAGCAGCAGCCAGGGAATTAGCAAGATACAAATTAGATTTAGTGGCTGTACAGAAGGTTAGGTGGGAGAAAGGGGGCACGGTAAGAGGAGAAATATAATTTTTTCTATGGAAAAGGAAACGAAAATCATTAGTTGGAAACAGGATTTTTGTACACCACGGTACAGTATCAGAAGTTAAGAGAGTATAGTTCGTTAGCAGTAGAGTGTAATATATAGTTCTGAGAGGTCGGTGGTATACTGTCATTGTTCTGAATGTGCATGCACTAAGTGAGGAGAAAAGTGATGATTCAAACGAAAGTTTTTATGAGAAATTATAGCATCTTTTGATCGTTATCCTAAGTGCCATATTAAAATTCTGTTGGGAGATTTCAATGCAAAAGTGGGGGGTAAGAATATTGTCAACCCGACAATTGGGAATGATAGACTACAGCAGGGTAGTAAAAAAAATGGTGTTAGAATAGTAAATTTTCCACATAAAAAAAATCTAGTTGTTAAGAGCATGGTGTTCCCGCACCGAAATATTCATAAGTACAACCGGAACTCTCCTTATGGGAAGATTCACAACCAGATTGATCACGTATTGAGAGGAAGGTGATGGAATTCGAATATACTAGATACGAAGTTTCAGGGGAGCTGACTGTGATACTGATCACTGTCTGGTGGTTGCAAAAGTTAGGAAAAAATTATCAGTACATAAGCAAGCAGCACAGAAGTTTTATGTTGTTAGATTTAATCTCAGGAAACTAAATGAGCTGGAGGGTAGGAAACAGTATCAGATTGAGATTTGAAACAGGTTTGCAGCTTTGGAGAACTTGTGATTGCGAGGACATAAATAGGGCTTGGGAGAACAAAGTGAATATAAAATCCTCAGCTAAAGAGAATCTAGTTCTGCACGAATTCAAGCACCACAAACCATGGTTTGATGAAGAATGTTTAGGTTTTTTAGACCAAAGTTAGCACGCTAAAATGCAGTGGTTACAGGATTGAAGCACAAAATAATGTAGATAATCTAAACGATGTAAGACGGGAAGTAAGGAGGCATTTCAGGAACAATAAGAATATCTGAAAGCCATAATTGATTTAATTGAAACTAACAGCAAGATAAAAAATATGTATCAGAGACTTGTATATGAACATCAGTGAAGTGAAGAAGTGTTAGCAGCCTAGAACTAATACAGTAAAGGATGAAAAGAGTGATGTGGTTGCAGATTCCTACAGTACTTTGGCAAGGTGGAGGAACCATTTCTCTCAGGTATTGAATGTACATGCGATTAATGATGTTAGGCAGATATAAATATATACAGCAACACCACTAGTGCCTGAGCCGAATGCCTTTGAGTTTGAGATGACTACTGAAAAGCTAAAAAGACAAATCACTAGGTACTGATCAAATCCGAGCGGAATTGATTCAAGCAGGGGGTAGAACGATTCGCTCTGTGGTCCACTACTTATTAATTCTATTTGGACAAAGGAAATATTGCCTGAGGAGTGGAAGGAGTCGATTGCTGTACCTATGGATATGAAGAGCGATAAAACAGAGCGTAGTATTTGTAGAGGCATAACACTTTTATCAACTACATACAAAATTTTACCCAACATCCTGCTGTAAAGGTTAACTCCATATACAGAGGGAATTTTGGGGCATTATCAATGTGGATTTCGATGCAAAAGGTCAAATACTCATCATATATTCTGCATTCATCAAATATTTGAGAAAAAATGGGAATACAATGAAACATTGTATGAGCTCTTTATAAACTTTAAGAAAGCTTATGATTCAGTTAGAATGGAGATCTTGTATAATATTCTAATTTAGTGTGATATCCCCATGAAACTGGTAATGATAAGTAAAATATATCTGAATGAAACCTACAGAAGAGTCCGGGTAGGCAAGCATTTGCCTGACATTTTTCCTATTAGGAATAGTTTGAAACAAGGAAATTCTTTATCGTCATTGGTTTTCAACTTTGCTTTAGAGTATGCCATTGCTAAGGTTCAGGTAAACCAGGATGGCTTGAAATTAATTGGTACACATCAGCTTTTCTTTTATGCTGATGATGGTAATATGTTGGGTGGAAACGTACATAGTATAAAGAAGAAGGCACAAGCTTTAGTCATTGTTTGTAAGTAGAAGTAAATGCTGATAAGACTAAGTACTTGGTCTTCTCTCGAGACAAGAATACAGTACGAAGTCACAGCTGATAATTGTTTCTTTGAAGGGCTGGAAGAGTTCAGCTATTTGGGAACAACCGTATCAAATCAAAATTCTATTCAGGAAGAAATTAAGAGCAGGCTGAATCAGGGAATGCTTGCTATTATTAGGTGCAGAATATTTTGTCTTCCAGTTTGAAATCCAAAAATTTCAAGATTGAGATATGTAGAACTATGATTTTACTTGTTGTTTTGTATGGGTATGAAACTTGGTCCCCGACTTTGAGGGAGGAACGTAGGCTGAGGGTGTATGAGAATAGGATGTTGAGGAGAATGTTTGGGCCTTAGAGGGACGAGGTAACAGGGAGTAGAAAACCTACATAATAAGCTTACTGATATGTACTCACCCAATATTATTCGGGTGATAAAATCGAGAAGAATGAGATGGACGGAGCATATAGCACATATGGAGGAGAGGAGAGGCGTATACAGGGTTTTGGTGGGGAAACCTGAGGGAAAAAACCACTTGGAAGACACAGGCGTAGATGGGAGTATAATATTAAGATGTATCTTGAGTTACTGTATTGTGAGGGTGTGGACTGGCTAGAGCTGGCTCAGGATAGGGACAGGTGGCTGGCACTTGTGATTGCGGCAATGATCCTTCGCGTTCCATAAAATGCGGGGAATTTCTTTACTACGTGAGAACCGGTTAGCTTCTCAAGAAGGACTCGGCACCATTAAGTAACAAACAAACTGTTATTAGATCAAGATATGTACTACACATATCGTTCTGAACCGCTTCATTTTTGAAGTTGAACTGCTTAATCAGCAAAACAGGTGTGAACCGATAGGTAACACCTAGTTCTGCTAGCATGTGTTCGAAGTCCCGATGTTTGACGTGACGGAGTGTAGAGCAGTCCCATTGTGACTTTCGAAAAGTTCTTCTGCAGTAGTCCTTTCAGCGACAACTTTCGAAATGGGTGTTGAGGGGGTGCAGAAAGGGAAAAGTAAAACTCCTGAAAGGAAACGAGAAGGAAATGTGTTATGGTCTGTTATTTGTTGGTATTAGTGCAAGCGCGCAGCCTGACACAGTGGCTGCATCAATTCAAAAATGAACTCCGTAGTCTCTGTGTCGAAGTAAAAGGTTTAATAAGTGACATATGGGAGAATAATATTAAAACGTATCTTAAAGAAACAAGCTGGGATAGAGTTGACTGCATTCATCTGGCTCAAAACAGGGGTAAATGACAGGCTGCTGTGAACCGTCTAATGAACGTTCGGGTTGCACAAAATTCAAAATTTGATTATTCGAGTAATTGTTAGTATTTCTGTGTGGGTTGAGTTGTGTGTAGACGAAGGAAATCCCAGACTTTTTTAGAATCCAGAGAACCTATACCGTGAGAAATGAGAAATGTGATTTAGAAACAAATCTCACGCATTTAATTGTAGTGAAGTGTGCTTTATATACCCTGACATGAAATTATTTACACTGGCTGCGCGGTCTGAAGCGTGTAATGTCTTGATTCGACCGCTGCAACTTTTCTGTGTATGTCGTTTCCTGTACAGATAGAGGGGTTGAGGTGGACCGATTCCAAACCCATGCAGTTCTGTCAAATGTTTACAGCGACCCATAATATCGGCACTTAATTCCTAATTTTAGCGGCGCAGTTGATGTAAGTATAATCTGTTGAGTTGAAGATTTGTTTTCGTTTGTGGCAAATGTCTTCCAAAGTTTTGTGTTCGTAGTGTCGACACTCGGAAATAATAATTCTTGCACTTCAGAAGACAACCGAGACACAAATGACATCCCAAGGAGTAATATGATCTTTATATTTTTCATACGCGTGAAGTGAAATTAATCTTCACGCTTCATTGAGATGAATACGGAACATACATAGGCCGAAAATTTTGTATATATTCCATGTGTCTTGTTTAATGCTTCTTGTAACGTGGCACTTTTCGTGTATTTTATTTAAAACGTGGCTTGCTTGTTCGTTTCAGGTTTTAATACAGATTGTTAGCTGTACCTGTATGCTTCCTCACATTGTACAAGTATGTTTATCTTTATCATAATAGTATGAATGCTTACACTGCCCATTTTATTTCATTTACATTAGTTACCCCAAAATATTTTATAAACGTATATTTTATCACCAGTACTGGAAAACTTGCCATTCCTCCGCCGGACATAGCAGTCAATTAATTATGCAAGCAGTATACGTTTTCAGTCAGAGCTCTGTAAAATGTATTGTAACTGACAGGCCGTGGTTTTAACAATAGCGTTTATTGACACTACAGATAAAACAATTAAAACCGTTAGTAATGACAACAGAAAACTCACAGTAATTACAAGAATCACTCTCAACAGATACCTCTGCACTCAATACGTTCAGTACTAAGGGCTTATAGCCCAGACACCGGTCTCGAATCCAGTACTTCACTGATTCGCTTCACTCGCTCCACTCTACGCAGTCCCTCAGCTGAATCCCGCTTACTGTCCGACGTCCACTCTCTTCGCTCTGCTATACACCACACACTCGGAACCGCCTTGACAAGACTGTCCAATTCCTGCTAACCGAAAGCGTTATATAGTGCCTATTGCACGCAACGTTGTAACCAATATTACATACATTCGTATAATTTCTTAAATATTTAAGCTGACTAATGTGGAATGGATGTAATGGATATCCTGAATTTGATACTTTATACAACTTGAATAGCATCAGTATTCTTGTATGCTAGCACGTATCCTCTGTACACTGCTTCCCATGATTTTTGTACTTCCCGAGAATTAAGAAATAAAACGTATCAGAGAGTGTATACTATGGACTGAATAGGCATGCTTTACCTGATATTGTGTGGAGCGTAGCGTAGTCGTTATAGTGACGCATTATGCGATGGATGGTCCGGAGATCGAATCCTTGTGGGGGCGAGTTTTCCGCGTCTGACCAGACCGGCCCCGTGGCCCACCCAGCCACCTATACATTGGCTACCGGGTCTTTATAGGGGGTGAAGCGACCGGGGCGTGGCGCTGACCACCCACCCGCTTTAGCGCCCAGGTTAAAGAAAGAGTAGAGCTATACATATAGTCCCCTGCTGGACCTTCGTGGGCTGTTGTAGGTTGAACTTTACTTTTACCTTTACCTGTAATATATTGGTTATTTTTAAGAATTTGTTTATTTATCTTGTTCGGTCACACCTTATATGGAAGTCATACAAACATGCACTTCCAGGTAGAAAGCCCCTCATGTCATAAAACTTCTTAACGAAAGATAATACGATTCGCTACTGTAACGTGAGGTTAATATTTTGACACTATGAGCGCTGAGGAACCAGTGCATAACTTACTGAGCAGTAGGTTACCGAATGTTGCATGTAGCCAGCCTATTGCGTTGTTGTTGGTTACCAAACCCAGACGTTACAAAATATCCCTGCTTAACACCTCTTAAAGTGGACTGCGGTAGCACAGTGCTGTGCTACAAACCGGAAAGTCGCTGGTTCGATTCCAGATGGTGTCATTGGAATTTGTCATTGACATAATCCTTCCGATCGCACTATGGCCCTGGGGTCGACTCAGCCTCTAACAGAAATGAGCACCAGGAATATTTACTGGGGGTCAAAGCGGCCGGTGCGTAAAGCTGACAACCTACCACCATCCTGGGCCATTGTCACGTAATGTGGAAACCTTAACTTCCTGGAACCCTCTGGGCACCTCGGGCCTATAATGGGTCTGATTTTACACCTTTTAAAAGCATTATGTCCCTCTGTCTGTCCGCATGTAAGCATTCGAGAGCCGCGAACACTTTTCGTGACATTTATTTGAATTACCAACACACATGCACACTGTTATTAAAACATTATAAAACCTCACTTGGTTAAAACCATTTTAAAAAGTCATTCGTAATTCTCCGACATGTTTCGGTTGTTTCTTCCAACCATCATCAGGGAGCTGCGTAGTTTGACTAAAGTTACTCTTGTGATATTTGTTTATGATGGGAATGGTACGCAGCTCCCTGAGGATGGTTGGAAGAAACAACCGAAACATGTCGGAGAATTATGAATGACTTTTTTAAATGTTTTTAACCAAGTGAGGTTTTATAATGTTTTAATAACAGTGTGCATGTGTTGGTAATTCAAATAAATGTAAATTTGTACAATATGCACGGTGAAAGACTAAAAATACTTTTCGTGACATTTTGTATTTAAGAATGGTACCGAAAATTGTTCATCTACATCACTTTTAATGTATATTCAACAGTTTTATCAACAACTTTACACGCAGAGGTACATGCGTTTGTGCGTGCATCTTGAACGTAACTCTCTGAATCTTAGTGTGTAATTATTATTCAAATAATTACTTAATATTTCGAACCAACTTTGTAGAGAAGAACGAAACGTACATTATCGATGGTATTTTCGTAAGTCGTAGCTTTTAGAGACAATTAAAAGTTAACGCAATACGTATGAATCGAAACTCGTGTAATGAATATACTCGCCCTCGTGGAAGACAAATGAATGTCTTTATTCGTTTTAACTTCTCTTAGAATATGTCTTTGAATTTGCCGACAATGATTTCTTAATACTGATTTGTGTTTATTCAGTCCGTAGTTTTGACTTCTGTTTCTTTACGTAGTTCGAAATGTCAACCAACAATGGATTTTTGTTGTTGTAAATTTTATGTTTGCATGGCGGGACAGTTCAACGTAGTGTAAAGTTCTCAGGTTTGTGCAGCGCTTTACTTCCATCATTCTTCTTATAGTGAACAAGCTTAATATCTGATACAGAATATAAGTACTTTCTCACATTGGCTGCATTTATTTTTCTGTGTGTAATTTCAGTAGCAAAGACGTTAGCACCCCTTTCATTTTTCCTCTGTCCGCGTGTGCGTTATTTACTCTTCCGGTCTTGTTTGTTGGGAAGAAGAGGGTCAATCCTAGCTGAAAATTCTGACGGAATTTTGACATGTTAGTTCGTCTGAGATCATATGAAATTTATGTGATTTGAGAAGAATTTTATTTGTGTATGAGGTGTTTCAGTCACCTTTGTTCGACTTTATTGTTCGCATTCCTGTGTCTACGCTGTCATTAAAATTACCAGAATTACATTCTTTCTCTACGACCTGCCCTTTTTTAATTGTTGCTCGTTATGTTTTATCTAAGGGACTCAGTAGCTACACTAAGTAGGCTACAATGTCCGGAAGTTGCTGCAGAGACTTGTGGGAGGTGGGGTGACGTAACTTATATTGCTCGGAATTGCGAAGACTGCAATGCATTTTGTATGAATCACTAAACCATTTCCATGTTTGAAGGTCTGCGTTACGCTTGCATGAGACAGACTGGATATTGTTTGGAGCTCTCTGGTGAAACGTGCTGCTGCGACACTGTATTTCAGAGAGTGTGGACTGGAGTCATAAGTTCTGGATAAGAAACGTTGACACACTTTGAAGTACACAACAGTGACCTTCGGGTTCCATGAAAGGCGGGGTTATTCTTGTGACGACATGAGGGAATTTTGGCTTCTGAAGACACTGCTCCATTGAATTGGATATACTGGAGTATTAGATAAGTAGCTGTGTGACAACAATCTTATCTGAACGTTTTATCGCTTTACCATTTTTAGGCCTAGTGTTAATTGTATGCGCCACCTGCAGTAACATTAAGAAACTATTTTTTTTCCGAACGTTTATATATGTTTCTAATGATTGTCACAATACATGGCTAGCCATTCCCTATACAGCATTAATCTACGTTAAGTTGCGCTGCATTGAGGAATATTGCAATTACAACTGTAGATTATAATAAGATAAATGAGGTAATACATTTTATTTCATGCACTAATTTTGTGCAACGGGCCGACTTTGAAGGAAGTGATAGAGTTTTGGATTAGTTCTGCATAAAGTTGGGCTCGTAATCAGCTGATTCGTGCAAAAATTGGATTCGTCAGATAACTTTAAGCGTAAAGTAAATCCATTGAGTAGTTTCGGGGATGGTGTCTGCTGGTATAGAAACATACATACATACATACAAACAAACAGACAGACAAGGCCACTCAGTTATGCGTTTATTTAATTGGCTTCATTTATAATAAAAAGAATAAGCCCCACATGTAGAGGAAAGTTGAATTAAAGGGGGTGGTTTAGTAAAACAGGCAACTGGCACAAACTTCGTGGTAGATGCTACTACCTGCCGATATACGCAGTATACTGTGTCTCTTGTTTCCACACTGGGCTTCAGGGTGCGACAGAAATCGTACAGAAAGTAATCGGTTATATTTATTTATGATGGGCAGTCTGTTTTGTATGCAGTTATTAAAAATGCTTCACCCATGTTTTCGTGCCCGATTGCTAGAAGAGGGAATTATTAAAGGTTTTTATCGGTGACCAAGCTGACGACGATGAGGATTACTTTTATAATTTTTAGGCGCATTCGCATAAATAACGAAAAGCCCCTGTTACCTTCGTCGTGTCTATCTGTACGTCTGTCTCTCCGCATTTATCAGCGGAGCTCCCACTGGACGGATTTTCTTGAAATTGGATATTGGAGACCTTTATGAAAATCTGTCAAAGTTCGAATTTCAGATTAAATTTAAAAAAAAAAACCATATCGGCCAGTCGACATTAAAACGTAAGTACTTTAGTATTTCTGACAACAGTACAATATTTTGTAGCAGTACAACAGTGCAAATTCTAACGTTTCTTTTGCAGCACTCAATTGTTTTACATTGTTGGCAGCTGTATGTAAATCAACAACTAGACAAATGGAATGCATTGTTATGTTCCCATATCAACAGTGGTTATGCGAATTACGTTATACGCACATTGCCTCTTTTATTGTTAACTGGGTGTCCAACAAAGCCAAGCTGTTACCTCTGATTATCTCATTCTGAAAGACTGGGATTGTACAGTATAACCCGGCTATAATGACGTCAGTATACGCGACACCTCGGTCAAAGCGTCAGATATGCTGTAGTACGAGGGGTGCTGATAAGTCCTTAGCCCGACCTACTTCCCATTGTCATAGGACGGAATCGACAGTGTTGTTGGAAAGAGGGCTCCGTTCATGTGCCGAATTGAACGTCTTTTCTCGTTACACAGGCTGAAAGGAAGCATGTCACGCGACGCGCGAGATTTCAACAACGTGGATATTAATCACAACATTAAGCTACTCGGTTATAACGAAATTCTCTTATAAGACACAAAAATATTCAGTCCCTGGCATTAGTTATAACCGAGTTCGACTCTATAATAATAATAATAATAATAATAATAATAATGTATTTCTGTTGTTTACAGTTACATTTTTTTAAATTTGTAGACGCGTTCGCAAAAATGCGAAAAGCGACTGTTAGCTTTGTCATGGCCGTCCGTCCATCCGTCCGTCTATCCGTATGGAACATCTCGGCTCCCACTGGATGGATTTCATGAAATTTGTTATTTGAGAACTTTTCGAAAATATGCCGAGAAGATTCAAATTTCATTAAAATCGGGCAAGAATAAGGGGTACTTTACATTAAGACCAATCTACATTTTTGATCAAATCTCGTTCAGTTCTTCTTAGAATGAGAAATGTTTCAGACATAAGTTGTAGGTGAAATCATTACACACATTTCGTGATCAGTAACTTTATTTATTTTTTTTTCGAAAATCGTGTGCCGTGTATGAGATAATGTGGAAAAATAGGTAGAGCGGGGCAGTCCACAGATGAGAGTGTGGCGCATGCGCATTTCGTGCTGGATAACTAAGGCTACACACACACACACACACACACACACCACA